>Ga0210003_1001004_pt1 | contig 25055 bp, 20 predicted proteins | sample LantaG_FD_182804 | JGI IMG/M metagenome (GOLD analysis project Ga0210003, IMG submission 182804) | Deep subsurface microbial communities from Baltic Sea to uncover new lineages of life (NeLLi) - Landsort_02402 metaG (SPAdes) (version 2) | ecosystem: Environmental > Aquatic > Marine > Oceanic >... | reverse complement strand
GGGGGGGGGGGGCCGGTTTTTTTTTTTTTTTTTGAGGAAGAGGTCGAGGGTGAGATTTTTCTAGCCGAATTGAGACTGTTTGATTACCGAAGCGGCTTTCAAAACAGGCCCCCGCAGAGCCCGAGATTCGCACCAGTTGGCCGAAGCAGGGATGAGGACGTCCCCTCCCTGGGCGTGGCGGACGCCGAGGGAGGACGGGGCCGGAGGCGCGGGAACGGGAGACTCATTGACGGCGGCGGCGGCGTCGCCGCTGTTTGTTGATGCCATCATTGTTTTTCGCATCCCTCTTTCTTCTTCTTCCTCAGCTCAACGCTGCCAGCGGCAACTGCTGTGCTTCAGTGCCGATCAGTGCCGAGGCTAAGGAGAAGAGGGGGAAATCAAAAGCATGAGGGAGACAAGCTAGCTCTTTGGTCCTTTTTTTCTGGTTTGACCAGACTGATGAGAGAAAAAAAATCAACCTGTGTTTCTCTTCAGTGGAGTTCTCTCAGTTTCTCTCTCTCTACATTTCTTTTTAAATAAAAAAAACACAAGCCAAAAAAGGCGCCGCACCCGCAGGCACGCCCGAAGATACGTTTTCGAGAAAAAACGAAAAAAAGGAAAACTGAGAGAGGTCCAAAAGAAGATAGACTCTCCCTTCCGCTCTCGGCACCCTCGACCGAAGAAACTCGACCTCGTGAAAAAACCAAAAACGGAAAAAAAAACTCTCCCCCATCAAACAGCCCCTGCCGCCAGGCTCATCGCCCCCTGGCTCGCCGCCCTCGGCGCGCCCCTCCGCTTCCTGCTGCTGATCTCCAAGGCAGCCAGGTACTCCGGGGAGACGTCCCCTCCCACATAGACGCCAGTGAAGCAAGCCGCGTCGAACGTCTCGATCGCAGGGTTGAGCTCCTTGCCCACGGCGACCAAGTCTTCGACCGTTTGGTACAGCAGCCCGTCGGCCCTGAGCGCCTCGCAGACCTCGTCCTCAGTCAGGTCGCCGGCCACGAACTCCTTCCTCGAGGGCATGTCGACCCCGTAGACGTTCGGGTACCTCACGGGAGGGGAGGCAGAGGCCAGGTAGACCTTCTTGGCCCCCGCGGCCCGGACCATGTCGACGATCTGGCCCATCGTCGTCCTGCCGTGCGTTTTTTGTTTTTGAGGGCGTTTGGAGAGAGAAAGAAGGAAGCGCGCGAGTGAGAGAGAGAGAGAGAAGAGAACAGCGAGCTTCCTTTTCGAACCTCGAGAAGGATAACCCAAAAAGTCGAAAGAAAAAAGTTTAAAAAAATCTTCTCACCCTCGGACGATCGAGTCGTCCACGAGCAGCACGCTCTTGCCCGCGAACACCGCCGGCATCGCGTTGAGCTTGCGCCGCACGGACCGTTCGCGGGTCCTCTGGTCGGGCATGATAAAGGTGCGGCCGACGTAGCGGTTCTTGACGAGCCTGTGATTTTGATATTTTTTCGTTTTTTTCCCGGAAGTTTTTGAGAACGAGAGGAAAAACCCGAAAGAAAAAAAGGTGGAGGAAAAGAAAAAAACCTCTCTCTCCAAAACTCTTTACCCTTCGCGGTAGGGCAAGCCGAGCTCCGCCGAGATCTGGATCGCGGCCGGGCGGGAGCCGTCCGGCACCGGGACCACGCAATCGAGGTCCCACCCTTTCCTGCGCACGGCCGCGGCAAGCCTTTCGTATGGTTTCGAGTTTTTTTAGTGAGTTTTTTTCTCACTTTCTGTTCATCATCATCGTCGTCTCTCGTCTCTCTCCCCCTCTCCCACAAGTCGTCTCTTACCTCGTCCCCAGGCCCAGCTGGAACGTGTAGACGGGGATGTCATTGAGAACGGAGTCAGGGCGGGCGAGGTAAATGTACTCGAAGATGCAGGGAGTGCAAACGGCGTCGGCGACACACTGGTGCGAGGTCAAAACTCCCCCCTTCTTCTTCGTTAAAGCCCCGCCTTCCTTTCCGCTTCTGTTCGGTCCCGAGAGAGAGGGCGACGCGGCGGAGAACGCCGAGCTCGGAGAGCCCGCGGTCGGCGTCGAGGGGGCGACCGCGGGAGAGGAGGAGCCCGAGGTCGAGGCCGCGGCGGGGGCGGGGGGGCCAGAGCCCCGCGCCGCCGTCCGCTGCTGCGCCGCGTCCTCGGAGCTGACGACGAGCAGCTCGCCCGGGCGCACGTCCCGCACGCGCTCGAAGCCGAGGGGCCCGAAGGCGCAGTCCTCGGAGGCGACGCACCAGTCGGAGCTCCCGTCGGCGTTCTCCCGGGCCCTGTTCTTTTTTCGTGTGCGTTTTTTTTTACGAGGGAAGAAAAGAGTGAGTTTTTTTCCTTCTTTTCCCGGTCTCTCGATCCTCCTCTTGTTCCCTCAAAAAAAAAGAATGGGGGCGCTTCAAAAAAAAACCCTCGACGCTGCTCACCCCAGCACCAGCGGCCTAATCCCGTGCGGGTCCCTGAACGCCACCAGCCCCACGCCTTTCACCAGAGCGACGCACGAGTAAGCGCCCTTGAGCGCCCGCATCGTCGCGGCGCCGGCCTCGAGCAGGAAGTCCAGCTTGTGCTCGTTCGGGTCGCTGTCGCCGGGCGGCGCGCTCCTCACAAACGCCTGGTGCGCGCGGTGGATCTCGTCGGCGAGCACGTTGAGCAGGACCTCCGAGTCGCTCTGCGTGCGCAGGTGCCTCGAAAAGAACGACTCGGAGCCCTCGAGGGCGCTGCGCAGCTGCTCAGTGTTGGTCAGGTTGCCGTTGTGGACGAGGTAGATGCCCAGCGGCGAGTTGACGAAGAAGGGCTGCGCCTCGGCGGCCGAGGCCGAGCCGGCGGTCGGGTACCGCACGTGGCCCAGGCCCACGGAGCCCTGGAGCCCGTCGAGCGTCTCCTGGTCGCGGAAGACGTCCGAGACGAGGCCGTTGGCCTTGTACTCGTGGAACTTGGGGCCGTCGACCTAGGGTTTTAGTTGTTGTTTTTTAAGGGAAAGAAAAAAGTGAGTGGAGATTTTTTCTCTTTTTCGGGGATTTTCTTTTTTCCGGCGCGAGAAGAAAAGAAAATGAAACCTTCTCTCCTAACCGTGACCATGCCCGCAGAGTCCTGCCCCCGGTGCTGCAGCATCAGCAGGCCCTCGTAGAGCTCGACGCTGGCCGGGCCGGAGGCCTTGTGGATGCCGATGATGCCGCACTTGCGGGAGACCGAGCGGCGGCTAGAGTGAGAGAGAGAGAGAGAGAGAGAGAAAGAGAGAGAGAGAGAGAGAGAAGTTGAGGTTGAGAGAAAATCGACGAAAGCGCGCCTCAGCTTTGCTCGCTTTTTTCAATCATCAGCATTTTCCATCGCGCGAATGCTCCACGCAGACGACCTCATTTCGATCGGATTCTCATAGGAGATCAAAAAGAACGATGTGATGGTACTCTAGGCCGGTTTGGAGAGAACATCAAATGCGCGGAAAGGCCCCGGCAGCCCCACGCATCAATCGGTTGTCAAAGCGCTTCGAGGGGCGTTTTCCCCTTTTTTTTTCAAGACAGGCGGCGGCAGCCTCTCAATCATCTCCCCTCTCTCTCGGATCCTTCTCGTCGCGATTTTCACGGTTTACTCACCCTGGGGTCTGGCGAGTCTCTTCGAGTGCGCGCCTGGAGCTGGCGATTTGCGACGCAGCCAGCAGCGAGGGAGCAGAAGAGGCACGAGGGGGGGCTGCGACTGCAGTCGCCGCCGCCGTCGAAATCAACGACGACGACGACGAAGATGCCAGAGGAGCAATGGCGGACCTCGACGCCGCCCTCCTCGCCGTCATCATCGCCGCCGCGGGCCTCGCCACGGGAGTGGAGAGACGCATCGTCAGAGTCGGAACTGCAGCGGAGAAGAAGCTGGAAAAAGCAGAGCGCCAAGAAAAAAGTGAAAAAAGGAAAGACTGAAGAAGGAAAAAATCAAGAGGCAATCGAGGAGAGGAGACAGCTCCGTTTGTTTTTCGCTCTCTCTCTCTCTCAACCCCGACTCTCTTGATTTTGTTGTTGTTTCTCCTCTCTTCGATAACACTCTCTCTCTCCCAGTTTTTTCTCTTTTCTCCTTATCGCGTATGTGTGTATCGAGACTCTATCCCAACCCAGTTGCCAATGAGGAAAATCAAAAGGCAAAGCAAAGCAAAAAAAAGTGATTACGAAAAGAAAACGCGCCACTCTCCTTCTTTTTTGTCCTCGTCGCGCCCTCTCTCCCTCTCTCTTCTATTCCATCTCTCTCCCCCTCTCTTTCATGTCCTCTCCCTCTCTTTCCTTCTCTCTCTCTCTCTCAGCGACCCCAATCATAAAACCCCAAAAATCTGTCTATCCAAAAGAACAAAAAAAAAAGGAAAAGACCTCTCACTTCTTCCCGAGCGCGACCTCGAGCGCGGCGCGCAACTTCCCTGCTCCGCCGGCCGCGGCGGCGCCGGCGCCCTCGGCCCTCAGCAGCGCCTCGAGCGCCGCCACGAGCCCGTCCCTGCCCTCCGCGGAGTCGGCGGCGTTGGCCACGGCCGCGGCGGCGGCTGCGGCGCGGAGCTGCCTGAGGCCGGCGGCGACGGCGGCGCCGCCGGCGGGCGACGACGCCCACGTCAAAAACGCGCGGTCGTCGTCCCACGGAGACGAGGCGCCGGCGTCGAGCTCGGCGGCGCCGCCGCCGCTCGACTCGCACCAGCTCCTCAGCAAGGCGCGGGCCCGCGACCTCGACAGGCCCGAGTCGGCCGCAGCGACGTGCTTGGCCAGCTCGTCCTCCGCCAGGCGCCGCTTGAGCCGCAGCGCCAGGAAGGCCCTGGCCCTCCTCCAGGGCACGATGCCGCGGAGCACGCCCTTGGCGACCATCCTGACGGGCGTGTCGTGCATGTCGGCAAACGCCGTCGCGACCTGCCTGTAGGAGGGCAGGAGAGCCGCCTCGCGCTCGGCCAGCGCGGCGCGGGCTCGTCCGAGGGCCTCGACGGCCGCCGCCGCGGCAGCCGAGGGCGGGCCTCCTCCTCCGGCCGCGGCGGCGGCGGCGGCGCACTCCCTCCGCAGCGCTGCGACGCGCGGGTCGAGCCGCCCCATCGCCTGGAGCAGCTCCGGGGCCCGGAACTTGATCTCCACCAGCCCCTCGGGCTCGAGCACCCCCCCGCGGGCAGCCGGGTCGGCGTACATCTCGATGCGGTCTGCGTTGATCTGCGCGTCGACGACGACCCACGCGCCGCCGCGGAGCTCGGCCCCGGGAGGCAGGTACACGAAGGCGGGCTGCCTGTAGGCCCGCAGCGCGTCGACGATCAGGGACCCCGCCTGCAGCACGCCCTCGAAGAGGTCGCGCTGCCCCCCGGAGAAGCCCCGCCAGTTGGCCAGGATCACCAGCGGGAGGCCCTCGGCGTCGAACTCCTCGATCGCGTGGGCCGTCTTGAGCGCCGAGTCCGGGAACCAGACCTGCCCCGCCTGCGGCACCGTCCTCTCGGAGGAGTCGGGCGCGCCCGGGTCGGCGGGGATCTGCAGCATCACCGTCTGCGTCTCGACGGCGACGACGCCGACGGGCACGCCGCCGAGGCGGGCGCGGCCCGTGACGACGGTGCGGGCCCAGCCGGCCTGCGACTCCGTCCAGGAGCCCCTGTCGAAGAGGCCCGACTGCCACTCGGGGGCGGAAGAAGAAGGAGAGGCGGCGGCGGGAGCAGCGTCTTCCGCGACAGGCGCCGGCGCCGCGACGACGGCGCGCCCGGCGATCGCCGCCCTGGGGTCGAGCTTCTCGCCGGCCCCCGAGTTCGGGTAGTAGGTCACGTCCCTGTCGGCCGGGTCCGAGGAGGCCAGCAGCGGCGGCGCGCCTCCCAGCACGGGAGGCACGTAGCTCAGCCACGTCAGCACCGCGGCCACCCCCTCGAGGTCGTCCCCGACGACGTGGTGCGCGACGCCGTTGACGCCCATCACCTTGGGCCCCCCCAGCTGCATGTGCGACGAGTAGACCTCGCGGCCGAGCACCTTGTTGAGCGCGGCGAAGCCCGTCAGGATGATCGGCTGGTCCGCGCGCTGCACGCACCGCCGGCCCAGCCTGGCCAGGTAGGCCCCGATCCCGACCGTGCGCCCCGACACCAGCGTGATCGAGAAGCCCTCGCGGAAGGCCCGCGAGTACGCGGACGCGATCGCGCCCGAGCCGGACAGGTTCTCGACGCCGAGGCCGTCCTCGGCGCCGACGATGTCCGAGACGACCCAGCGCTTCCCGCCAGTTTCGTCCTCCTTCATCGTGGCGCGGACCGCCCCGGGCGAGCGGGCGACGATGGCCTGGTAGTCGGCGTCGTCGAGGTAGAGGTGCCTGAAGCCCTTGGTCGGGTCCTCGGGCACGTTCCACTCGACGCGCAGCGCGGCCTTGACCTCGCTCGCCAGCCCGACGCGCGCGCCAGAGTTGGCGGCCAGGTAGACGATCGGCAGCTTCTCGGCCAGCGCGAGCTCCGTGGCGGCCAGGAAGGCGGCGTCCTCGCGCGGGCCGAACGCGCCCGAGTTGAACGTGATGTCGTTGGCGACGGCGACGACGCGGCGGCCCGAGGGGCACTCGGGCGTGCGCAGCGTCAGGCGCCAGATGACCATGCCGCAGTCGTTGCGGCCGATGGAGGACTCGCTCGAACCCGCCTCGGCCTCGCTGCGCGGCGCCAGCGGGGCGACTGCGGAGAACGTGGCGTCGGCGGGCATGACCAGCTCGACGGCCTCGACGAGCCTGTCGCCCGGCGGGGGCGCCGCGTCGGCCCCCGGCTCCCTCGCCGCGGCGCGCGCGGCCCAGATGCCGCGCAGCGCGTTTTCGAACACGGAAGGGAAGTCGTAGCAGTAGGTGGTGCGGTGCCTCCTCGCGGCGAGCCTCTTTTGTTGCAGCCCCTCGAGCGGAGGGTAAGGCGTCAGCAGCGGGTGGCCCGCCAGGGGCCCCGGGGTCTTCATGCCCGGAGCCGGCTGGTAGACCGGCACGCCGTCGGCGACGACGAGCGAGTGCGCCGCTGCGCAGGCGGCGGCGTCGGCGGCGCCCTCGCGGTAGACCGACACAAAGTCCTCGCCCGTCTCGTGGCCCGTGGGGCTGGCGACGACGACGCGCCAGGCGCCGCCACCGTCGGCGGCGCGGAGGCGGACCTCCCACTGGGCGAGCCCTGCGCGGCGGAGCGCCGGGCCGTGGCGGGCGGTCACGGTCGCGGCGGCGGCGCGCAGGGCCGCGGCGACGCGCGACGAGGCGGCGGCGGCGTCGGAGGCGGAAGAGGCCGCGGCCCCGGTGGGCAGCGGCAGAGGGGGGAGCACGGTCAGGAAGACGTGCGCCCAGTCGGCATTGGCGGCCACGGCCGAGGACGAGGCCCCGCCCGAGGGGCCGCCGCCGGCGCCCGTGGCGTTGCCGCCGGCGCCGCCGCGCTGCAGCTCGCGGAGGGCGGCCTCGAGGGCGCCGTCGACCTCGTCCATCACCGCGGCGGCGATGGCGCCCGCGTCGCCCTTGTAGGTCGCGGCGAGGAGCTGTCGTTTGTATCGTTCGAAGTGGAGGGAACGGGAGAGCGGGTGAGTTATTTTTTTTCCACGAGGGAAACAAAAAGAAGGGGGGGGGCAAAAACGAAAAGACAAAACAAAACAAGAAACAAACTCACCGCCGGGCTCGAAAGCTGCCTCAGGGCGCCGCGGATGAACACGCGCTTCAGCGGCAGAGACCGCGCGTCGCGGCGCTCCGTGACCGCGTACGCGTGCGCCTGCCTGTTGCGCGACGGCGCGTACGAGATGCGGCCGGCCCCGAACGGCGCGAGCCTCGCGAGCTCGAGCAGCGCCGCCGTCGGCGGCTCGACCGCCGAGAGCAGCGGGTCGGGCGTCAGCGGCTCGGACGGGTCGCCGCGCGGCCTGACCAGCCCGACGCGCAGCGGCGCCACCGCCACGGCGGCGCTGCGGTTGCGGGAGGACGCCGCCAGTCCCCCCCTCCCTCCAAACTCGCTCCCGCCGCGGGGCTTGACGAGCACGGAAACGGCCTCGTACCCCGCGGCGGAGATCGTCGCGTTGAGCGCGCGGACGGCGGCCGTGATGGCGGCGACGGCGGGCCTCGGGTCGACCGCCAGCGGGTCCGAGCAGAAGCCGCCCGCGGAGGCCGCGGAAGACGGCGACGACCCGAAGACGGCGGCGGCCTCGCGAGCCGCGGGCAGGCCCGGAACGGCGTCTGGCGCGATCGACAGCGCGGCGTCGCCCCCTCGAGTCAGCACGATGTGCAGCGTGCCGCGCGGCGCGCCGGCGGGCCCGGCCAGGCCCGCGGCGCTCACGGCCTCCTCGACCGACCGCAAGCCGGCGGCGAGCGCGTCGAGCGCCGGCAGCACGAGCGCGGCCGACGTGGCGACGCGCGCCGAGGGCGTGCCGTCGAGCCCAGGGTGCTCGTGCGCCCAGGCCGCGGCGAGAGGGGACGGGTTGGCCGACGCCGCCGATGCGGCGCCGCCGCGCAGCTCCGGCGCCTTGGTCAGAAAGGGGTAGTAGACCCTCTGGATGTAGGTCGACAGCGCGCGGCTCTGCAGCGTGGCGTCGGCGCTGTCGAGCAGGGACGCAAGAGCGTCGTCGACGGCCGCGGGGGCCTCGACGAGCAGGCGCACCTTGGCGTCGAGCTGCGTGGCCGCGAGGCTCGCGCCGCCCGAGAGGCCCGAGTAGAGGCCCTCGACGATGGTGGGCCTGCGCTGGAGCTCGCTGGAGATGCCCGAGGACGAGGAGCCGGAGCCGGGCACGAGGCTTCCGCTCCCGCCGTTCTCGACGGCAGCCGCGAGCGAGTCCGCGGCGGCGGCGTCCGAGGTGGCGGCGTCGGCGGCGCCAAAGATGGACGACGTCGAGGCGGCGTGCGCCGCCGCGGCCGACGCTCTCGGCGTCAGCAGGTCTGCCTCGCTCAGCTGCGTGCCGGCAAACATCTCGAGCCCGGACAGCGCGCGCGCGACGACGTGCTGCAGCTCGGCCAGCAGCGAGTGCTCGAGGAGCTGGGCGGCCAGGGCCGAGGCCTCGCCGCCGCCCGAAGAGGCCGGGGCGCCGCCGCCGGAGCCGCCGCCGCCGCTGCCGAGCGCGGCGAAGCGGCGCAGGATCGGCCGGTAGCGCTCGGGCGCTGGCAGCACCAGCGCCGCCATCAGCTGCGACGCGAGCCTGATCTTGAGGGGCAGGCCCATGTGCGAGACGACGATGTCGACGACGGCGCCGAGGTTTTTGGCGTGGACGCGGCGCAGGGAGTCGATGACCTCCTGTTCCGTCAAGGGGAGGCCCGACTTGTCTCCTCCGGCGGCGGCGGCAGCGTCGGCAGAGGCGGCGGGAGGAGCGTCAGCAGCAGCACCCACAGCAGCAGCAGCAGCGGGCGCGGGCGCCGCGTCCCCTCCGGCAGAGGAGGCGGCGACATCCACGCCGCCGCCGCCGCCAGCAGCGGACTTGGCGGCCGCGGCCGCGGCGGCCGAGGGAGAGAACCGCTCCTCGACGGCCAAGAAATCCTCAAAGAGCTCCGTCGCGACGGCGCGCGCGTAGGCCTCCTTGCCGCTCTGGTGCGCCCTCGCGACCTTCACGAGGGGCTCGGCCTGCGCCGCGATCGCCGCGGCGTCCGCGGGCGAGTCCGCGGCGTCGACGGCGGCCTTGATGGCCGCGAGCAGGGCGCGAGCCGGGAACTCGAGCGAGGAGCCGCCGCCGCCGCCGCCCCCCCCGGAGGAGGAGGCGGTGCGCGCGAGGTTGCCGCCGGCGGCGGCGTGGGCGTTGGCGGCGATCGCGGCGTTCATCGCGGCGTTGACGTCGACGCCACCGTCGTCGCTGCCCGACCCCACCGCGCACATCAGGTCCTGCTCGTGCGCCGCGGCCAGCCGCTCCAGCTCGTTGGCCAGCTCCACGGGCAGGCGCGTCTGCACCACGCTGAAGACGTTGGTCCACTGCAGCAGCGCGAGCGCGGGGTCGTCGAGGCAGGCTAGCAGGTCGGCGACGACGGCGTCGACGGGGTGGTCATACCCGGCCATGATCATCCTCGCCGCCGTCTCCGCCTGCGCGAACCTGTGGTCGACGCCCTGCGAGTGGACCAGCGGGGGCCCGAGCTCGGGGAACCCGCCGGCGTAGGGCTCGGCGCGCTCGACGGCCGTGGGGTCGTCGAGGTCGAGCTGCGCGATCAGGTCGCCCGCGGCCATCGCCGAGCCCTCCTGCACCCTGAAGTTGACGATGCCCGCCGCAGGCGAGCTGAGCGGCATCAGCATCTTCATCACCTCGATCTCGGCGAAGGGCTCGCCCGCGCCGACGTGCTCCCCGTCGGTCACCAGGTGGCGGACGAGCTTGCCCGGCGAGGGCGACACGAGGCGCGAAGGGTCGGCCTCGGACGCGAGCAGGCAGACGAGCGAGTCGATCGTCAGGCGCGTGCCCGCCGCCTCCTCCTCCGAGTGAACGACGTGGGACCCCCCGTCGACCTGGACGAGGAGCCCGCCTGAAAGAGAAAAAAGGGTTTGGGGGGGGAGGGAGAGCGAGCGAAAGGTAAGTGAGGGGGGAGACATGATTTTTTTTGTGCGTGGGGTGAGCTTTTTTCGGGGGCAGAAAGAAAAGAAGAAATTTGAGAAGAAGAAAAAAAAACTCGGAAAAAAAAACCATCTCACCGTCGTTGAGCCTCCGAGCGACGACGTCGACCGACGTCGGCCTCGGCCCCGACCCCAAAAACACGGTAAACGCCTGTGGGCCCTTGCGCACGACCCTCGGCTCGTACTTCATCCCATCCAGCACGAACGCCGTGTCGAACTTCGTCAGCGTCAGCTTGGCAGGCGGCAGCTGCCCCTTCTCGAGGTAGCCGAGGTACTCGCCCGACACGGCCGCGACCTCGTCGAGGCAGCGCAGCAGCGCGCCCGCGATGACCGCCAGGTACCACGCGGGCTTCTCGGCCCTGACGTGCCTCGCGATGCGCGAGTCGAGCCAGCCCGTGTGGACCTCGTTCCCCACGAAGTCCGGGGACTGGATCATCTCGGAGGCGTAGTCCACGATCGTGCGAATCTCGCCGCGGATCTTGACCTCCTTGAGGGCCACCACCATCGAGCGGATCGCCGCCTCGCGCGTCTCGCCCTTGGCAAACAGGTGGCCAAACTGCGAGTCCGAAAACTCGTGGATGCCGCCGCCCGACTTGACCGAGAAGTAGCCCCAGACCTCGGGGCTGGTGCGGAACGACAGCTCGTCGATGTTGCCGCACGTCGGCTTGAACCCGTCGTTGGCGTCCTCGCTCGTCACGCGCACCGCGACGACGTGGCCCAGCGGGGGCACCTGCTGGTCCTCCTCAAAGTCGATCGCGTCGACGCCGGCCGGGTCCTTGCCGTACATGCGGCGCACGTCCGGGATGCGGTACAGCGGCACGCCCATGCCGACCAGCAGCTGGCAGGAGGGGATGTTGACCCCGGAGATCCACTCGGTGACCGGGTGCTCGACCTGCAGGCGCGGGTTGAGCTCGAGGAAGAAGAACTCGCCGGTGCCCAGCGAGTAGAGGTACTCAACGGTCGCGGCGCCGACGTAGCCGACCGCCCTGGCCAGCGCGCGCGCGCACCGCTCCATCTCGCGGAGCGTCTCCGCGGGGGCCTTGGACACGGGGCCCTCCTCCACGATCTTCTGGTGGCGGCGCTGGACGGAGCAGTCGCGCGAGTAGATCGACGTCACGTTCCCGTGCGCGTCGGCGAGCAGCTGCACCTCGAGGTGGCGCGACGGCGGCGCCAGCTTCATCGCAAAGATCGGCGAGCCGGGCACCTCGCCCTTGACGGCCCCGAAGACGGCGCGCACCTCCTCGTCGGAGCCGGCCTTGCGGATCCCCTTGCCCCCGCCGCCCCACGACGCCTTGAGCATGACGGGGTAGCCGATGCGGTTGCAGGCCTCGACGGCCTGGTCGATCGAGTGCAGGCAGGCCGAGTCGTAGACGTCGGGCGGGATGACGCCCGCGCAGCTCGCGAAGTCGACGGCGACGCCCGTGCCCGACCAGGGGATGGTGGGCACGCCGGCGGCCTGCGCGATGATCGTCGAGCCGATCTTGTCCCCGAGGGCGGCCATCGGGGCGGCGGGGGGGCCGAGGAACCGGATGCCGGAGGGGGTCTCGGCCAGGGCCGTCGGGAGCTCGGGCTTCTCCGAGGCGTGGCCCCACCTGAGACAGAGAGAGAGGGGAGAGAAAGGGGGAGGCGAGAGAAGAGAGGTGAGCATTTTCCCCGCGGGAGAAGAGAAAATGGAGAAGAGAAAAGGTTTGCGCCGAAGAAAGTCGAAAGGAAGGAATAAAGGGAAGAAAGAAAGAGAGGGAGAAAAAAAACTTTCTCACCCTGGCCAGACGGCGTCGACGTTGGCGCGGTCGGCGACCTGGACGATGAGCGGAACGTTGGCGTAGTTGTTGTTGTTGGAGCCGCCGGGCACCTAGCATTGTTTTTTTTTATAGAGAGGGAGAGAGAAGAGAGAATGAGGAGCGAGTGAGTGAAAGAACGAGGCGGAATGATAAGGGAGAAGAAAGAGAAAAAAACTCGAGCTCAGAAAGGAGGAAACCTTCAACTCACCTCGACAAACTGGTCCGCCATCCGGATGTGCTCCGCGTCGATCCGCATGTCCTCGGGCGTCGCCATCGCGACGATCGCCACGGCACGCTCGTTCCCAAAGGTCTTGTACGCCCACGACCGCACGGAGCGGATAAACTTGACGGCCGCGAGCCCGTTGTTGGCGACGAGCACCGAGTGGATCGCGCGGTCGCCGCCCATCTCGCGGCAGCGGGCCTCGACCTGCGAGTTGAGCGAGGGGACGCGCTTGGGAATGCCCATCTTGAGCGGGTTGGAGCCTTGCCTGGAGTTTTTTTTTTTTTGAAAGAGAGGGAAGAGAGTGAGAAAAAAAAGAGACAGAGGAAGAAAAAAAGGAGGGGTCGCTGAGGTTTTTCTCGAATTCCCAACTGTTTCCGGCGGCGATTCGCGTTCGAGGTGTTTCGAGGCATGCCGCCGTTTCCAAGCCCGCGGCTCCTCTCTGCCCTGCCCATTCCGACATCTTTCCCGGGCCAGCGCCGAGAGGAGCCCTTGCTCGACGGCGCCCCGGGCTTAGTTTGGGAGCGCGGAGGCAGGGGAAAGGGGAAAAGCGAGGGGCGGGAGAGGGGAGGTTGAAAGAAAGAGCATTCCAAGATGGCCTGCCTCTCTTCAACCTCGTCGGAGGGATCGCATGCCCATCTCTTTCCAACCTGCTTCCCCCTCTCTCCTTCGACCTCTTCCTCCGCCTCTTTCTTTTTCGCTTTCTCTTTGGTCTTCTGCGCGCGAGCACAGAGGCCCCTGGTTTGCAAGAGCAGAGGCCAGGGGGGGCGAGAGGCCAGGAGAGAGGAGAAGGAGCAAACAAGAAGACGAGGTGGAGGTGGAGGTCGAAGAAAGCCAGTCGCAGGCGAGAGCCAAAGCTTTTCAAATAAGCAGGGAAAAAAAACGGCCATCGAAAGGCGCGCTCCGCTGGTCCCAGGAGCATTGCACGACCCTTGTCCCCACGCCCAGTGTGACCTCTGCAATCTCCTCTCGTCGTGCGAGCGGCCAAAAGCAGAGCTTGGCGAGCCAGAGCATCCGACAGCGAGGGGAATCTCGTCGAAACAAAAAGGCGGGCGAGAGAGGGAGAAAGAGAGCAAAAAGCAGGTGCGCCACAATCTCTTTTCCCTCATTGCGTCCTCTTCTGCTTCTTCTGGCGCTTCAACTCCAATCCCTTGAACTGAGGTTCATAGAGAGCGGCCAGATTAAGGGAGGAAGAGAGAGACACGAGAAGAAGCCAGGGAGAGAGGCAAGACAAGGAAGGAGGAGGCAAGGGTGCTGCTTCAGTCGGCGTGCTCTCTCTCCCCATTGCTCAACTCCTTTTCTCTCTCTCTCTCTCCGCTCTCTCTCTCTTCGCTCCGCCAATGCAAGAAACTCACCTGCTCAGGTCCGAGAGAGAGTTGGTGCGCTTGGACATGGGCCTGCGCATGGGCTCGTCCGAGCCGACGCGCGGGAGGCCGCCTCCTCCGGGCGTCGCCGAGCGAGCCGGGGCGGCAGCAGCAGCAGCAGCGCCCGAAGTCAGCGGCGCGACGTTGGACGTCGGCACTGCCGCGTGCGTCGGGGGCGCCGCCGGGGCCGCCGCGGAGCCGTTTCCCTCAGGCACCGAGGAGACCGCCGCCTTCTCGAAGGGCGTGGCCATGGTTTGGTGTACTCTCTCTCGCGCGCTCTCTGACGGGAGAAAGAGGAACGGAAAGCTTTTTTTCTTCTTGTTCAATCTAGTCCTCTGAAAATTGTGAGAGGCAATCGAGAGTTTTTCTGTTTGGATTTTGGTTTTTTTTCTTTCGCTCGCGCTCCTCTCCTCGACCTCGACCTCAACCTCAACCTCGACCTCTTTACTCTTCTCCTCTTTATTTATTTCTTTAATTTTCAGCTTCACACACACTGGGGCAGTTCGAGCGAACTTGGTTCAATTGCGGATAGGTTTCTCTCTCTCTCTGCTGTGGCGGTTTGAGAGATTCTGTGCGGGGAATAAAAATGAAGAGAGAGAAGAGGACCTCTCTCTACCATTTTCAAGTTTTTTTTTTACGGGGCGAGCGAGAGAGCAGAAAGAACGCCAGAGAAAAGAGCAGAGGGCGCAAAGCAAACAGAAAAAAAGAGACTCAAATGAAAGGGTGGGAGGGAGGGAGGGGGCAAAGAGGTCTTTTTCTTCGTCTGTTTTTTCCTCTAAGCCACCTCAGCCACGTCTGCCGCCGCCTTGGCCTTTCGTACCCTCTTTCCCTCCTGCTGAGCCGAGTTCTCCCACTGCTGCTGCCGCTCGATCCTCTCCGGCAGCCGCTCGACCCTCTCCCGCTGCTGCTTGTGCCCCTGTCTCGCCGCCAAACCCAAAAGGTCGACGAGCGCGGCCGGCGCGCGCCCGCCGTTGACCGCGAGCGCCGCCGCGGCGATGGCCTCTGCCTGCGCCAGCCTCGACGCGGCCGCCTGCAGCTGCTCCCTTGTCGCGGAAGCTCCCTGCTCTGTTCGGACTGCGTGTGGCGGGGGACCGCCGCAGAGGCGGCCGCGGCAGGCTGCCGCTCCCGGGCAGCGGAGGAGGAGGCTTTGGCCTGCCGCTGCCGCTGCTGCTGCTGCTCCTCCTGATAGTGTCGTCGTTGTTGCAGCTGCTGCTGCTGCTGCTGCTGCTGCTGCTGCTGCTGCTGCTGGTGGTGGTGCTCCCTCCGCCGTCGCGTCGACGATGGACAGGTAGGGGGCAGGAGGGGACGATCCACCGTAGAAGAGCAGCGGAGACTCCTCCACGCCCCTCTTCTTTCTCCTCGCGAGCGTAGAGACCCGCGCCGCCAGCGCCGTGAGCTCTGCCTCTGCCGCGGCAGCCGACGCCGCGGCGGCGGCGACCTCCGCCGTCAGGGAGGCGTGCGTGGCCCGGAGCTCGGCCAGGGCCGCAGCGGAAGAAGCGCAGGGGAGCGCAGGGGAGACGAGACTTTGCTGCTGCTTTGCTGCAGCTGCTCCCCCCGCAGCCGCAGCCGCCGCGAGCGAGACAGAGACGTTTCCCGCGGCGACACCCGCGAAGCCGCCGGCCGGCGAGTCAAAGCAGGGCATCCGGGGGAAGGGTCCTGCCCTCGGAGTACTGTCGGAGAGGTGTTGGCCGTGGCGGTGGTGGTGGTGGTGAGAGAAGGGCTGCTGCTGCTGCTGCTGCCGGAGCTGCTGCCCGCCGCGGTGGAGGTGGAGCAGCGGGGCAGGCGAGTCGTCGACGAGATGAGAGGTGGCCGCCAAGCCTGTCGGCGCCGCCGCGGTCGTCGCCGCGGAGGCATGCATCATCGTTCGAGCTGCTTTTCTTTTTCGCGCGCTTCCTCTTGTCGTTTCAAAAAGTGCCAGCCGGAGCAATCTATCTGCCTCTCTCTTCCTGTCTATGGGAGAAGAAGAGGGGAAAAAGAAAGCAAAAAGTGAGGAACGAAGGAGGAAAGGAGAGGCAAATTGGAGCAAGGGCAAGAGGAAGCCATGGCGACCTCAAAAAAGAAACTAGGGAGGGTCTCTTCCTCGTCTTCTCGCGTTTTATCTCGTGCTCTCTCGAGTTGCAAAGGGAGCAAAGTGGTTCTCTTGCCTCTCACCTTGCGCTGGGAAAAAAACGAAAGACAAGGAAGAAGAGAAAGAATACAGGAGCTAAAACATTTGCAGGCGTTTCAAGAAAGTGAGTTGGAGAGCGAGAAAGGTCGAGGCAAACTGCGGCGGTGGCAGCGGAGGCTAGCTTTTTTTTAGCTCTCTGTTTACTCTCTTTTTCAATCGCTGGAAAAAGAGACCTTTCCTTCTCGGGCGCGCTTCTGTCTTCTCTTTCTCTCTCAGCACACTCAGCGCCCTTGGTACACTTAGGCCCTGTCCGCTCTCACTCCCTCTCTCTTTCTCTCATCTTTCTTGAGAAGCTACGAAAGAGCGAAACTCAGTGAGAGGAGGGAAAGCGGTGACAAGCGGAGACAGAAGAAAAAGAAAAATGTCCAACACAATCGTCGCCTCGCTGGGCGACATTCTCCTATCTACCGAGGATGTCGAGACGCTCGACGAGTGGCTCAACGACCAGGCGAGTGCATGAGTGGATGAAGACCAACGGATAAGGGACGAGAAATCCCAACGTTTGCCGTCTCTTTCTTCTTTTCATCGATCGTTCTACTAGCTCCTCTCGAAACACACAAAGCTCAACCTCCTCGAACAAACAAAACAACGAACGAAACAAAAAAAACAGATCATCGACTTCTACTTTGAGCACCTCTCGCAGCGCTTCTCGCCCTCGTCGTCGGGAGCAGCAGAAGAAGAAGGAGAAGAAGCAAAAGATGACGAAGAAGCAGAAGAAGAAGAAGAAGACGCGAAGCCCTCTACGGTCTTCGTCGGCGCCTCCGCCTCCTTCCTCTGCGCCCACGGAGGCGCGTCGGCCGTCGCGGGCCCGCTGAAGCTGGCGAAGGCCGACCTCGTCTTCCTGCCCGTGAATGACAACCGGTGCGGTGTTGACGTTTCTCTTCTCGGGTTTCTCCCTTTTTTTTCTTTCCGTGGTCATCGGGGTCGAAATCGAAAGAAACTCACAACCTTCCCCCCCACCCACCCCCACCGCCACCCCACCAGCAACCTCGCCCGCGCCGGAGGGGGAAGCCACTGGTCCCTGCTGGTGTTTGACCGCGAGGGCGGAGAGGTCGGGACGGCAGGAGCAGCAGGAAGAGGAGGAGAAGAGGAGAGCAACGGAGGAGGAAGAGGCGAGAAGAAGGACAACGGCACCGACAGCGGCGGCGGGAAGAAAAATGGCGGCGGCGAGAACGTATCGAAAAACAAGAGCAAGCCGGTCTTCCGGGCCTACGACTCCCTGGGTTACAAAAACATGGTCTGCGCGAAGGAACTCTCTTCTGCTTTAGAGGAGCACCTGATCCTCGAGGGCGACGACATCGAAGGAGAAGCAGCAGCAGCGGAGGAGAAAGCGGCAGCGACGGAGGACCTGGACGCCGCCGACGGCGGCGCCGAGGAGCGAAGCCGCAGGCTGCGGCAGCGGCGGAGGCTCGACGCCGCGGCCTCCCGCACGAGGAGCGTCGCGCCGACGCGGGTGCTGAACTTCGTGCAGGGCCGGTGCCCGAGGCAGGGGAATGCCAGCGACTGCGGGATTTACATTCTCGGTAAGAGAACAGAAAAAGTTCAAGTTTTTTTTTTTTGCGCGCCGTCGACCCTAAAAGATCGCAAAAAAACATAACCCTGACCTCTTTGAGCTGATGGCATCTTTCTCGCACAAACGAATTCTCTACACCAGCTCTAGCAGAGCGGATCGCAGCGGGACGCTTCAAGGGCCTCCCCTACCGCGAGATCGAAGAGCAGCTCTTCCGCGAGGTCACGCCCTCGTTCGCCGAGGAGGAGCGCGAGAGGCTCAGGCTGCTGGTCGAAGAAGTCGGCCGCAGCAGGCGCGAGAACGACGGGAACGCCGCCGCGAAGAGAAAGGCGGCGGCGCCGAAGAAGGCTCCGAAGAAAAAAGGCGGGTGAAGTCTTCTTGTTCTTCTTCTCTCTCTCTCTCAGCAATGAAAATGAATGCACTTGTTACATCTCGAAACCGTTTGTTACAAAGAATAGGACGGAGGTTCTCGAAACGAAAGAGAGAAGAAGAGAGAGAGCTGCAAAAAAGAAAGAAAAGAAAACCCTTTCTCTCGTTCAAACCTTCCAGCTCGCAAACTCCCTGGCCGGCATCAGGAAGCTCGACGCGTTCCTGTGCCCACCGCCCCCGTGCGCCTGCGACACCGGCGTCGTGTCCTCGTCGTTCCCGATCGACCGGAGAGAAACCTTGATGAGGTTTTCTCCTTCGTCTGAGGGAGAGGATTCGGATTTCATCATGCCGGGCTCTCGGTACGCGACAACGCCGACAGACCTCATCCCTGCTCCTCCTTTCCCTTCCTCCTTCTCCTTCTCCTTCCACTCCTTGGCCCTCGCGGCGAGCACGTTGCCCAGCAGGGACCTCAGGCCGGCCTGCTCGGGCTCCACCTCGACGGCTAGGGCGCGACCGAAGGAGACGCCCGCCGAAGGAGAAGAAGCTCCGCCGGCGGCGGCGGCGGCGGCGGCGGGCCCCCGGAGCTCGACCTCGAACGCCCTGTCGGCCTCGGCGGCGACGGCCCGGTCCCTCTCGGCGACCTCCCCGGCGCCCCTCTCCACCGTCTCTCCCCAGTTCAGTTCGGAGAGCTTCCGCAGCATCTCCCGCGGCGTCCTCGTGACTCTCTCGTCCAGGATGCCGGAAGAGTGCAAGCCCGCGTAAAAGGCCTTGGAGTCCGGGAGCCTCCAGCGCCAGAGGTCCCCGTCCTGGATCGCGGCGAAGGCCTTGGACAGCCCCGGCGTCAGGGAGGGGTTGAAGTGCGCCACGGCGATGGTGGCGCCGGAGCGGTCTTGGTCTATCAGCACCTCGAGGTTCCGGAGACCCTCGAGTCCTTCCTGGCCTCCTCCCTCGGTCTTCTCCTTCTCCTCCTCCTCCTGCTCCTGCTCCTTCGGCATCCAGGCCTTGCCCTCGATCACCCCGCCCAGCTGCTCCGCCGCCGTCTTGTGGTGGTCGAGGACGACGACTCGCTTCGCCACTTTCGACAGGGCCTGCGGGAAGCCCGCCGGACCGGAGTAGTCGAGGAGGTAGACGGTGTCGCCGGCCGAGAGGGAGGAGAGCGGCGAAGTCGGCGTTGCTGTTGGAGACGACGAGGCCGGCGTCGGAGAAGCCGTCGAAGGGACCTCCATCGTCTCGTAGACTCGGTGAGGGACGAACACGACCTTTTCTTCTTGTTCTGGTTCTTCTTCGCCACCCCTGAAGTGCAGCCACGCCGCGAGGGCCGCGAAGGCGCCGTCGGGGCAGGGGGAGTGGAAGAGGACAAAGGTCCTTGCGGTCGAGGTCGAGATCGGCGGCGGCGGGCGGCCAACCGTCGCGTCGAGCGCGGGGTTTGTAAACGGGGAAGGAGCAGCCTCCGTCATTTTCGTCAAGGAGGAGAAGGCAGGAGCCACTGTTCGCGCTGATCCGATCGAGGCCCGGAAAGCGAGAGCGCGATGCAACAAGAGCATTCGAAGTTTTTGCTTCTATCGATTTTTGAACCTCGCCGCCGTCGTCTTTCATTTTCACTCTTTTGCAAATCGCCGAAGAAGCATTCTGCTTCCTCTTCTCGCGGACGCCGAAAAAGCATTCTGCTTCCTCTTCTCGCGTCCTTTTCTCCCTCGCCTCCCTTTCTCCTTGCTCCGGCTGCACGCGTCACTCTCACAGTAACGCATCGCCGCGGCGAAGAGAAAGCAGACAGAGAGAGAAAGAGAGAGAGAGAGAGAGAGCGAGCGAGCGAGAGAAACAGACAGAGCGAAGAAGAGGAAGCCGTCGTCACCATCGTCGCTTTCGTTTCAATCTCTTCCTTTCAAAAAACGACGCTTTGCTCTTCGGGCTTCCTTTCGAGAAAAGGAAAGAAAAAAAAACTCCCACAATGACGAAAAAGGCGAAGAACGCCTCGTCCCGCCGCCACCCCTCCGCCCCCGCCGGGGACGACGACAACGAAAACCTCCCGCTCGCCCTCGTGCCCATCACCGCCGCCGCCAAGGCAGCCCAGCGCCTCAACTCCGCGGCGCCCGTCACGCTGCTCGCGACGCCCAGAGTGCAGCTCGGCCGCGCGGCGCACCCGACGGGCCGCTCGCTCGTCTTCGCGCGCGACTGCCTGACGGTCTCCGCGGTCCACGCCGTGCTGGTGCTCGACCCCCGCGGCGGCGGCGGGTACATCCTGCAGGACCACTCGTCGAACGGGACGTGGCTCGACGGGGAGAGGCTGGAGCGGTGCCCGGGCGGGGAGCTCGAGCTGGCGGCGGCGGCGGCGGCGGCCGACGACGGCAGCGCGGCCCCTGCGGCCGCCGCCGCCGCCGCCGCCGCCGCCTCGGTCCTGCGCAAGTCCAGGGCCGTGCACCCGGGCTCCGTCATCTCGCTGGCGTCGGCGCCGGGGGAGTCGGACGCGCCCATCGAGTTCCGGGTGCGCAGGGCGACGCAGGAGGAGGTCGACAGGGTCGCCGAGGCCGGGCGCGCGCCCGCGGAGGGGGCGCGCGCCGCTGCCGCCGCCGCCGCCGCCGCCGATGCCGCCGCCATTCCGGATGAGGAGGACGACGAGGCCGCTCCTCCTCTCGCTGCTGCTGCTGCTGCTGCTGGCTGCGGCGGCGGCGGAGGAGGCAAGCGCGGGAGGGGCGCGAAGAAAGGCGAGGGCGAGGCGAAGAGCGACGAAGAGAGCGAAAGCGAAGACGAGGACGGAGGCGACCGCGGCAAGCGCCGCCGCTCCGCCGCCGCCGGCGACGAGGGCGACTCCGCCCCCTCCGAGGGCGGCGGTGACGAGCTTCTCGCGGCCCTGCGCGCCGAGAACGAGGCCCTGCTGTCCCGCCTCGAGGCCTTACAGCGCGCCGCCGCAGCCGCGGCCGCCGCGCGCGACGCCGCGGTGGAGCAGGCCGCGGCCTCGGCCAGGGACGCCAGCGCCGCGGCGGGCGAGGTCGCCGACCTGACGGGAAGGCTCGCCGCGGCCGCGGAGGCGGCCCGCGAGGCCAACGGCGCGCGCGTCGCGGCCGAGCGCGCGGCGGCCGCGGAGGGGAGGAAGGCCGCCGGCCTCGCCGCGGCGCTCTCCGGCGCCGCGGCGGCCCTGGCGACGGGGGGCTCTCTCGGGTTCGCGATGATCGACCACGCCAACGGCGTCTTCGCGCACTGCCGCGAGGCGGCGAGGGCCGCCTCGGAGGCGGCGGAGCGGCTGCTGGCGGGGGGAGGGGCGGCGGGTGGCGGGCAGGCTCCTGCGGCTGCCGCCGCGGCCGCGCCCACGGCTGCTGCCGTCCCTTCGCCCGCCGCCGCTCCTCCTTCCGCTGCCGGAGCCGCCGCCGCTGGAGGAGGGAGTGGCGTCAAGCACCCGCGCCGCCGCAAAAACCGCAACGCTGCCGCGAATGCTGCCGGCGCTGCTGGAGCTGCCGTTGCCCCCTCGACCTCGGCCCCGGCGGCTGCGAAAGAGGCCCCCGAGGAAGGAGGAGCAGCAGGAGGAGCAGCAGGAGGAGCAGCAGGAGAAGGAGGCCAGCCTCAGAAGAAGCAGCCGCCGAAGCTTCCGTCGACGCAGTCGAGACAGCAGAACGGAGGAGAGGAAGAAGAGGGAAGAGGAGCCAAGCCGGAGGCGATGCCGGCAGCACCCGACGCCGCCGACGGCGACGGCAACGCCGAGGTCAACGCCGAGGTCAACGCCGACGCCGCTGCCGCCGCCGCCGCCGCCGCTCCTCCTTCTTCTCTGCAGAACGAAGCGGAGCTCGCCCTGGCCGCGGCGGGGACGGCGGAAGCCGCCGCCGCCGTCGCTGCCGTCGAGCTAGAGCAACAGGAGCAGGAGCAGCAGGGCGAGGGAGAGAAGGAAGCGCCCGTGCCCGCGTTCGCGCCCGAGCCTGCTGCGCCCGCGGCGGCAGAAGAAGGAAGCGAATCCGCCGCCGCCACCGCCGCCGCCGCCGCCGCCGCCGCCGCCGCGGGGGAAGAAAACGTCGTCCCGACCGCCAAGAACTCGACCCGCAGGCTGCCCCTGTCCGCCCCTGAGCCCGTCGCGGGCTCCAAGGCCGCCGCCGCCGGCGGCGGCGAGCTGCAGCAGCAGCGGCAGCAAGAGCAGAGGCAGGAGCAGCAGCAGCAGCGCCGCCTGTCGTCGTCGCAGCCGCTGGGAGGGCTCGGAGGAGCGGCGAACCACGGCCGCAGCAGCCTGTGAAGAGAGGATGCTGCTGTTCCTGCTGCTGCTGCTGCTCTTGCCTTAAAAACTGATAAATAACATAGGAAGAAAGAGCCTGAATGAGCGCGCGCGCGCAAAGGAGATCTGCACAACGGGTGGGGGAGAGAGAGAAACGAGAGAGAAATGACAGAGAGAACAAAAAATGCAAGAAAAACGACTGTTTTGTTTTGTCCATCTCTCTCTCCGTCGCCTCCCTCAGCCGCTGTCCCTGTCCTCTCCGCCCTCTCCTCCCTCCTCCTCCGTCCCCTCGACGCGCCCGCGGATGAGGGCCAGCTTCCCCGAGAGCGCCTCGGCCTTCAAAGCCGAGGCCCTCGCGAGCTCGGCCTCGCGCCTCGCGGCGTCGAGGGAAGTCTGAAGCTGCGCGTCGACGAGCTGCTTCGCCCCCGCCACTGCGCCCTCCATTTCGCGCAGGGCCGTCTTGAGGGCGTAGCGCCCGTCTGGTTTATTGGGTTGGAGACAACGAGGGACGAGGCGGAGAGAGGGAAAGAGGAGTCGCGTGAGGAAAAAAAAGAAACAAAAGGGAAGAGAAGAGGAACCGAGCTTCTTTCCTTTTTCTCTCTCCTCGATTTTCACCTTTTAGCACCTCGTCGAGCTTGTCGTGGAGCCTCGCGCGGGCCTCGAGGGCGGTGGCGTGGATCGAGGCGAGGTGCTGCGCGAATTGGTCCTGCTGCTGCGGCTGCTGCTGCTCTTGGAACTCGTCTTCGACCTCGGCGGCGTCGGCAACCGCTGCGGGCGGCTGAGGAGGAGGCGCCGCTTCGAGCTTGCGCCGCTTCGGCTGCTTCTGCTGCTTCGGCTGCTCCTGCTCCTGCTGCTTCAGTGTCGGCTGCTGCGTGGGGGCCATGGTGCCGTGGCTGCTCGAGAGAAATGGCGTTTTTTGCCTCGAAAGGTTTTTGTGAGCGGCGAGAAAGCGAACAGAACAGACTGGAATTCACTCCTATCTTTTTCCGAGTTGGGGACCCCGAAAAGACAAAAAAAGGTTTGGCTCATTCCCCCCCCCGCGGGCAAGTCATATTTTCTCCCGCGGTTCTTCCGCGCCATCCCCTCTTCTCCCGAAGACTCCCCCCCCCTCCTCCCCCTTGACGGACACCACTATAAAGAGTTCTCTGGTCTTTGCGATCGAAAGGTAAGTTCGGAGCGCCTCACGCGGCGCGAGAGGCTCCGATGTTTTTCATTGAATTGCAAAGTCCCTCCGCCGGCGGAGGGACTTGCCGGTTTTTGACGAAACTGCTCTAGCTCTTCCCTGGCGCCCGCCGAGACCGAGGAGCCCCTTTCAATGCCTTCTCAGTGCCTGCTCTGCAAGCACCATACGGCGCCGGACGCGTAATGCGAAGAAGAAGAAAAAAGACAGCGCCCGCTGGAGTCGCGAGACTCGAGCAAGCCGACGCCGCCATTGAAGCTCAAGGGCGACGACGAGCGCGTTTCTTTTTTCTTGGCTTGCTGCCTTTGAAGTTGGGGTTTCCCCCGCTTGCAACACCAGCGAGCTCCTCGCGAAGCCAATTCGCGCACGCTGAAGACGTTGGACACGATAGTTCGAGCTCGGCGAGCCACCGACCTTCGTTTCGGAACCAGGGAGGGGGATGAGGCAGAACGCGTCCCCCCCAATTCTTCGAATTCGGGCATCGAGTCGGCCAAAAGGCAGCTTCGGTCCCTCTCTCTCTCCCTCTCTCTCTCCCTCTCCCTCTCTCTCGTTTTTCTCTGTTTCCTCCCTCACCTCAACGTCCCGTCCTCCCTCCCTCCCTTTTCCCCCACCGACAGCCAGCCGAGCCCTAAATGCCCAGCCGCAGCCACAGCCGCGACGCCGAGGCCAGCGCCGACGGCGCCGCCTCGGGAACGGGCTCCCTCCTCCCCTCGCGCTCGGCCAACACCAGCAACAGCAACTTTGCCGCCGCGCCCGCGCCCCTCCGCCCGCGCGACGGCTCGACCTCGCCCTCGCGCCTCCGCGGCGGCGGCGGGGGCGGCGCCGGCGGCGGCCCCCCCTCGGGGTTCCCGCGCTCGGCCTCGACGGGCACCTTCCACCCGAGCTCCTACCGCAGGACGTCGTCGCAGCTGCACCTCCACACCCGCTGCCACGACGAGTCGCACCCGCCGCACGCGACGCGCGGCGAGGACCTGATCGAGGGCGCGCGGCTGCCGCGCGCGAGGGGCGCGGGGGCCGCGTTGGCCGAGTCCCGCTCGGTCGTCGCGGCGCTGGTGGCGAAGCACGACCACGACAAGGCCGCGCGAGTCAAGAAGCAGACGAGCGACGGCGGGGCCGAGGACGACGACGGCGGCGGCGACACCAAGCTCAACCTCGCCGGCGACGACGACGGCCACCTCTCGGTCGAAGACGGGCCCTGGCACAAGCAGATCACGCTCCGCTCGCTGGTGTTCGGCACCCTGCTCGGCGTGCTCTTCGCCGTCATCACCAACAAGCTCAACCTGACCGCCGGGATCATCCCGAGCCTGGGGATGGCCGCGACGCTCCTGGGCTACTTTGCGATGAACGGCTGGGCGCGCGTCGTCAGGGCGTGCGGCTTCGAGTGCGCCCCCTTCACGCAGCAGGAGAACACCATGATGCAGACCTTCATCTCTGCCTGCGCCGGTGCCGCCTTTTCGGGCGGGTTCGGCTCCTACCTGATCGCGATGGACAGGCAGAGCTACGAGAACGTCGGCTCGGGAACGCCCGGGAACAGGCCCGAGGACGTCTTTGAGCCGAGCCTCGCGAAGACCATCCCCTACATGTTTTGCATCTCGTTCGTGGGGATCTTCATGCTGGTGCAGCTGCGGAAGAGGTTCATCATCGATTATGATTTGCCGTACCCGTCGGGGACTGCTGGTGAGTTTCGAGTTTTGAGTTTTGTCCCGGTCTCTCGGAGGGAAGGGGAGCGAGAAAAAGGGAGACGGGGGCTGAAAAGTTGAGGAGGTCGCGGAAAAAAAAAAAGACGGAAAAAGCTCAAGTCTTTCTTCTCTCTGCAAAAAAACATGCCCCCCCCCCCCCCCAAACCCATAAA
>Ga0210003_1001002_pt1 | contig 25100 bp, 28 predicted proteins | sample LantaG_FD_182804 | JGI IMG/M metagenome (GOLD analysis project Ga0210003, IMG submission 182804) | Deep subsurface microbial communities from Baltic Sea to uncover new lineages of life (NeLLi) - Landsort_02402 metaG (SPAdes) (version 2) | ecosystem: Environmental > Aquatic > Marine > Oceanic >... | reverse complement strand
ACAAAACTGGTACCCTTAGCAACAAATGGCTTGTGTACGAAGATCCGTTCTTCAGCCGCGACCAGATGCTAATCGGCCTTAAGGGCGGTAGCTACCTCGATGCAGGTTACGTATGGGCTCCATACATCCCTCTACAGGTTACTCCGACCTTCCTTGATCCGAACGACTTCTCGTTCCGCAAGGGTCTCCGCACAAGGTATGCCAAAAAACTTTTAAGATCCGAGTTCTATGGCCAAGTACGCATTCAGAATCTGTAATTTCAGAATCTGATGCGTAACGCTTGACAGCGTTTTACGGAATTGATAAACCCTCTGTGATGAACGAATCGCAGAGGGTTTTTCTATTTTCATGGTCCCGCTATGGTAGTTGGTAGCTTTATCAAGTAGTCTAAAAGTAAATGGAGACTTGACCTAACCGCCCCAGAGCAAAGCGCGCGGGTATACGTGTGAACGACCCCAGTAACACCTCTGTACAATTCGGCCCCTGGCTTGGTAGTACCTCCGCGCGGGGAACCCTCAAATGGGGCTGGTTAGGTTTTATTTTGAACTATCAAGTTGAACTTAATAGTTGCCTAGTGTAGTAAGAACCTCATGGATTACAAACCCAAACCCAAGTTACGAGTTAAGTCCTGGTACACCACCAACCACTGTGGTGTATGTAGCGAGCCTATCGGAGATAAGACCTCCCACTGCTATCCCGGACCACACGGATGTCACTATTTAGCTGGTTCACTTTTGCGGGAGCTGCATGAACAGCACGATACTCGCTATAACCTCATAGAGTCTTACGATGAGTCCTACATAAAGAAAGAAATGGCCAAGGCCCGAGCTAGCCTAGCCAAGGCTAACGCTAGAATAGGGATCATCTACGAAAAGCTTCACGACTTAAGACTTCACTGCCCCCATACTGTTGAATGGACTAGTAATATGAACGCAGAGAAAGAAGGTACCTGCCAGCTGTGTGGTAAGGGATTTTAGGTACCCGATATACATATTGTGGTAGGATCTTATCCATGACCCCCGAAATTGTATCTGCCCTAGAATCTGTATCTGCGCGGTTAGGCTCGGAGTTACAAGAGGGGGCTCCCGAAGCTGCTGCTGTAGCTAAGAAGATGTACAAGCACATCCTACAAGCACAAGACCTCGCCCAACAGCTTAATAAGCACCTAAAATCCTTAGGTGTATACGGAAAAAAAGGGGCTGTTGGCGGCTCCGACATAGGGTCTAGGCTATACAACATCCAGCAGGACCTCCTAGCTCTATCGGCGATGAAATAATGTCGGTACGCGAACGCATGGAGTCCCTACTGGAGTCCCCAGAAGACTCCGAGAAGGCTAGCGCCGACAAGCTTTGGGGTACTATCAACGAACTCGCGGGTGATATACAGCTCGGTAAGAAGTACGGAAGACCTCGCAACCCTACCCGTAAAGCCGCTTACAAAGACGTAGTAGACCACTTACTACAGGCTATGAAGGCCCTACAGCGCTTAGGCTAGATAAGGACACTCTCCATGAATAAAGCGACATTAGAACTACTTGAAGCTGTTCGGGAAACCTTAGAAGGCAAGGATCCGTACGCCGCTGGCCCCGAGTATAAGGGCGCGGCGCTCAAGCTGCACACGAAGTACGCTAAGACTAGGCACGATAACCCAGATTGGCCTAACATACGCCATTACCTGTGGACCATTCACAAAACAGGTAAAGCTCCGTGGAACGATCTATCCGACCGCATCGGCAAGAAGAAGGCAGATAAGCTCCGCCAAGAGTTAATCGACTTAACCTAACTGTTGTGTAGCGGATAGTTTTTATGTAGGATGTTTTGATGACATCTACAGATGACCTACTCGCCGAGCTTGCAGATTTAGAACCGGTCACGCCTACGCGCGTAGACCCGCCCGCGCCTGCATACGAGCCCGCGCGCGAGGCCCTGACCGTAGAGGCCACTCCCAAATCCGTGCCCAAGGACGACCTCGACGAACGCGGTTATAAAATTCTAGCGTTGACAGATCTAGTCATACAAGAGTTCGACAGAGCAGTGAACGCACTCACTACTGTCAAAGAGGCGGTAGAGGCCCTACGTGAGGAGCTAGCAGCCCCGTCAGCGCCCTCCCTAGTAGAAGACGCGGCACTCTTGACCTCCGAGGAGGAGGCCCTAGACGACGATTACAGCAGCCCTGTGGAGCGTAACCCCCAAGGAGAGGCTGATGCTATGGGTGACATATCTATAGCCCTGTAGAACATCTTCCCGAATAGCCCGAAACGCGCTAAAATGCGAAAGTGGCTACTGAATTCGCGCATAACTCCCAGTTAATGGACGACGGTCAGGTGAAGGAGTGGATCCTTCGCCAAATGGGCGCGCCCTTTCTAAAGGTAGAAGTTACGCAAGAGCATATGTGTGACGTCATTGAGACGGCCATCCGATGGTTCACAGCTAAGAAAGGTCTTACCAAAGTATTGGTTCTACCTGTGCAGGACGGCGTTACCGCTTACTGCTTACCGGATGACGTAGACACAGTAACGGATGTTGTATTTACTGTGAACCCGTTCGACTTCTCGTTGATCTTCAACCCATTCGGACTCATAGACGACGCAGTTCCATATGACGTGTTCGCCGCCCCAGACTCTGGGGGTCTGTACTCTACCCTAGTTCAGGTTCGTCAGTACACTGAGATGGCCAAGCGTGTTCTAGGTGCGGAGCCCGACTGGAATCAATACGGTCGCACGCTTAATATCTTCCCACTCCCTAAGCACACCGCCAACGTACTGGTGGAGTACAAGACAAATAACTTCGACATCCAGCAGCTTAACGAGCGTGACCACGATCTAATTAAGCGCTACGCACTTGCGTGGACCAAGAAGATTGTAGGAAGAATACGATCTAAGTACGATGCCTTCCCAACCGCCCAAGGGTCTTCGACCATGGACGGATTAACCCTACTAGATGAGGCTAGGGAAGAGATGGAAAAACTAGAAGAGGAGATCGCCGATAGCGCGATGCCTATGCACTTCATAGCGGGGTAATTTATGTCCGGTTGTAAAATTAAAGGTACCCCTCTACTAGACTGTCTACCAAAAGGTTGCGATATAGGGCCCATAGACTGTCTTATTATCCCAGCTACCTTGAGTAGCTGCGAGCTAAGTCTGTGCGACGCAGAGCAGAGCATATTCGACTGCTGGGCCGCAGAACACGTAAACGCAGCTGGCGTGGAGATAGAGTTCTTCCACTTTAACTTAGACACGTCTACGCGGGACCCGTTGTACGACGAGGCTATTGAGCGCGTGTTCGACGGATCTTACAAGTTCAAAGCCTTTGTAGAGTATCCCGAAGCTGACACCGAAGCTACGGAGCAAGGTTTTCACGTCAAGTGGGACGCCACGCTGTGGATACCTCGCGCTAACATAGAATCCGTAGGGGCTCCTATTCCGACAGAGGACGACGTGGTCCGCCTGTGGAATACGCCTTTCTACAAGAAGTACTCAGTAGCAGAGCAAGACATACCTGGGTCCGGTTACTTCTTTAACATCACAAAAGTAGACGAAGACGGGCACTTGTTCGACCAGGCCGGGTTCGTAGGATTTAAGTGTGTACTAAAAAGGAACACAGAGTATTCACCAGAGCGTAGAATGGATAACGACTAATGGATCCAGTAAAAATAGGACTAGCTGTTCAGGGTGGACTGTCTGTGGTGTGCAGCACCTGCAAGAAATATTGGGGCGCCCGAGACCGCAATATACCCGGAGACGTGTGCTTGGCTAAGCGCGGATGCGCGGGCCCTGTGGGCGGGAGCGACTTTCCCGAGTACGACGGTCCAGTGTCCGACTTGTCTAGATGGTGCTTCAAGTGCGGCGCCGACTCTAAGTACGGTATCCAGGTAACCGGCCGCTCCCGCATCATAGGTGTATGCGAGGAGCACGTTCGTATGTTAGCGGAGCTGAAGCCCATGGGACAACCAGGCATACACCCTACCTTCGCTATACGGTCCAACAACGGAGCCCTAACTATTCGGGAAATTATGGGACCAGAGGTTAAGTCCCTATTCCAGGCTATCAGCGAAGTAGAGGCATCCTTCAAGAAGGACGACGAGTAGTGTTCTACGTCAAAGGAGACCAAGCGTTTCATAACGCCGTAGCTGTAACGAAGTCGTGGCCCAGGCGCACGCGCGCGTTACGTAAGCGCCTCGCTTACGAGGCCGCTATGAAGACCAAAGCAGGTCTACTAGAGCGCCTACCCAACGGCCCAGACCAGGCTGTGTACAGAAATTCATTGGATGTAGTAGAGGTGTCAGTAGGTGGTAACGACTACGCCTACGCCGTGCGTTCTAATCCAGGAGCTGTAGGTACCTCTAAAGTAGATGCTCCTAACACACTATTGTACGTAAGATCTCGCCCTAGACTAACTAGGCCAGATCCAGCTGTACAAGTACTAGAGCAGCATAATCCGTGGACTATGGATACATTACCGTTCACGCCAGACGGTACAAAGGCCATAGTAACCTCTAAGAAAGTGGCCGGTAATACGGTGACTAAGATACGTAAGGCGCGCCGCAAAGATGAATACAAGTGGAGGCCAGCCTTACTAAGCGTAGGTAAAGCCGTAACGTCTTCCCGCACCTCTAGAATAAAAACTCCTAAGGCTGTACCTGATATAGGTTACGCGGCCTTCCGCCTAGAGTTTGGACTAGGAGAGAAACCTGCCCCCCACTGGAGGCCCACCCTGCAAGATCTTAAGACTTCCGGAATCAAGAGGATGGCTAGGAACCCAAAAATAAAGATGCTTTTCACAAACGCTTCCTTTACAGGTTGGAAGCGATGGGAGAAGATCCATACAGCATCCAAGATCCGACCTGGCGAGGCCAGGAAATTCGTGCCTTTCCAGCGTAAACTAGGAATTAGACCCTAACCGAGGACCCCAGTATGTACCTTTTAAATGAAACTACCACCGAACTGCTAGGCCAAATAAAGGCCAAGCTAGAGGCTAAATCCGCTCCTTGGGATAAGCAAAACCCCAAGAAGTACGGCAAGTCCGTTAGCAAAAAAGAGAAGGCCCTGAGCAAGAAGAAGCTGTCCAAGCACAGCGGTAAATCTGTTCTAGAGACCGGAGATTCCTCAGAATCTAAAGGAGCTTTCTCCATAGGGGAAGACGCCAAAGACTTACTAGACCGCATCCGACTTGAGATGATGGACGGTATGGAGGCGGAGGACGCCGACGACAACGAGACCGACGTAAACGACGCTTTCGACCTATACCTAGATTCCATCCTAGAGCGCCTTACGACATCGCTTAACGCTGATGAGGACATGGCTATAGAGTTCATTATGCTTATGGCGGACGAGATGGAAGAGGACGGATCTATGCCTCCTATGCCCGGCGAAGATGCCTCGGACAACGAAGTGTCTATGTGGATGGGAGCCGCTAAAACCAGCGGTTTCGCAAACAAAGTACTGGAGATGGCTAAGGCTATCTAGTACCTCACTTGGCAGACGACGCAGCAACCCAAGCTCTACGAGACCGTATCGAGGGTAGAGCTAGAACCGGCACGGTAGACCTACGTAGTTTCGACCAAGGAGTCGTTACTACTTTAGGTGCTACCTTGGAGACAGTTACGTTCCCCAATGGGCAGCAAGCTAGTAACTATTTCCTAAACATACCTTTGGTGCGAGGTAGGGTTGGGCGTCCAGGGCTTCCAGGCGTCCCCATAATATTTGCTTTTCCTGAGGATGTTTTAGAAAAATTCGATTATCCGCTTATTTCTATACGACGGGATGATATCGCTCCTACGATGAATCGTTGGCATCCTGGTACCTTACAATACCGCGCTCCCGCAGTAACAGCTCAAGAAACTACAGTCGATTCAAATCCAGGAAACCCAGACGCTCCGGCTCTCGTTAACTGGGACAAGGTGGAGCAATTACAGCAAGCTGCGCCTTACGATATAACGTATACGATTTCTATTCTCGCTCGTAACAGAGGCGGGATGGGTCAAACGAATCAAGCCAACGCTATCCTAAAAGCTGTCCTACGCGTATTTCAGCCCTACTCCTACCTATACCTAAACGACTCTATAGGCGACGGAAGAACGTACGATTGCTTCCAAGAGTCGATTAGTCATTTAGATGAGGTTCCCGAAGTGGCAGATCGTGTGATAGGATTTGCCGTAACGATACGAATTGAAGGAGAGCTTGATCTATTGGATCCCGAGGAGCACAATACTGTTACAAGCCTTCCCACAATTACTACCGAGGTACTTTAAACTATGCCCAGATACTACAATAAAACAAGAGGTCCGCTACCCTTATCACTCTCAAGTGGTTCGACAGTCGTAGCAGCCAAGAGTTATGTTGAGTTATCTCGCGAAGATGAAGGGTGTGCTTCCGTAGTTCGTTATGTTAAAAAGAATATGTTAGTTCCACCTAAATTCAGGATGGAGCTTTCCCCTCCTACCCCTGTTATCGCCCCCGCCCCCGCGCCTGTGCCCGCCCCTGCTCCTGCACCCGCGCCTGTTATTTTTGAGCCGGAAGAACCCGTTAAACTAGAAGCGTCCGAAGATATGGAAGACATGCCAAGCGATCCTGAAGAGGACGGCGACAGCAAGAAGACCAGAAAAAAAAGGACCAGGAGGTAACAAGATATGGCTGAACTAAACGGCTGGTGGGTTACCGGACTAGTAGACGGCGAGGGCTGTTTCTACGCAGGACTGCAACACAGAAACAAAAAAACCTCTAGTGGGAACACGGTAGCTTGTGTTGAGTTAGACATACGTCTGCAAGTAGCGCTTAGGGCGGACGATACTGCTGTATTGGATAGACTCCCTTCGTACTTTGGTTGTGGAATCGTAACTAATAAGAAGTTTAGTATTAACGCTCCATCTGTAGTTCGACTTGGTTTAAAAGGTAAACCTGTTCGCAACTTCCAAATACGCAAACCACAAGACCTATTAGACTACGTTGTACCTCATTTCGATAAATATCCGCTTCAAAGTAAGAAGTCCAGAGACTACGCCATCTGGAAGGATTTACTAAATTACGCTAGCGACAACCTTATAGGTAGGAAAGGTTGGTTGAGGAGGTTCCCTAACGAGGTGGATCTTCTAGGCAGCATGTGCGAGGATCTTAGATCCTTAAGAACCTACTCTACCCTACTAGCAGGAGTCAACTAAAATGGCAGAATTATTGAGCCCCGGAGTCTTCATCGAAGAGGTTCCAAGTCAGGTCCAGGTTATCCAGGCCGTTTCGACGTCCAACCTAGGTACTATCGGTTATACAGATAGAGGTCCCGAGAACATCGCGACCCTTGTAACCTCGTACCCAGGGTTTATCCGCACCTTCGGCCCTCAAGTGGCTGAATCTCACCTAACCCTTACAATGGCGGCGTACTTCAACAACGGAGGACGCCGCGCGTTCGTCGTTCGCGTTGTACCTAGTGACGCCGTGGCTGCCGACGCCCTAGTTGACAGTCTACAGACGGATCAAGAGATCGAAGTAGGCGACGGCGCTCTTACGACCTTCTCCAAGACCGATGTTACTACCTCTCTTAAGGTTAACTCCGGCGCCAGCCCTATTGTTGCTGGGAGCTTTACAGTGTCTTGGCGCGGGGCGGGTACTCCTGCTGCGGCCGACCCTTTGATGGCTCGTGACGGAACTACTCCTCTAGTACTAGACGGTGCAGGCGCTACTCAAATTTACGAGTTCCGCGTAGATCCTACTTCTATTCCAGCTATCGACGGAGAGCTTGACGCTCTTGTTCCTGGTACCCTTACCCTTAACTGGGACTTCGATGGCGCTACCCCAACTACTCTACTACTAGTCAAGCCTACCTCAGGTAGTGTGTCTACTACGACTAGTGGCGCTGGTACAGTTGTTGTGTTCGACCACAGAACCGGTATCGGTTCCGTAGAATTCGCAGGAGCGGAGTCTATTGTCATAGGCGGTGACGGTATCGCCGTGACCATGGACATCACCCCAGCTACAGCTACCCTAGCTGTAACTGACGACGGTGCTGGAGTTCTACCTGTAACAGGGGGCGCTCTTTCGGCTCCTGGCGCTATCGATTACGTCACAGGTGCCTACTCTTTTGATCCCACCGCAGCTCCTCACGATGACGCTAGAATACTGGCTAATTACAGCATCAGTGCTTGGAACATGGACCCTATCTCTAAGGGTACCTGGGCCAATAACATGCGAGTTCAGATCACAGGTGATCAAGACTTCTTCACCGTAGCTACCGCGTCCTACTCTAGGTACCAAGTAAACGTATTACTTCTAAATACCTCGTCCGGCCTATTCAGTATCGTAGAAACTTTTGAGCAGCTCAGCTTAAACGATTCTACCGACGCTCAATACATGCCAGACGTAATCAATGAATTGTCTGATTACATCAACGTCAACGAGCCTGCTGGCGACGAGGCTCCTAATCAACTAAACGGAATCGTAAGGTCGTTGGTACTAGCTGGTGGTGACGAATCCGCCACAGGTCAAACTATTGTAACTTCTCTAGGCGAGGCTCCTGTAGCTTCTCGTTCTATTACCATCTCCATGCAGGACGCTACCGGCGTAGCCAAGACCATCACAGACGACGGTTCTGGTAACCTAATAGGCTGGATAGATCCTACGGGAAACAATACTGTAAACTACACCACAGGAGCCCTGGATTTCAAAACATCAGGACCCCTTAACGGCGCGTCTCTAGTAACCGCAGCTTACACTCAGGCTCCCACAGAGACTACTCACACTGAGCAGTTTGCTGGCGGATCTAACGGTACGTTCGGTGCTGGTACTTACGGTCGAAATGAGTTCACAGCTCCAGCGCTAGCCGCGTCTAGTGAGGGTATGTACGCTCTTGATCGTGTAGAGGAGCTAATGCAGCTCGCTATTCCAGACTTCGTAGGTGACCTCGTAATCACAGGCGACATTTTGGACTACGTAGATAGCAGAGCAGCTCTACCTTCTGGTGGAGATCGCTTCGCAATTCTTCAGCCTCCAGTAGGCTCTAGCGCACAAGAGGCAGTGGACTGGATCCGTTACGACCTAGGTCGTTACAGCAAGTTCGCAGCTCTATACTGGCCGCATGTTCGAGTAGCTGACCCTCTAGCGGATAACCGCCCTAAGGTCATGCCTGCTCTAGGACACATCGCTGGTATTTACGCCCGCACCGATTCTAACAAGAACGTTGCTAAGGCTCCAGGCGGAACAGTTGACGGCGCTCTGCGCTTCTTAACGGGTCTAGAGATAGATCCTACACAAGGTGAGCGAGACTTTGTTTACCCTAACAAGGTCAACCCTCTTATTTCTTCCCCTCAGACCGGACTAGCTGTCTGGGGTGTTCGTACCATGGCCACCGAATCGGAATGGCGTTACGTTAACGTACGTCGTCTGTTCATGTTCATGGAGAAGTCTGTTTTCAACTCAACCCATTGGATTGTGTTCGAGAACAACGGTCCCGCACTTTGGGCTCGTATCAAAGCGCAGCTATCCGGTTTCTTAACTAATCTATACAATGAAGGTATGTTCGCAGGTGCTACACCCTCCGAAGCGTTCTTTGTAATTGTAGACGACTCTAACAACGATGCTAGCTCCATCGCTGCCGGACAAGTCATCATCGATATCGGTGTAGCCGCTAACACACCCGCTGAGTTTGTTCGATTCCGTTTTCAGCAGACATCTGCATAAGTCCCAGTAGGAGATAACCCATGCTTGTTAAAATTACTAATATTGGTTCCGACCAGATCCACCTCTCTGCTTATGGCACGGTGCTGAATCCTGGCGGTGTACTCGAAACCCGTCGCGGAATGGCCGACATCGTCGGAGACGAGAGCCTAAAAGCTCTAATCGTTTCTGGCGACGTATCCCTAGTTTTTACTAAGGAAGCCGGAGATGACGTCGTAGGCGGATTTGGGGATACCCCACCTTCGTACACCAATGCCGCAAGGCCAGCTGCTACCGCAGTTCCAGCGTTCACGTTTATCTTTAATACGGATGACGCTGCGCCTAACTGGAGCGACGGTACTATCTGGCGCGACGCTGCGGGCGTAGCAACCTAAGCCCTAGCAGCTTAGACACACAGTAGTACAGCACCCTAAAGAACGAGGTTTAAGATGGCACGCCCACTAAATACAGATTATCTCCACTCAATGCGATTCCACGTATCAATCGATGATGCGCAGAATAGTCCTATCATAGACCTGAATCCTACCGGTAGGCCAGACGCGGGTTTTTCCAACGTCACTACTCCAGAAGCTACGGTCGAGGCCGTAGAATACAAGGAGGGGACCATGATCTACACACGTAAGTATCCTGGTAACCCTACTGTATCCGACATCACCCTCTCTAGAGGTGTGGCTCGTCAGGATAGCTCCTTCTGGGGCTGGTTACGCGTTGTCCTTGAGGGCGGTCCTCTAGGATCTAACGAAGCGCAGTACCGCGCTGACCTAACTATCAAGCACTACCACCGAGACAACTCTTTGGTTCGTGATCAACCTACAAACGGCGGACTACCAAACCGAACTAACATCAAGCCTGCGGATATTACAGCTGCAAGGTCTTACCATGTTAAAGAGGCTTTCCCAATTCGTCACAAGGTGGCCGGAGACCTAGATGCTACCGCTTCTGAGATTTCTATCATGGAACTTGATTTAGCGTACGAGCACTTCGAGGTCGAAGAGCACGCAATCCCAAGCTAAACACTAATCAAACACCACTAGAAAGATGGGAGGACTAATGTCCTCCCTTTTTCATTTCAGTAGTACGTCATACGTTGCTACTATGAGGCTCCTGCATGGCTAGATCATTATTCAGCGACTACTTACAAGTTAACTCCTTTTGGTTATTAGACGTAGCACCTATAGAAGGACTAGCCCTGCCCATATTTAACCCTCTAGCGGGGTTTAGTAGTATAACCGCGCCAGGTATGACCTTTGAGATGTACGACATCACAGAGGGCAACGCTATGTTTCGCAAGAAGGTCGTTAAGAAAGCTGACATAGATGTTATGACCTTAACTAGAGGTGTAACTTTTTGGGATTCAGATTTCTACAAGTGGGCTATGTCGGCGTTGACTGGCAACACGTCTGGGGTTAAGGTAGGCGGAGTGCAAGTAGGCAGCGTAGGCGGAGTAACACCCCGCAGAAACCTAATGTTGATTCACTTCTTTTCTAGGTATCCAGGACTAGCCGCTGCTGGTATAGCGGGTGGTCTGATAACCGCAGGAGCCGCACAAAGTCGGGGAGCTGTAAGCGGGGGGACGGGTATAAACTCAGCCGCAGGTATAGCGCGTATAGCTGCTCAAGTAGCTGTTGGATCCTTTGGTCCAGCTGACGTAGCCGCCCACGTGCCCGCGCGCGCGTGGATGCTTTACGACTGTATACCCACACGATTCAAATCCGGTGGAGACTTCGACGCTAAAGCGGGCGATGTTTCTATAGCCGAATTAGATATTCAACCAGAAATGATAGAAGAAATTAGTCTATCCCCCATAGGCTAGGCCATTACGCTCAAGGAGAGATAAACCATGAACCTATTCTCAGACGAGATTGGGATAGAGGGACGTTTACGCGTCCTTAAGCGGGGTGGTAAAAACACTCAAGAATTTAGCATAACCAAGATCGAAAGCGCAGTACGTGCTGCGTTCGACGAGGTAGGGCAGACCATAGAAGATCACTTCTTAGTTCAAATGGCTAGGCTAGTAAAAGCCAAACTTCTACTAAGGTACGGGGAGAAGGATGTACCTGTAGAAGTCATTCAAGACTTTGTAGAAACTTCTTTAATGGAGACCGGATGTACGGACGTAGCTAAAGCCTACATTTTGTACAGGTCCAAGCGAGAGGGGTTGAGAGCTAATAGATTAGCTCCGGACCCTCTAGCTATCTCAGACTATATCCACCCCGGTAAATACTCACGCTACCTCCCAGAAGAAAAGCGCAGAGAGGTATACGAGGAGACAGTAGCGCGTGTGGAAAACATGCACTTAAAGAAGTTTCCCGAAGCCCGTGAAGACATAACTGAAGCCTTCGACATGGTCAGAGCTAAGAAGGTTCTACCGTCCATGCGATCTATGCAGTTCGCCGGTTCCGCTATAGAGACTGTGAACGCACGCCAGTACAACTGTTCGTTCATGCACATCGATAAGCTTAGAGCCTTCGGAGATGCTCTATACCTACTACTGTGCGGTTGCGGCGTGGGCTACTCCATTCAGTACGACCACGTAGAGAAACTACCGGCGCTGAAGCACGTGGACGCCCGCATGGTCCGCCACTACACTATAGTGGACACCATAGAGGGTTGGGCTAACGCTTTGACGACCCTACTTAACTCCTACACTAAGGGGTACTTCATAGAATTCAACTACAGCAAGATACGACCCGAGGGCACGCCTCTTAAAACTTCGGGCGGTAAAGCCCCAGGTCACGTAGGGTTAAAAACCTCTCTGGAGGCTATACGTGAGCGCCTAAACCTAGCTCAAGGTAGGCAGCTCCGACCTATAGAGTGCTATGACATTATGTGCTTAGCGGCGGACGCAGTACTATCCGGTGGTATCAGACGCTCAGCCACAATAGCTCTTTTCTCCTTAGAGGATGGGGAGATGATGGCCGCTAAGACCGGTAACTGGTTCGACATACACCCGTGGCGCGCTAACTCTAACAACTCTGCTGTACTAATGCGCAGCGATATAAAGAAGCGTCAGTTCAACCGGATCTTCAAGTACATAAAAGAGTTCGGAGAGCCCGGATTCGTATTTACCGATAACTATGACTACGGTTTCAACCCGTGTGTAGAGATAAATTTGAACCCTGTGCTGACCATCGACGAGGCCCTCCTACTAGCTATCGAAGCTAAGCGAGAGACCGGGATGTTCATACCTAAGGTCAAGATAGGGGATACTCATACTGGTGTAGCATTTTGTAACTTAACGGAGATGAACGCAGCGGCTTTCGATACCCCAGAAGATATGTACGCAGCTGCTAAAGCCGCAGCGTGTATAGGAACGCTACAGACGGCCTACACGGACTTCCCGTATCTGGGCTGGGTATCTGAACTGATAGCGGAGCGCGAGGCCCTATTGGGTGTCTCGATGACGGGAATGATGGACTCCCCTGGTATCGCGCTGAACCCCGAGTACCAACGCAACGCCGCAGCCGTGGTCATAGCCGAGAACGCCAGAATGGCCGCTAAGCTAGGAGTGCGTCCAGCGTCCCGCACAACGTGCGTAAAGCCCGCAGGGACGTCTTCCCTGGAGCTGGGGTGCGTAGGGTCGGGTATACACGCGCACCCAGGAAGGCGCTATATAAGGCGCGTAACGGCTAATGAGCTGGAGCCTGTGTTTCAGTACTTTAGGAGTGTAAATCCACACATGTGCCAAAAAAAACCAAAAGGTGGAGATTGGGTAATCGAGTTCCCAATTGCCGCTCCAGAAGGCGCAGCTATTTTAGATGATTTTGGCGCTGTAGAGTTCCTAAAAACAGTTAAAAGCACTCAAGATAATTGGGTAAAACCAGGCACTGCGGACCCGGATAGAAGTCCTGGCGCTTGCCATAATGTTAGTAATACCGTGATAGTGCGACCAGATGAGTGGGATGACGTGTCAGACTATGTTTGGAATAATAAAGAGGACTTTTCGGGTATCTCCTTCCTACCCCACACAGGGGATAAAGATTACGCTTTCGCGCCTAGAGAAGTGATCTCCACGGAGGCGGACGAAGTGAAGTGGAACATGTTGTTGAAACACTATACTAAAGTGGACTACACTAAGATGGTGGAAGAGGATGACGGTACTAATTTAACCGGTGAATTAAGTTGCGCAGGCGGTAAGTGCGAAATCTGATTATTTGCGCTACCATACGATAATGAACTACCGGACCGCCACTCTATTGGAATCTGTACGATTCGAACTCGAAGAGAAGTCGTCTGTACCTAGGCCTCCGGGTAAGGGTTGGTTTATGGTGTTTGGTAAGTGGCGCCAAATAGGCGGAATGAAACGCAAAGCTAAGGCCGCGATAAAAGATAAGATCGTAGGCACAGCTAAAAGTATAAAAGCGCTGCCAAAGGGCGCCGCTAAGCTGGTAGCGAACAAAGAGTTCAGGAAAGAAGTCGGGGCTAAAGCCAGCAAGTCCTTGAGATCTAAGGCGGCTCACGCTCTAGGCACCATCAAGCACGAAGTAAAAGAATTCAAAATGGCCGGTAAGGCAGTAGCTAAGTTGGCCCGTAGGGAGAGCATTTCCTCTCACGAGAAGAAGGCCATAAAGGCGGTCGTAAAGGCCGTAGCTATGACTGTGGCTGGAACGCTTGTCATGGGAGGCATAGCCCACCTTACAGCGGGCGCACTCGCTCAGCACTTCGCCGCCGAGACTGCTATAAAATCAGTAGGAAAGGCCGCGCTGCTGGCGCACCTAATATACGAGGCCTCAGACGAATCGGCTTTCGACGAGTGGGTTAAGAGTCTGATACAGGATATAGCGGATCGCGTAGAGAAGCTGGGGGACATGTCGGAAGACGATATAGCCGCTATCTTACAGAAGTCCCCACAGTAGTTGTTGCGCTTACACCACTAGCGTTATAAGGTAGGTTTATGAGCTGGGAGACACCCAACATACGTAAACTTATTGAGCAGCTCCGCAAACTACACGCGGAGGCGACTATGTCGTCAAACGCGGGATCATATCAAGTGCCCTTGGGCTACGCGGATTCAGACGCTGGGGTATCTAAAGGATACCTACCTTTAAACACACGTAAGAAAAAAGTTAAATAATTTAGCTTAGCTTGGCGTAAGGGAATAACCTCTTACGCCTTTTTACTATCAACCCAATACACCGTTTTGGAAGTAAGTAAGGAGACCCAAAAAATGAGTGAAGAAGACGAATCAGTAGAGGTGCTGGGAGACCCTGTAGATATATCCCACGGCACCCAGTGGCAACAAGAGGTGTGGGAACGCACAAACGGAAACTGCGGAAACTGCGGATCCGACCATAAAGTACGCGTTAAGCTAATGGTGCCAGAGATAGCTGGAGGTCAAAAGGCTGCGAGTAACGCCAGCTTAATTTGTAGAGCCTGTGAGATGGCTATGGACTCGTCGGAGCCTAAGACTAAGCACTCCGACAACAGGCCTATCAACTTTTGGGTTTCCCGAAGACTATTTGAGCGTATGAACAACGGATTGTGTTCAGACCGAGGGTTCAAAAGTAAGTCGGCCCTAATCCGATATCTAATGAACAAGTACATAACAGCTGAGACACAATTCGACGACTTGGATCGCTTCCAAGACGCGGAGGGTATCGATACAGCTAAGGTTAACGCCTGGGTACCTAGAGAAACCTACGCAACATTTCAAACTATGATTGGTAAGCGCGGCATGACTGTAACAGACGCCATAAAATCTCTAGTCATGGTTTACGAGGATGAGACCGCTAAGGATAAGGAATAGGGATATGTCTGAAGAACTAGAAAATACAGAAGAGTTAGAGGAAGTAACTGTCCCCCTTGGACTAGATCCAAACATCGCTGGGACTATTATAGAAAACCAGATCACAGAGCCTAAGTCGTCTATAGGTTTATTTGACCTCCCCTGCGGGTATATAGACTCGGACGGGACGCTCCATACCGAGATAAAGGTACGAGAGATAACAGGTCACGAGGAGGACATGCTTGCCAACCGTAAGCTAAAGTCCACTAAGAAGCTCAACGAGCTTATCACTAGGTGTGTAGAGCGCATCGGTACCATAACGGATAAAGGTAAGCTGTCACAGGTTGTATTAGATATGACCGTAGGCGACAGGCTCTTCGCTATCTTCGCTATTCGACGCGTAACAGTAGGCGACAACTACACTTACCAAGTTAAGTGCAAAGAGTGCAACGCAGTTAATACTGTGACCATGGACTTGTCTACACTAGAAGTTAAGTACATGCCGGACCCCACTAAGCGTGAGTTCGAAGTGACTCTACCTAAGTCTAAACTTCACGTAACGTTCACACCTATGACCGGACGAGGTGAGGAGAAGCTATCTAACCTAGGTAAAAATACAGAAGACACGCTGTCTCTAGCGCTACTAATGCGACTGACCGAGATAGAGGGAGCTAGACCTACTTTGAAGGCTGTTAAGAACATGTCTTCTGTAGACCGCATCTACCTACGAGACAGCTTTACCAAAGTAGAGGGTGGAGTAGAAACATCCGTCGAGCTTGATTGCCCCGAGTGCTATGCGGAATTTAAAGAGGACCTAGACGTTAGTCAAGCTGGTTTCTTTTTCCCTACGGTAGCTCAGGAGAGCTAGAAGACGAAATCTTCTACTGTATGGAGCTATTAGATCAGAATTACGATGCGATTATGTCAATGCCGGTGACTAGAAGGTATAGAATGATACGTAAGAAAAACGATCTAGAGAAGCGCAAAGCAGCTAGAAACAAGTAGGCTGGACCACACGGTCCAGTCTCTCCTGGGCCAGAGTTAAGTATGTTAGACCGAACCAAAGAAACCCTAAACCGCATGTACCACGAGGAAGGTAAAACTCTCGTGGAACTGGGGGCGTTGTACGAGCGCTCCCCGGGTACGGTGTGGGGTTGGTTCCAGCGATTAGGAATACCTACAAGGACCCTCAAAGAGGCCGCAGCTCACAAAGAGTGTACCGTCACCGATAAAGAGCGCGCTATCATGTACGCTCTTTACCAGGACGGCCTATCGTCTAATGACGTAGCGGAAGAGGTAGGTAGAGATGGACGACTAGTACGAACTCACCTAAAGAACATGGGCGTACTCAGAGGGCGCACGGAGGCAGTACGCCTAGCAGTAGATAACGGCAAGATTAGATCTAACGACGTACAGGTTGACGATTACCTTTTCGAAGAACTAACTGCTGGGAGCGCTTGGGTGCTAGGTCTTATCTACGGAGACGGGCATGTTCGCAACAACGCGGAGCACTATCAATACATGGTGTACCTAGCCGGAACCGAAGAGGTGTGCCGCAAGGTAGCGAAGCTCATCGGACACGAGCGCGGACCTGTGCCCCACAATCAAGGCGCAAACTGCTGGGTACTAAAGTGGTCCTCAAGGAGAATGGTGAAGGCGCTAGAGGCGACGTACGGGATCTCAGGTAAGAAATCCACGAGACTAAGACTGCCAAACCTTCCCGAAGAGCTAATGGGGCACTTCCTGCGTGGGTTATGGGACGCGGACGGACATTGGCGTCAACCCAAACCGACTCATTCTTTACATACGTCTTTGACCACCGCCAGTATTGGTATGGTTGAAGACTTGACAGAGTTGCTCTCATCCAGAGGTATATCGGTTACCACTTGGAGTGGTACTACTGTATTAAAGGGTAAAAAGTTTGCTACAAATACAGTAAGATTAAGGTCGTGGCCTACCAAGAAGTTTTCTAAATGGCTGTACGAGGACTCCAACGATAATATCGAGTGTTCTAGGAAATCCTCAATGATTCCAAGGAGTTACAGGACGTGAATTTCCTCGGCCTTGGATTCTCATTCGGAGCCAAAGATTCAGGATTGGAGGATAAGCAGAACGCTATCCTATCCAATTTTGAATCTATGTCCACTCGCATGCTGGAACTCGGTAAGGCCGCCGATAAAGCCAACATGGGTGACATCGTATCTCCTGGGCAGACAGAACAATTAGACAAGTTAGGTGAAGGATTAGAAAAAGCCTCAGTACAAGCCGGGCACTGGCAGAATCAGTCTAGAAACGCTAAAGGGCAATTTGAGGCTATGGGAGCCGGGGTACAAGAGGCTACAGATACGCTTGGTAACTTCGAGGAGCAATCCAGAAACGCTAAAGGGCAATTTCAGGGAGACGCCCGTCAGATGGAGGCCGACACCAGAAAAGTTGGCGGAGGCTTTAACTTCATTCGAGACGCCATGGAGAAGCTAGGTTCTCTAGTTAGCCATAGCAAACTACAGACGTTCATACAGAGTTTAAGCCTGGTTCAGCTAGGCGGTATAGCTAGCGCTATAGGCGACATAGGGTCGGAAGGTACTAACTTAACTACTGGGTACGAAGCGGAGCTGCACTCCTTGAGTAAGTCCGCCCGAGCTACAGGGGCTAACTTCGGCTACACCGGTAAAGAGCTTAAGAAGTTCACCAGCAAAGCCACAAGTATGGCGAAAGGGCTGGCTATTGATGCCAACACGGCTGCGACCTCTCTAAGGGCGTGGGATGAGGCTGGTAGCGAGCTAGCCGCTATGGGTTTCAAGAACGCTAAGCAGGTGGCTAAGTTTTCTGAGGTCTACGGAGTTAACGCCGACGTTCTGAGGAACTCTGGATTACGCATGCGTAAAGAATTCGGCATGGGGGATAAGGAGATAAGCCAAGTAACTGGAGCCTTCGCCAAGATGGGCCAGATAACCGGAGACGTCACAGGAGCTATGGGCGAGATGCCCAAGATGATGGATCTACTCAGACGTAGAGCTGCGTCCATGGGTAAGAGTCTAGACTCCAAGCAACTAGCTTCCTACGCTGCCTCGTCTGCGGGTCTGGCGGCGGGGTTCATGCAGATGGGACAGTCGTCCGCGCAGGCGCGAGAGCACGCTATGTCACTAACTGAGGAGATGATTAAGTCCAAAGAGGGCTTCCAGGATATGTTCGGAGGCGTAGGCGCAGATCTAAGTGACTTCAACAAGGACATAGCTATAGCCTTCGGAGACGTAGGCGTATCATTCGAGTCCATGTCTAAAGGGCCAGAAGAGTTCATATCCGGTATGGCGGAGATGGTACAGAAGGCTAAAAAGAACGGAGATCTTACTACACAGCAGACTAACGTTATGTCCGCGCACCTACGTAAGGCGTTCGGGGATGACAGGGCCGCAGAGCTTATGCTGTTCTTCGATAAGGCAGACCAGGCCACACTGGACCTTATGAAGACTGTAAAAAACACTCCAGCCGAGCTAGGTAAGATGGCAGACGAGGGACACAAATCCGCTAAGACACTAGCTGTGCGCTTTGAAGAGATGGAGGACAGCATGGTCACGTCGTTCCGCTCCATAGGTAAGGCCAGCGCCGAGAGCTTCGTTGATGACGCAGCTGTACAATACGAAGCTTTCGGTAAGTCCATGAAGAAAGTAGCCGGTAACGGCGGGGTCATGGGTAAGTTTGTAACCAAGCTATCCGAGATACATCAACTAGGAGCTAAGGCCCTTCTACCTAAATTTATGCGCCCGTGGGCCGCCCTAATTGGTAAGGTCGCTAAGGAGCTTATACCCATGGTGGGCGGGATTATAGCCCTAGGTGTAGCACTTAAAGCTGCTATGACTCCCATGGCCGCAGTCATGCTAGGCGTAGTTGCCGTAGGCGCTTTAGTCTATTGGTTCATTAAGCTAAAGAAATCTGGAATGTCTACAGCGGCTGCCCTCGGGCACATGGGCGGAAAGTTCATGGACTTGGCCGAGATAGTAGGAGAGAAGGTTCTAGAGGCGTTCAAGAGACTAGCCGCGTGGTTCAAGTCCGTAGACTGGGGTAAGATCGGGAAAAGTATTCTGTCTGGTATAGCAGGAGGAATAGAGAAATCTAACAAACTACTTCTAAAAATACCGTGGAAGAAGATATGGACCGGAACGTTCCAAGCCATAGGCAAAGTATGGGACTTCCTAACCGGTAAAGAGTTCCAGAATTGGATAGTAAGATTCTCGTCTGCTATAGGATCGCGCGTGGCTATGCTAGGCGCGGCTATACTTTGGATGTTCGAGCAGGCTGTAGGGTACATCGCTAAGATAAAGATAGGGCCCATAGTACAAGATCTACTTAACATTATTACTACCGCAGTGCTGGCACTAGGTGCCGCTCTGGGCCCAATAATACAAGAAATAGCTAACAAACTACCTGGGCTATTAGTACAGGCGAGCAACGCTATCATCGACATAGTTCTACAGATTCCCGCAGCCGTAGAGAGAATATTCCTAGCCATAGGGGCAGGAATACAGACGCATGGGCCTGCTATTATGGCGCAGTTCTGGGACTTCGTAGGTGAGATGCTTAACGGTATGCTAGTCGTAGCAGAACGTATCCTCATGGAGCTGCCGGGGCTATTACTTAAAGTAGGAGACGCTCTGGTAGTTGTCGTAGACGTGGTTATAAACGCTGTACTGATGGTCTTCAAATCCCTAGAAGACTACTTAGTTAAGAAGTTCCCCGACTCCGCAGCTACCATACACAAAGTATTCTCCGTGATTGGCGGAATAGTGTACGCCATAGGCGAGACGCTGAAGTTCATATTCCAGGCTGTAGCTACGGCGCTTTCATTGGCGTTCAAGATAGCGGGGCCTGTAGTAGGCGCTATATTCTGGGTTATTTGGGAAGTAGCCAAAGGTGTATTCGATCTAATAGCTGATACGTGGGGTATGTTCGTACTTCTATTCTCGACTATTTGGACAGCTGTAGAAGGTGTTACGTTGGCCGCTTGGTGGATTATTCAGAACGCCATAGTAGATCCAATCATGTATATCTATGAGAAGTGGGGAGCTATTAAAGACTGGTTCTCTAACATGTTCGATTTAGTAGTAGGGGCTGTTGAAACAGTATGGAAGCCTATAAGTAAAATCCTAATGGCGCCTATTGACCTAGCTAAGGGTGCTTGGAACTTAGTAACCGGTATATTCACGGACCCTATAGGGGCTATCAAAGAGGCGTGGGGTGGTCTAGTCGGGTGGTTTGGAGACCTATTTGACGATCTAGTAGACATCCCCAAGAAAGCTTGGAACAACGTAAAGAGCTTCGGTAACGACACAAAAGATTTGTTCACTGGCGACTTAGTACCAGCTCTAATGTCTAAGAGTGAGCGGCAAATAGACACTTTGACCAACGCTCTAAAAATGCGTGGGCAGTCTGAGGCTCAAATAGCAGAGGCTGTAAAGGCTGCGCAGGCTTCTGGAGACCTTAAGGGACTAGACATAGGAGAAAACAACAATCCGTTCTACATGAAGCTACGTAAGAACAACTTCGACGTACAGGCGGCTATAGCTGACGATACAGACTTCTTTGCTATGCAGAGATGGCGCTCCGCAGAGCAGCTAGCCAATAAGATGGAGTGGGAGGCACAACGCGCGGCTGAGTCCGAAAAAGCGGCCATGTTCGACGTAACCAAGACGCTCGGTGACGAAAGCGCCACCCAGCTAGGTATTATGATGGATACCGTTGACGACATTGGTAGCGGGGTTCTAGCGGAGGCCGATTCTATCGTAGCGGGTGTAGAGGAAAAGACCAGTAAGCTCTTCGGGCTGTTCGACATAGATACTAACGCAGTAAAATCTAAGATAGCCTCAGCTTTTACTGCGATTAACGCGAAGATGGAGGAGGAGAAAAAGAACGGAATTATAGACATTAGCGCAGAGCCCGAAAAGGACACACCTACTACGTCTCTAGTTCTAAACGCTAGGGGCGTTAAAAACATAGGGGAGGTGGCAGAAAAGTCGCTCGGCCGGGCCGGAGCCGCTGTAGACGGTTTCAGCAAAACTATGGACAATACCTTCCACAAAGACAAGAAGAGGAACATATCAGTAATAGCGGATGAGGCGTTCTCCAGGATAGAGAAGCGTGCACTAGAATTTAAGGACATCATGCGCGACATATGGTCCGATATTCTAGCTATGACTATCGTAGCTATGAACGCGCTACAAATGGACGCTATGACCGTGGCTGGTAAGCTTAACGCTATCGCACGCGCTAGCGAGACAGTATCTAAACAAGCCGATGATACCCCGGTAGTAACTAAGACCTTCAAGGCCGGAGAGTCTAAAGACGAAGCCATGTTAAACGCCACGCACTGGCCAGACTGGTACACACAGGACTTCAAGAAGATAGCTACTGCTATGCGGGACTCTATGCAAGCTCAGTCTGTCGCTGGTGGGGGCGGACCTTCAGCTTCCGCTGGCGCCCGAATTACTCTTAAAAGTACTAAAGCCACAAATAGCGCCGCCAGTAGGAACGGAACTGCTGGACCTACGGCTGGGGGTACGGTTAGGTAATGTCTGTAAAAGTAGCCCCCCATAGCCGACTAAGGTTCGGAGAGCTATACATCATAGACGGTGTAGAGCACTGGGACGTATTAGACCTACCCTCCATAGTCGAGCAACAGGACGATCTTCTTTACCAAGTAAAACGAGGCGTCATAGAGCGTATAGACAAATTAGCAGTTAGGTTCTATGGGGACTCTAAGCTGTGGTGGGTAATAGCAGCCGCTAACGGGTTAGAGCTGGTTCCTACAGATCTAAACGAGGGTGACACGCTAACCATCCCCTCTCCTAGATACGTACTACAAGAACTGTTTAAGGGCGCATAACCATGGCGTCTAATCTAGGAACCACAGGCAGTTCAGACAGGTACGACTTCTCTAACCCCTTCATGATTGCAACCATAGTCACTCCAGACGGAAAATACCCTCTATGGACTAACAATAAAGAGGCTGTGATCGCCAATAGAAACGATGGCGGGGGGAACTACGACGTAGGCCTACGCGCGCTATCATTCCTATCTGAGATAGTAGTAGAGGTACAACTAGCCTTACTGCCCATTATCAAAGCCACTCTCACTCCCCCATTTCGGGAAGCTGTGGCTCTCATGGACAGTAAGCTTCTAACCTGGGGAGTAAACACCATAGAAGTTCAATTTGGGTACGTTAGTGATACTACGTCCAACACCGTACTATCTCCTGTGTACAGCGGGATTCTAATGAAGCCTGAAGTTAACTTTGGGACCGACATTACTATAACGCTTAACGCTATAGGCGTATCTGGTTTAGCGGCGTCCACTCAATCCGGTACTAGGACGTTTAGTTTCAACACTAGGCTTGAGATAATAACAGCGTGCGCCGAGGGGCACATCCAGGACCCGCGTAAGCAGGGGGATAAGACCCAAACTCAAGGTCTAAACTCCACAACTGTAGATCCCATAGACGAATCCCTTAAAAACCAGAACCCGGAAACCGTATTGCGTAGTCCTCGCACCGGCATAGCTGGATTGGTGGGAGGTCTATTCAACAAGGCCGCAGGGGCATTAGTAGCTACAGTGGGTAAACCTACTAGGAATGTAAAAATAAACTACGACGCTCTTAAAGACGATCCAGAGCTTCTAAAGAAGCTTGTAGGTCCAGAGCCCAGGCTACCATACGTCCAAGGCGGGAGAACGGACTGGCACGTTATCCGAGAGATATGTGATGAGATAGGATGCGTATTCGTCATGGAGGGCGCGAATCTTAAAATAATACCTAGGAACTACACCAAGAAGACCAAGCGGCACTTCAGGCTTTTTGATTTCCCTAACGGAGGACTATATCCTGCTCAGGGGGAGTTTCCTATTCTATCTGCGTCGAGCCCAACTATGGCTATGTTTTTGCCGGGCGCTAGTAGGGGTATAGCTGTCCGGGGTATAGATGAAGACACAAAAGAGCCTAAAACGACGGTAATAAACGACGCCTCAGAGAATACATCCCGTACCAGCGACGGAGGAGTAGCACCTGTGGACGGTGAAGTATTCTCAGGTACAGACGACTCCACAGGCGACGGGCAGACCACTATGCCCGGAAGCCCCGGCGATGAAGACGCTGTAGGGAAAGCTAAATCAGAGTTTCAGAAGATGTCCCACGGTATGGGCGTAAACCTGACGATAGAGTCGTTAGCGGACCCGAAGCTATTTCCAGGGGATATGATAGAGGTACGGGGGCTGGGTTGGAGGTTTTCAGGGTCCTACGTGGTATTTAAGACCATCCACACGTTTGGTGGTAACGGATCTACTATGTCCCTAGAGTGCTTTTCTAATGCTGGTAAAGTAGAGAGCCAGATAAAAGCACAAGGTAATGTAGCTAAGCAGACTGAGCCTACTACTGAGGATGAAGGCGTAACCGTAGAGCCCACGGAGCAAGCCTAATGTTTGAGGATTTCCTACACAATATAGCGCTACACGGACTTGAGTACTTTAAGAGGTACTACGGGTCCTACATGGCTATTGTTAAAGACAACAAAGACCCCACTGGGCGCGGTCGCATAAAAGCGTATTGCCCTGAGGTAGGGCAGCAGGACCCCGGGCCCGCTGTTTGGATCCAACCCACTTTTCAGGGTGCTGGTAAGAACCGAGGCACTTTCTGGCCTCCAGAAATAGGAGACGGCGTATGGGTTAGGTTTTCTAATGGAGACCCCTCCAAGCCAAAATCCTACGAAGGCGGGTGGTACGGAAAAGGTGAGGTGCCCGCAGAATTCGCTACCGACTCCGATGTCCCCGATAAGCGCGGGATGGTTACCAGGGGTGGGCACAGCGTAGTTTTTTCCGATACCCCCGGAGATGAGCGCATAGAGATAACGTGGCACAAGCCCTCCGCTACGGTATCCGACAGAAAAGAAACGCCAGCCCGTACCGGGCAGACTGCGTTTTTACGCTTTACCGAAGACAGCATAACCCTACAGGTCAAGGATTCGAAGACGCAGATCGTTATAGAAGATGGGAAGATAACTATAGACGCAGAGCAGGTAGAGATTGGTACAGGCGCGGACACTCCAGCTATGCGGGGCAACGAGTGGTTGCAGTGGGCTACTTCGCACGTACATGGGACCGCGTGGGGGCCATCTTCTCCTCCCACGAATCCTCCTCCTCAGACCATTCTATCCAAGAACACTAAGGTCAAATAGTGCCGTTCATAATAGCAGAGCTAGAGAACGCCTTCTTATCCCTAGCTAGAAATCCACCCAAGACTCCTCGCGAGGCCGCGAAAGTAATAGCGGACGGTTACGCCCGGTACGCTAAGCCTGCTACCGGTGTCGGCGTGCCCGCTATTTTTACAGGTACAGAAGCTTCCCGAATGGCTAACGCCATGGCTACCGCGTTCAACCCAAAAGGTAACGCGGCCACCGCAGCAGCTGGCATGGCCGCAGGTGTACAAGCGTTTTGGTTAGCTCCTCCCATAGCCTTCGGCCCTAACATAACGGTGTCGTGGGCAGGGTTCTCTGTACTACTAGGTTGTTTAAAGAGTATGAGGAGTACAGGTGTACCTACTTCTCAAGCTGCTAGAAAAATAGCTAACTGCTTCGACACGGCTACAAGACTCGTATTGGTAAAACCTGCTGTACCTGGACCTCCGGTACCTATAGCATAAGGTTTATTATGGCGACTTTCAGAAGCATAGCGTTC
>Ga0210003_1001001_pt1 | contig 25158 bp, 18 predicted proteins | sample LantaG_FD_182804 | JGI IMG/M metagenome (GOLD analysis project Ga0210003, IMG submission 182804) | Deep subsurface microbial communities from Baltic Sea to uncover new lineages of life (NeLLi) - Landsort_02402 metaG (SPAdes) (version 2) | ecosystem: Environmental > Aquatic > Marine > Oceanic >... | reverse complement strand
CCCCCAAAAAAAAAAAAAAAATCAGCCGTGGCAAAGCCGCCCTCCTCGAGGGAGACATACCAAACCTCGAGCGGCTCTCCCGTAAAGGGCTCCGGAGAGCCCCGCCGGGCACCAGCGCGGAGCGATCCCGGATGGTCGCCGCGGTCAAGGAGGCCGTCGCGGCGCTCGCCGATGGGCTCCACGTGCCGGCCAAGCGCTACTTTTCCTCGAGCGGAGGAGGAGCGAGCGCGGCAGGAGGAGGAGCAGGCCCTTTTTTGTCGTCTCCTTCCTCTTCTCCCCCGAACCCGTCCGCGATCCAGGCCCTGAAATCGAAGGGCAAGACGGTGATTATGCTCGACGAGACCAAGTGGGGCTCGAGAGCGGACGCAGACGGTTACTACTCGCAGAGCGAGACCGCGGCCGGGTTTCGAAAGGTAAAAAAGAAAAAAAAGTTTTTTCTTCTTCTTTCGCTCTTCTCCTTCTTCCACACTCTTTTGCTTCCTTTTCTTCTTCTTTCGCTCTTCTCCTTCTTCCACACTCTTTTGCTTCCTTTTCTTCTTCTCACAATCCCCGACCCCTCCTCTTTCATCACAAAATAGGAATTCGAGGACGCCGCCACGAGGCAGGACCGCGGCGCGCTCGCCGACATCGAGCGGGGCCTCGGGGAGCTGTCGCAGATCGCCGGGGCCGTCGGGGACGCGCTCGTGGACCAGGCCGTGCTGGCCGTGGCCGTGGAGGACAAGGTCGCGGACGCCTCGAGGGGCGTGAAGAAGAGCAACGTCAGGATGAAGAGTCTGCTTGGGCAGGTGCGTGGGGCAAAGAGCGTGGAAAGAGAGGGAGGAGGTTTTTGGTCATTTTTTAGTTTTTCTTCGCTCGACTTTCTTCCTCACCTCTCTTCCTCATTAAAAAAAAAACAAAACAGCTCCGCACCTCGCGCAACTTCTGCCTCGACGCCACGCTCTTCCTGATCCTCGTGTCCCTCGTGCTCTACATATACAGCGTTTTTGCGAAGCGGTGAGGGAGGGAGGAAGAGAAAGGCACGACTTATTTTTGATTTCATTTTGTAAACTAGTCCAAGAAAGCGAAAAAAAAAAACTTTTTTTCCCTCTCTCTCTCTCTCTCTCGCGCGCGAGCGTGCTCATCCCTCTCTCTGAGCTCTTTTCAGCCAGCCGAAATGCCTTTTCCAATCGTTTACTTTTTGTGATTCTCTAGGGGGGGACGCCGCGTTCTCTCTTTCGATTCTCTCTCTCGCCAAATAAAGTTCAAAACGAAAAAAAACATTGTTTTTCCCTCTCTTTCCCCTCCTCTCTCCTCCTCCCCTCTCTTCCCTCTCCTTCTACTGCTCCTCGAGCCACGACCTCAACTTCTCCACGCGCTGCTCCAGCGACACGACCGCGGACTTGTCGGCGATGGCCCCGTCCTTCGCGGCCAGCGTCAGGATCTCGAGCTGGTCGCCGACCTCCGCGCCGGCCGTCGCGCCCGTCAGCGCGAGCCGCAGCGGCATGAACAGCCTCTTGCCTTTCCGCTCCTGCGCCTTGCCCACGGCCTTGACCCAGGTCTTGTAACCCTCGGGCGTCAAGACGTCCCCAGAGAGCTCCCCGGCGTCGAAGGCGGCGACGACGGCGCCGACGACCTGGGCGAAGTCGTCGGCAAGCACCGCGGCGGCGGCGGCGTTCCTGCTCTCCTCGCCCTCGGCCGCGGCGGCGTTGGCGAGCGTCTCTTCGAGGGGGAACGAGAGCACCTTCCTCAGCTCCGAGTCCGCGTCCGTCACCAGCTCCAGCGACGTCTTCAGCAGAGAGACGGCGGCAGAGACCAGCGGAGAAGAAGCGACGTCGGCTCCGGGGCTCATCAGCCCGCTCTCGACCCACGACGAGACGCACGCCGCGGCGAGCTCCGCCTCGGGTAAGGCCCTCAAATGCTGCCCGTTCATCCACCGGAGCTTGGTCTTGTCGAAGACGGCGGCCGACTTGGTGATCCGCTTGAGCGTGAACTTGCTGATGAGCTCCTCGGTAGTGAAGATCTCCTGTTCCGTGCCGTCGTTCCACCCCAGCAGCGACAGATAGTTCACCATCGCCGGCGCCAGAAAGCCCTGCTCGCGGAACTCGCCCACGCTCGTCGCGCCGTGCCTTTTTGACAATTTCGACTTGTCCGGCGCCAGGATCAGCGACATGTGCCCGAAGGTGGGGGGAGCAAAGCCCAGCGCCCTGTAGATCAGGACCTGTCTGAGCGTGTTGGGCAGGTGCTCCTCGGCGCGCAGCACGTGCGTGACGCGCATCAGCGCGTCGTCGACGGCGACGCAGAAGTTGTAGACGGGCAGGCCGTTGGAGCGCAGGATCACAAAGTCTCCGACGGCGTCGGTGTTGAACTTGACCTTGCCGCGGACCACGTCGTCGATGACGATCTCGCGGTTGGCGGGCACGCGGAAGCGGAAGCAGTGCGGGGTGCCCTTGGCGAGCTCGGCGTCGACCTCCTCCTTGGGGGCCTTGGCCCACTTGCCTCGGTAGATCGGGGGCAGGGACTTGGCCTCTGGTGTTTGGTGGTTGTGTGGAATACCGAGGGAGAGATCGAGAGAGAGAAAGAGAGAGAAAAGAAAAAGAGGAGAGAAAGAAAGGTGAGCGGTCTTTCCTCTTCGAAATGCGAACGAACGAAAAAAGAAAAAGAAAAGAGAAAAAAACCCGACTCTCTCATCGCCTCTTCGCCTCCTTCTTTACCTGCGTCCGCCTTCATCTGCGTGATCTCCTCGTCGGTGCAGAAGCAGGGGTAGGCCTGCCCGTCAGCCACCAGCTTGTCCACGTACTCCCTGTACAGGGCCGTGCGCTCGGACTGGCGGTAAGGGCCGTGCGGGCCACCTTTATCGGGGCCCTCGTCCCACTCGATGCCCATCCAGGCGAGGTCACGCAGCACCGCGTCCTCCGACTCCTTGGTCGAGCGGGCGGCGTCGGTGTCCTCGACGCGGAGGATGAGCTTGCCGCCGACGTTCTTGGCGAAGAGGTAGTTGAAGAGCGCGGTGCGGGCGCCCCCGACGTGGAGGTTTCCCGTGGGGGAGGGGGCGAAGCGGACGCGGGGCTGGGGGTTGAGTTTTTGGGGGAAGAGGTCGGAAGTCGAAGGCGAGGTTGAGAGAGAGAGAGAGAGAAAACGCTATCTTCGAATTCGAAACGACGGCTTGGGCTTTGTTTTTTGAAAAATCTTTCTACTCCCGAAAAGGCTCTCTTCTATCCTTGGATTATCTTACCTCGACGCCCTGGGCCGCAGTCTTTGCCTGTGCGGTCTCGACGGCGGTCGCGGCGGTGCGCAGGAACCTGTCGAAGGGGGAGAGTTTTGGGGGAAAGAAAGAGTTTGACGTCGTCGTCCGATTGCCGTGAGCGACATCGTCGCCGTTGTTGCCGTCTAGTAAAAGAAAAAAAACTATCGCCCCTCTCGACAACGCTCTCTGGCGTTTCGGTTCACGAATTTGTTAGCAGCAGCAGCAGCCTCTCACCTCGGAGAAGCCCTCAGCGGCATCGGCAGAGGAGAGAGCATAATCGAGCGGCTCGCCAGCGCGGGCGAAGGAGCAGCTGCGATGCAACTCGACGACGCCGCCGACGACGATACAGCAGCGCGGGGCATCAGCGACGCCGCGTTCCCTCCGCGGAGGCACGTCTTCATCATGGCTCTGAAGAGCGGCGACGTGGTTGTTCTTCTTTGGACGCTTCGGATTGAGCTCAAATGGAGAACGAGCGAGCGAGAGAAAGAGAGAGAGAGAGAAAGAAGTGAAAAAAAGTGAAAGAAAAAACTCAATTTTGGCAAGTGAAAAAAAACCAAAAACTCTTTCGACCTTCTTCTCCAAACGTCTCTCTCCCTCTCTCTCCCTCTTCTACCCCGCCTCTCCCTCCACCCGCACCAGCGCCGCGGCGTAGCTCACGCTCGACTCGGACCTGCGCGCGACGCGCTGAGACTGGTCGTAAGAGACAAACTTGACCGAGTGAGTCAGCGGAGAGCTGCTGCTGCTGCCGTTGCTCCTTTTTCCTTTTTCCTCTCCCTCTTTCAGCTGTCTCAACACCTCCAGGAAGAGCGAGATGGGGAAGCGGCCGCAGATGGTGTTTTTGGTCCTCGACAGGTACTCGCGGAAGCCGGGCCCGTCCTGCTGCTCGATCAGGCGCATGCCTCGGCGGTCGAGGCGCTCGATGGCGTCCGCGATCGATGGCGTCGTCCCTTTCTCTTTCTTGGTTTTCGACCCGCTTCCGCCACCACTCTCGTCCTCCTCTTCTTTCTCCTCCTCCCCTAAACTCTGGAACTGGAAGCGCGAGCCCCAGTGGCAGAAGTCGCTCGAGACCACCACGAGCGTCCTCGGGTCGCGGACAAGCGGCAGCAGCGCCGCGGCCGTCGCGGCCTCGGCCTCGGGCGAGAGGGCCCCGACCATGACCGGGATCAGGGGAGGGAGAGGAGGGACTGCGACGGCGTTTTTGCCCCCTTTTTTCTCGTCGCCGCCTTTGCCGCCTTTCTTCCTCTCGAGCACGCGCCTGATGAACGAGGTGTGCAGCTCCAGGGAGTGCTCGGCCTCGTCGTCGGAGCGAGAGAGGACGTCGAAGAGTAGGTTTGACGAGTTTGAAGACGACGAATTTTCTTCTTCTTCTTTTCCTCCGCCTCCGCCTCCACCGCCCCTCCCGAGCTCAAACAGCCTCTCCATCTCCTCCACGTCGACCTCCAGGTCTCCCAGCGGGGTGACCCAGGCCCTCGAGGCGCTCAGCGCGCACTTGCGGGTGTAAAAGTGGTGCGAGGGCCCCAGCAGCAGGACGCGGTCGACCCGAGACGCGTCGACCGCGCGGTAGGCCGCGCCCATCACGTGACCGCAGTAGGAGTAGCCCGCGTGGCTGTTTTGTTTTTGGAGTTTATTAGAGAGAGGGGGAAAAGACGTGCGCGAGGAAGGTATGCGGGAGAAGTAAGCAGCGACGCGAATGAAGAAGAAGAAGAAAAAAACCCGCGAAAACGAAAAAGAAGAAGTTCATAATCTCTACTCACGGCCCGATGAGCGCCCTGGTGTGCCCCTGCCCCGGATCGTCGGACGAGATCTCGTGCGCGTCGTCGAGCCAGGCGTCGATCTTGGATTTGAGGACGGAGGCTGTCCCGGAGGGAGTTGAGTTGAGAGTTGAGTATTTTTTTTTTGAGGTCGAGGTTGGAGAGGTTGAGGTTTTTTTCAATGCCCGTCTTCGACTTTTTCATTTTTCTCTCGACACGCCTCTCCTCCTCCCCCTCCCTCTTCGCACCATCATCGTCGTACCACGAGCCCGCATGGCTCGCCTCGCGCCGGGCAGCCGTGCCCAGGACGCGGGGCATCACGCGCGCGCGAGAGAGCGAAAGAGAAAGATGAGAGAGAGGTTTGATAACCTCGGCGAGCAACAAACTTGTGAAACGATCGAGCGACGACGCTCACTAGATCAAGATCGAAATCGAAAACGTCTCTTCTCTTCGCTCTCTCTCCTTGCCCCTCTTCTCTCTTCTCTCCGCTTCTCTCTCGCACGTCTCTCGACCCCCTCGAAATGCGAGGCCTCACCCTCATGCGCGGCTTCGGAGGACGCGGGATGCCCAATGACGGGCGCAGAGGGCGCGGATTGCGCTCAAACGCATCCTCCTCCTCGTCGTCGTCGTCGTCGTCGCCGACCTCCTCCTCGACCCTTTCGTCAAACCCGCTCCTCAAGGCCGCGCTCACCTCCGGCGGGCTCTCCCTCGCCGGGGACCTCCTCGCGCAGGGGATGACGCACAAGCTCAAGCAGAACAGCAAACCCGTCGCAGTAAAAAAAACTGGCGGCATCTTGGGCCTCTTGAACACGAAGAAGAAGGAGGAAGAAACCAAACCTTTGCCTTTCTCGCTCGACCTCCCCCGGGCGGCGAGGATGGGCCTCTTCGGCCTGCTCTTCTACGGTCCCTACCAGCACTGGTGGTACGGCCTGCTCGACAAGTCCTTCCCCGGTCGGTCGACAGCGGCGTTCGCCTCCAAGGTGACGCTCAACCAGGTGGCGCTGGCCCCCGTCGTGCTGGCGGCGGTCTTCGCGTGGAATCTCGTCCCGCTCGGCCGCGGGCGCGAGTGGCCCGCGAAAGTTAAAAAAGACCTGTTCCCGACGATGGTCAACGGGTGGAAGTTCTGGGTGCCCGCGGCCTCGGTCAACTTCTGGGCCATACCGCTGGAAGGGCAGGTGGCGTACATGAGCGCGTGCGGGCTGCTGTGGACGGCGTACCTCTCTTACTCTTCGAATTAAGAAGAGAAAAGAAAGAGAGAAGAGGAAGTTTTGACGAAGAAAGAGAAGAAGAACAACAAAGAGAACGAGACGTTTCCTCTTGCTTTGTAATTCCTTTTTGCATATTTGTCTACCGTCGTGTGTGTGTGAGAGAGAGCTTTTGAAACGAGAGAGAGCGAAAGAGAGGAAGAGAAGAAGTGGAATTCAGAGGGAAACGAATTGAAAGTTTTCTTTTTAACATGGAAGAAGAAAAAAACATCTTTTTTCCAATTAGCTCGCCAGCAGCTTCTCCAAGTCCACCCCGGAGCTCGCCAGCACCGCCAGCAGCAGCAGCACGCCCCCGTTCCACGCGCCGTGGATGAACATGGTCGACAGCAGGTTCCTCGACCTCACGTACACGAACCCGAGCAGGATGCCGAACGCGAACAGCTGCGGGAAGTCCCGGGCCGAGAGGTGCGCGGTCGCAAAGCCGGCCGCCGAGACGACGATGGCGGCGGGCACGGGCATGACTTTCGTCAGGCTCGGCAGCAGGAAGCCCCGGAACACGGTCTCCTCCAGGATCGGGGCGAAGACCGCGGTGACGATCAACAACGACACTAGCGTCGGGACGTCTACCCGGCCAGAGGAGGCGTCGAGCAGGCCGGCGACGGCGTCTGCCGTCCCGCGGCCGCCGCTGGTCGCGCCGCCGCTGAGGTCGCTGAGGGCCGCGGCCGCCGTGGCCGCCGCGCCGATGACGACGGGCGAGGCCACGATGCCCACAAGAGCCCAGCTCAGCCAGCCGCCGCCTGCTCGTCCTCCGTCGTCGTCGTCAAGGTCGAGGTCGAGGTCGAGTGCCTTGGAGTCTCTTGCTGTTGTTTCACTATCGACCGCCGCTCTCTGGTCGAAAGAGAAAGGCCTCCGGAAGTCGACGCGAAGCAAGTCCCGCGGCACCTCGCTCTTCGGGTACTTCGAGACCGTCGCGTTCACTATGCTCAGCCCGACGGCGGTCTCGACGATCTGGTTCACGAGTAAAAAGAGCGATTTGTCCTGTGCCGAGAGGGCTCCCAAGTTGGGCGCGCCCAGCGCCGCGGCGGCGAGAGGAGCCAGAGACGCGCCCACGGCGACGAACGACGCGATCCAGGCGAACATCGTGATGGCTGTCTGTTTTCCCGACCAGGGGACGTCCCACTTCTGCGTAGTATAGAGGGACCAGCGGAGCAGGAGGAGCGAGCCCTTTTTGAGGTCGAGGTCGAGGTCGAGGTCGTTTTTATTGGACGACGACGACGACGATGAAGGGATAGATGGGCGCCTTTCCTGGTCTTTTTTCGTGGCGCGCGCGACGATTGACGATATACTGCGCTGGTTATAGCTCGTGCTTGTCATGCCACATCCTCTCGCTGCGGAGAGTGGAGGAGAGAAGGCGTGGAGAGGTGTGGCGAGCGCTTGACGGTTTCTCGATGAAGTAGGCATCGATGATGAAGAAGAAGAAGAACGAAAAGACAGCGATGAGATCGACCTCGCTGCGCCTCCACCTCCTCGCGCTCCGGAGGAGCAACGCGCCTGCTGCTGCATCCTCAGCGTAGAGGAGCATCGCAGCATCCCCATCGATGCCATAGTTGTGGGGAATTCGTTGTCTCTGAGAAGCGAGAAAGAAAGAAGGAAAAGGAAAGAGAGAGAAAGAGAAATCGTGTTCGATTTTTTTCCTTTTCTAGTTCACATTTTTTCTCCTCTCTTCTTTTTTCAATAAAGCCTCCCCGCACACGTCGCCCGCGGGAACCTCTCGGCCAGCGACGGCCACTGCACGAAGAACAGGTCGGCGAAGCGCAGATTGTACAGGATCTTCCCCGTGAGCGACAGCGACCGCGTCCTCGCTATCGACTCGATGTAGCAGACACGACCGCGGCAGAGCCGGAAGACGAGCGCGGCGACTTTTGTCGCGACGACGACGGGCAGGCAGGTCCCGGGCCCGTTGACCAGGAGCAGGTCGGGCCTCTGCGCGAACGCGATCCAGACCGCCGTGAGCAGGGCGCGCAGCGTGGTGAAGACGGAGGTCAGGTACGACTGGCCCACCTCCCTGGCGCGAGGGAGGGTGATGACCTTCGGTGGAGGTGGTGAGGTGGAGGAGGTGGAGGTCGAAGCCGAAGCCTCTGACGCCTCTGCTCGTCCTCGTTCAGAGAGCAACGCCGCCTCTGCCTGCGCCGCCTTTTTGTGGCCCAGCGCGTCCGTGGCAGCGACGACGTAGGTGCGAGGGGTGTACCAGGTCGGGTCGAGCTTGGTCACGAGCGCAATCATCTCGGCGGTGTGGCCTCCTGCGGAGAAAAGAGCGAAGAACGTTTTTTTTGAAGAGGAGGAGGTTGAGATTGGGGTTGAGAGGTTGTTTTTTTTTTCTTCTAAGCAATCAACCACCTTCTCTTCTCTCTCCATCTCCCGCTCTTCTCCTGCCCTTTTATCCTCTCTCACCTGATCCCAGCACGATAAGCGTTCGGTGCAGCTCCTGCCGGGACTGATGCGAGTCCTTGGGAGGCCTCGGATTCCCTCGTGGCCGCGCCATGATGATCGATAGAGTTTTTTTTTCAACCGAGTTTGTATTTTTTTTCCACTTTTTCCGTTTTCGACGTCGAAAACTCATGCCAAAACCGACGATGGTGTCTCTCGCCTCGTCTTCTTCTTCCGCTTGAAGAAAGAACTCTCTCTCTCTCTCTCTCTCCCTCCCTCCCTCTCGAGCTCCGACAACGACCACGACATGAAGAAGCGCCCGCGAGAGGAGGAAGCCATGGAGGAGACGGAGCAGAAGAAGCAGGATAACGGCGAGCAAACAGGCGATGATGGAGGCGACGTCAACAACAACGACGCCGCTCAACCTCCACCTCCTCCTCTTCCTCCTCCTCCGGTTCTTGCCCCGCCTCCGCCTCCTCTCCCCCAACAACCCCCCTCGATCCCTGGCCTCGAGCTCCCCACGGGCTGGCTCCTCTGCCCCCGCATGGGACGCAACCTCAAGAACCTCGGCCCCTCGGGCTTCAACGTCGCCCCGTCCAAGGCCCCGCTCGGCGATCGCTTCGTCCGTGGCGGCGCGGCGGCGGCGGTCCCGCGGGAGCTCTCTTTCACCCCTGCCGACGTCGTCGCCGATTTCACGTCCAAGAACATGCGCCTGGGCCTCGTGCTCGACCTCACCAACACGGGACGCTACTACGACCCCGCCGAGTGGGGCGCCCACGGCGTCGCGCACCAGAAGATCTTCTGCCCTCCGCGCGGGAAAGTGCCGCACCCGGAGTCGGTCAACCACTTCTGCTTCGAGATGCTCCGCTTCACCTCGAAGTGCCCGCAGGATTTCGTGCTGGTGCACTGCACGCACGGGTTCAACAGGACGGGCTTCATGCTCTGCTCGTGGATGGTGCGTTACGGAGGGATCTCCGTCGCCGAGGCCCTGAGCAAATTTGCGCAGGCGCGCCCGCCCGGGATCTATAAAGACGACTACATCGAAGAGCTCTTCCGCTACAACCACGAGAGGAGGCCCTCGAGCTTGAAATGCCCTCCCGTACCGGAATTCAAGGCCGGGGAGCCCGACTCGCCCAGGAGGGACGGGGACGAAGGGGCCGGCGCTGAGGAAGGGGAAGGAGCAGACGGTGAAAAGAAACCCGGGGAGGAAGAGAAAAGCTACCTCACCCCGGTGGGCGCCGGCGTGCCCGAGGGCGTCGACCACGATTCGCCCTTCGGGGAAGCGATCCACCCGGAGGAAGAAGACGACCTCCGGCGGGCGGTCTTCGAGCTGGTCGCTGGCAGGCAGCTCCGCGAGCACGAGCTGCCGCATTTTCCGGGCTCGCAGCCGGTGTCCCTGGCTCGCGAGAACTTACCCGAGCTCTCTCGGCGGAAGTACCAAGTCACTTGGAAGGCCGACGGCACCCGCTACCTGCTGGCAATCATGCCCTGGGGCTCCTACTTCATCGACAGGGCCCTGGGCGTGCAGAGGGTGCAGGCCCGGTTCCCCTGCCGCTGCACGAGCAAGCAGGCCACCGCCGCCGCGATTGCTGCTGCGACCGCCGCCGCGACCGCCGCAGGAGTCAAGCTCGACCCAACAAAGCCCCCACCACCGCCACCAAAAGACTTCCGCCCGCCTCTCATCGGGCCCCCGCACTTCCAGACCCTGCTGGACGGCGAAATGGTCGTCGACGAGGACCTGGCGACGGGCGCTCGCACTCGGAGGTTCCTGGTGTACGACGCCGTCGTCCTCAACGGCAAGTCGCTGGTCGACGTCCCTTTCAAGATGCGCTACGAGGCGATCGAGGCAGAGGTGGTGGCTCCCCGGAGCAAAGAGCGGGACGCCATCGAGGCCGTGCGAGGCGCGGAGAGGGCCGCAGCGATGGAGAGGGTGAAGGCCGCAGCCGCCGCGGCGGCCAAGGGGGAAGCTCCCCCCTCTGCTCCACAGATCTCCTTGCCGCAGCACCTCCGAGGCGGGGCGCTGAAAGGTGTCCGCCTCGCCTACGACTACTCCGGGGAGCTCTTCCGCCTCCGCCGCAAAGAGTTCTGGCCTCTACCGGCTTCGCGCACTTTGCTCGACAAGCTGATCCCCAGGCTCAGCCACGAGAGCGACGGGCTCATCCTGCAGCCGGCCGACGCGCCCTACGTCACGGGAACGTTCCTTCAGCTGCTGAAATGGAAGTTTGCGCACATGAACTCTGTGGACTTCAAGCTCAAGATCGACGCGTCGGGGGACAGGACGCTGTACCTGTTGGAGACGAGGAGGGACAGGCCCCGGCGCGGGGAGGTGCCGCTGGTCGTGGGGTCGGAGCCCGGCGGCGGCGGCGGCGGCGGCAAGGCGTCGGCCGTCGCGAGCTCAGATCAGGTCGACCTCTCCCCCTTTGTCAACAGCAACGCCCCGTCCGACCCTCCCAACGACGAGCGCGCCCTCTCCGGCAAGATCATCGAGTGCGCCTGGGACCCCGGACGGCGCGCCTGGGTCTTCATGCGGGTCCGCGCCGACAAGGACACACCCAACGCCATCTCGACCTACGAGCGCGTCGTGCGGTCGATTGAGGACGACATCAGCGAGGAGGTGCTGCTGCGCGAGGTCGACGCGGCCGTCGCGGCGCTCGAGGCCAAGAAGGAGAAGGAGAAGGAAGCTGGTGGTGGTGGCGGTGGTCCTTCTTCTTCTGCTGCTGCTGGTGCTGCGGCGGCGCCTCCGCCTCCTCCTGCTCCTGCTGCTGAGGGCGCGGCCAAGTGAGAGAGCACAAAGAAAACAAAAAACAAAGAACCATGTAAAAAAACTCAATTATTTCCTGTTTTTTTTTTCATTTCTTTTTCTCTCTCACTCTCTCTTTCTCTCTACGCCAGCCACTCCCCGATCCCGTCCTTCTTGCTGCCGTTTTTGCCCTTCTTTTTTGCCGGCCCAGCGTTGTCGCCACTCGAGCCGAAGAGCCGGGCCTTGTACTGAGACACCAGGTCGTCGAGCGCGTCGGTCTTCTCGGCGCCGCCGCCACGGCGCGCCGCCTTGGTGAGGAGCGGCCTCGGCTTCAGCTGCTGCTGCTGCTGCCTCGCCTTCTGCTGCTCGAGCTTGGGAGCTTTTACGGGTGCCTTGGCCTCTCCGCGGGCGCGCTTGGGCGGGGGCGTGGCGGGAGCTTGAGCAGCGACGGGAGCGGCCTCTCCTCCCTTTGACCTCTTCTGCTTCCTCGGCAGCTCGTCTTCCTCGACCGCCGCTCCACCACTTCCACCTTCCGCCTCGGCGGCGAGCTGCCTCTTCCGCTCCCGCTGCCTCTTCCCGCGCGACTCCTTCTCACTCTGGCGCTCCTTCCGCTCCCTCCTGCTCAGGGCAGGCGGCTTCGAAGAAGAATCCTTGGGGTCGGCAGAATCGCCGCCAGCAGCAGCATTTCCCCGGGCCTCGGCAGCGCGCAGCCTCCGCTGCATCATCCTCGCGTCGTCGATCGCGAACTCGACGATGGGCCTCCTGTCGGCGCCGAAGGGCGCCGGGCTGTTGTTGAGCGTGCGGAGGGCGCAGAGGGCGTGCTCGTGGTCGGTGAACTCGGCGAAGGCCATGCCCTTGCCTCGGTTGCTCTTCTTCTTGCCTTCACCGCCGCCATCATCGCCACTCAGGATCTTGACCTGGGTGAGCTTGGGTTTGGCCGCGGCGGCGCGGAGCGTCACGGCCTCCAGCAACAGCGGACGGAGCGTCGCCTCGTCGACGTCGAAGGGAAGGTTCCTCAGGCAGAGCCTGGTTCTGGAGATAGCAAAGTTGGGAGACTTGAGCTTGGTCCGGGCGTCGGCCGCGGCGCGCTCGCGGGCGGCGCGGTCGGCCGGCGACAGCGCCCTCCACGCGTCCGACCCTTGCTCGATCCTCCCTTCTCGCGCCAAGTAAAGGTTCCTGGCGTCCCCGACGCCCTGGTCGGCGCGGGTGACGGCCAGGGTGCGCGCCCCTTCCTGGGTCAGGGCCAGCGCGACGTCGAGGTCGCGGCCTCGCAGGGTGATCGCCGGCCCGTCGCCGGCCGCTGAGGCCTTGGACGCCGCCGCGGCCCGGCCCGCCGCGGCGGCGTCGGCGAACTCGACAAACGCCGTGCCCTTGGCCCGGCCGCTGGCCTTGTCCACGACCAGGCGCGCGGCCTTCACGTCCCCGAACCCTTCCAGCCGCGTGCGGAGCTCTCCTGCAGTGGCCTCAGCAGGGATCCCTCGAACGAAAACCGTCGACTCGACAGCGGCCGACTTTTCGAGTTTTGCGGCGGCGGCCTCGACGGCGGCTGCGGCGCGCGCTGCTGCCGCTGCTTTCTTCTCCTCGGGGGTCTTTGGAGAAAGAGAAGAAGGAGCAGGGGCTTCTGCCTCTGCCTTCGCAGCAGCGGCAGCAGCAGCGGCCTTCTTCTCCTTTCTCCTTTCCTTCTTCGTCTTTTTCTCGTTCTCGTTCTCGACCTTCTTCTTCCCCTCTCCTTCCTCTTCCTCGTCGTCGTCGTCAAATTGCGATGCTACCTTGGCAAGGAGCGCGCGCTCCGCCGCGACGTCGAGCTCTGCGTCTTCGTCGCCTTCATCAGCAGCAGCGGCAGCAGCAGCAGGCGAAACGGCCGCCACTTTCTTCTCCTCCTTGGGTTTCTTCGCCTCCTCTCCCTCGGCGGCAGCGGCAGCAGCAAAAGAATTCACAAACGCCGCCTTCCCCACCGCCCAGTCGACGGCGACGGCCCTCCCGCCGACCTCCAGCCCGTTCGCCACGGAGATGGCCTTTTCTGCGTGCGCCCTGCAGGTGAAGGCCGCGAACGCGAACCCGCGGGGCCTCCCGTCGGGCCTGCGAGGGAGGCTGAGTTCCCAGACGAAGCCCGCGGGAGACAGCGCCGCCCGGAGCGCGGCCTCGTCGGCGGCGAAGGAGAGGTTGCGGATGATAACGCGCCATTTTTTAGCCAACGCGCCCTCGCCGGAGACCTGTCGAGCCCAGAGAATGGCCTCCTCGGGGGCCAAAGTGGCCGGAGAAGAAGAGGAAGAGCTCTTCTTCTTCTTGTTGCTGTTGCCGTCGTCCGCCGAGACCTTGGCCCCGTGGAGCCTCGCCACCGCGGCCGTCGCGGCGCGCACGCTCCCGTAGACGATGAACGCCACCCCGCCGCCGCACCCGTCGCGCCGCAGGTGCGCGCGCTCGACGTCGGCCTCGGGCACCGGGTGCACGATCTCCTCGATCTCGGAGCTTTCTCCTCCTGCCCGCTCCTCTGCCGCCGCGGCGGCGCGGACCGCGGCGAGCGCCGCCTTGGCGGTGCCCGGGGTGAGGTTCCCGATCGCGACGGTGCGGACGAGCTTGTGCTTGTTGCTGCTGTTAACGCCGCCCTCGGCAGCGTCGCGAGCAGGGGCGCGGCGGGGAGCTTTAAGGGCAGCGGCGGCGGAAGGAGCTTTCTCTGTTTCGGCCTCTTCTTCACCACCTCCCTCTCCCTCCTCCTCCTCACCCTTCTTCTTCTTCTTGTTCTTCCGCTCCTCGAAGCTGGCTCGCTTCTGCGCGTGCTCCACGCGGATGCGCCTGCCGCTCAGCAGGGTCCCATCGAGCTCGGCGACGGCCCGGTCCGCGTCCTCGGGCAGGGCGAACTGGACAAAGCCGACGCCCTTGTGCTGTTGGGTCGAAGAAGCAGCAGCAGAGGCGTTGCCGTTGCCGGCGGCTGCGTCGACATGCGCATTCGCCTGCGAGCCCGCCGCCGCGCCGCCCACCAGGAACGCCGAGCGCACGGGACCCACGGTGGCGAACGCGGACTCGAGGTCCTCGTTCGTGGCCCCGAACGCGACGCCGCGCACGAAGAGCGTGCGGCGGTCGACGGAGGAGGAAGGGTCGGAGGAGGAGGCATCGCCACCGCCGCCGCCGGCGAGTCCGGCGTCGTCGTCGTCTCTGCGTCGGCCCATTCCGCGCGTTCTTCCCTTTTGCAGCTGGAGAGAGACTCTTCCCGATTCAGATACGAGACAGAGAAATGCCTCCGCCGAGCTGTCGAATCGGAACACACAAGGGGTGCCAAGAGGCGGATACAGAAAGAGAGAGAAAGAGAGACGATTTGTGGCTAGCTTTTTTGGTTTCAAAAATCGCCTAGGAAAAAAATCACACTTCAATTTCGATCTTTGGAAACAAAATGCAGCAGCAGCTCCTCCTTCTCCTGCTCCGCAGCAGCAGTGGCAGCGGCCGTCACCTGACACCGCGCGTCTCCCAGGCATGCTGCCGGAGTAGCACGAGCAGCTGGCGCGGCATCTCCTCTACGGAGGAGCGGCCGTTTGCGGTGGTCGTTGACGATGATGGCGATGGAGGCGTCGAAACAACGACTTCAACCTCCTCTTCAACCCAGACCACCGAGACGACGCTGGTCTGGCCCCCTCCGCTAGGCACGGGCCCCGCGGCCCTCCACGCAGCTCTTCTGAAGCAAGCAGAAGAGCACACGAAGGAAAGAGAGGCGAAAGAGGAGGCGCGGGCGAGGAAGCAGAAGAAGAAGCAACAGCCAAAGACGACGAAGGCCTCTGCTTCCGCTCTTCCTCCTTCCTCTTCTTCTTCTTCTTCAACCCTGCCATCTCCTCCTCCGCCTCTCCTCTCCTTCGCGGACTCTCCCCTCGCAGCCCCAGCCGTCGCAGCCGTCCTCTCGGCGGCGCGCTGCGACGCCGTCGCCCTGCTCGACGTCTCCGCCAGGTGCTCCTTCACGCAAGACATGGTTGTGGCGACGGCGCGCTCTGCGAGGCACTGTGCGATGGCCGCGGCGGCGCTGGTACACGCCGCGAAGGAGGAGGAGAAGAAGAAGAGAATGGTTGAGGGAGAGAGAGGAGGAGGAGCAGGAGCAGAAGAAACAACGACGACGACGACGACGACGGCCGCGGCGGTCGAGGGCGAGCCCGGTGCCTCCGACTGGCTGCTCGTCGACCTGGGCACCGTCGTCGCGCACGTCTTCTCTTCCGGGGAGGCGAGGGAGCACTACGCGCTGGAGAGGCTCTGGGGGGGCGAAGGAGATGGAGGAGAAGAAGAAGAGGAGGAAATAGAGGAAGAAGAGGAGGAAATAGAGGAAGAAAAGGAAGGAACGCACTGATTTGTTTTTGTTGTCGTTGTTCTTGTTGGTTTTGCAAATTTTGAAGGAAAAAACGGAAAGAAAAACGAAAAAAACTCTCTTCTCCTCCTCTCTCTCCTCCTCTTCTCTTCTACCCGCGCCGCTTCGACAGCCTCCAGTCGTTGGGCCTGTCCGCCGTCCTCCGGTCGAACAGCGGCTCGATCCTCTCGGCCCTCTTCCTCCTCGACAGCGCCCTCGCGTCGGCCGGACGGAAGAACCGCGGCGCCAGCTGCACCAGCCACCTCGGGTCCACGGCGCAGCACTCGCGCATGTACTCCTTCGAGGTCATCACCAGCTCGTGGTACACCACCCAGTCGGGCTGCCTTTGAAACAAAGCAGAACCGGGATAGATGTAGACGGGGGCCTGGTCGACCACGGTCTTGTACCCCTCCTGGGCGTCCTTCCGAGCGGCGTGGAAGAAGTAACCCGAACAGATCGCCTGCCGCACCCGGGCTGACGCCTGGTCGCGCGTCGGCGCCGACCCCGCGGCGGAAACCAGGTCGAGGCCGTACCTGTCCATGATCGCCACCAGCTGCTTGCGCACGTCCTGCGCGCGCCTCATCGACCGCTCCTGGATGAAGTTGTCGAAGCACCAGGCTTTCGCGAAGTTGGAGGCCTTCCACCCTTCGTAGACCGTGAGCAGCGTCAGGTGGTCGCCCTCGGGCGAGTGGAAGCGCGCCTTTTTCGCGTCGGCCGCGGCCTGCTTCTCCCGCGGGCGGTAGAAGATGTTTTGCGCAGACAGCATCGCGATGATGGTCAGCATCTCCTCGGAGCAGCCCAGGTCGACCGAGGCGATCAGGGACTTTGACAGGGGGGGATCGAGCGGGAACTCCGCCATCTTCCGACCGAGTCGAGTCAGCAGCCCCTCGTCGTCGAGCGCGCCCAAGTTATAAAGCTGCTCCAGGGCCGCGACCAGCGTGGCCGGTGGCGGGGGGTCCATGAAGTCAAAGCCCAGCAGGTCGTTGACGCCCATGGCCTTGAGGGTGAGCACGGTCATCCCCAGGTTTGTCCTCTGGATCTCAGGAACAGAAAGAGGGAGCATCTCGTCGCGGAAGGCCTGTTCGGTATAGAGCCGGTAGCACTTGCCCGGCCCCGTCCTGCCCGCCCTCCCGGCCCTCTGTTTTGCGCTAGCCTGAGAGATCGGCGTCACCACCAGCGAGTCCATGCCCATCCTGGCGTTGTAGACCTTCTGCTTCGCGAACCCCGGGTCGACGACGTAATAAACGCCGTCGATCGTCAGGGACGCCTCGGCGATGTTGGTCGCGATCACGCACTTGCGCGTGCCCGGCGCCGCGGGCTCGAAGATGCGGGTCTGCATCTCAGAGGGCAGGGAGGAATAAACGGGCAAGATCACCAGCTCGGGGACGGCGGGCCCCAAAGACTTGAGGCGCTCGAAGAGCACCGAGGCCGCGGTGTCGATCTCGTCCTGTCCCGTGAGGAAGAGCAAGACGTCCCCTTCGGGCTCCGTCAGGTGGATCTGCATCACCGTGATCAAGGCGGCGTCCAGGTAGTCGGCCTCGGGCTGCTTGGTGTAGAGAACCTCGACGGGGTAGGTCCGGCCGGGGATGGTGAAGATCGGGCAGCCGAAGAAGTAGGAGGAAAACTTGTCGGCGTCGAGCGTCGCACTCGTCACGATCAGCTTCAGGTCGCCCCCGCGCCGACTCAGGATGCCCTTGAGTAACCCAAACAGCACGTCGGTGTGGATGGTGCGCTCGTGCGCCTCGTCGAGCATCACCACCGAGTAAGCCGAAAGCACGTCGTCGAGTAAGGCCTCCCTCAGAAGCATCCCGTCGGTCATATACTTGATGACGGTTTCTTTGGAGGTGCAATCCTCGAACCGGATCGCGTAGCCGACTTCGTCCCCGAGCCTGCACCCGACTTCTTCCGCCACGCGCTTCGCCACGGACATGGCTGCCACGCGGCGGGGCTGGGTGCAGGCGATCTTGCCCCTCGAAGTGTAACCCGCCTCTGCCAGGTACTGCGTCATCTGCGTCGTCTTCCCGGAACCCGTCTCCCCGATCACCACCAGCACCTGGTTGCCAGCCACGGCCTCGAGCAGCGCTTCCCGCAGGTTGAAGATCGGCAGCGACTCGCGCTGCTCCTTCATCGAGCGGGTGTCGCGGATGCCGTAGGTCGGGGCCTTGCCCAGCGACTTGGCCTTCCATTCGGGGACGCCGTCGGCGGTCAGCGCTCCGGCTCCGGCGCCCGTCGAGGCTCCAAGTACGCCGACGCCGCGGAGCTCCGCCGCCAGGGCGCGCTCCCCGGCCTCCGGCAGGGGGTCCTCCCACGGCCTCGAGAGGTCGCGAGGCACGGCGGCGGCGGCCTCCCGCAGGGCGGACTCGCGGAGCTCCCTCCGCTCCTTCGCCAGGGCCGAGGCGGTCATCGCCGCGCGCTGCATCGACCCGTCCGGGTTGCGCACGATCTTGATCGGAGACAGCTCGGCTGCGGCGGCGCCCGAGGCCGCGGCGCGGGAGGTCGCCCCGCGGAGGAACGCCGGCTCGGTCTCGTTGAGGTCGATCTCGTACTCTTCCTCCTCGTCGTCGTCGCCGTTGTCGCCTCCTCCACCTCCACCTCCACCTCCTCCTCCGCCGCCGCCCTGGTGCATGAGCCCCGTCCCTCCCTCCGCGTCGTAGGTGGGGTACTCGGTGACGTCGAGCACGCCCGACTTGATGAGCTGGTTGACCTCCCAGCGCTCCGGGGAGGTGAGCCTCTTGCGGGAAGAAGAGGAGGCCCTGCCGGACCCAACGACGGCGGCGACGTTGATCCCAGAGCCCGCGTTGCCGCCGAACAGGCCGCCAGAGCCAGAGCCGCCGCCCATGCCGCCGATGCCGCTGAGGCCGTGGAGAGCAGAGGAGGAAGAAGGCCCAGCACCGTTGTTGAAAGAAGCAGGCGAAGGAGCAGCAGCAGAAGCAGGAGCGAGGTCTCGGCCAGAGCGCTGGTCGACTGCCTTCATCGACAGTCCCAGCCTCGAGCCCGCGACCGAGACGACCTTCACGAAGACCTCCTGCCCGCGCTTGACCAGATCCTTGGCCGAGGGGTTGCTGTTGGAGCCGTTGGACGGGTCGGAGGAGGAGGAGATGGCGGAGGAGTGGACAAGGCCCTCGGGGCCCTTGCCCTTGCTGCTGCTGCCTCCTCCTCCGCCGCCGCCGCCGCTCGCTCCTCCGCCGCCGGAAACGCCGAAGAGCTCGACGAAGGCGCCAAAGTCCATCACCCCGGACACGCGCCCGCGGTAGATCCCTCCGACGACGGGGGGCCCCATCGGGGGAGGCGGAGGCGGAGGAGGCAGCCTCGGCGGCGGGGAGCGCGAGCGGGACCGGGAACGGCGGGAACCTCCTTTTCCTCCTCCGCCGTCGTGGCCGTCGTTGTCGCGGTGGCTCCTCCCGGAGACGCTCGCCGTCCCTGCGCCGCCCCGCTCCCTCTCTCCGCCACCGCCACCGCCAGCGTTGGCGGTGAGCTCCTCCTGCATCTCCCTGGCGCGGTCGCGGGTGTCCGGCATGGCGAGGCCCGGGAGGCGCGCGGCCAGGGCCGAGGCCGGAGCCGGAGCGGGAGCGGCGCCGCTCCCGCTCCCGCTTCCGCCACCTCCACCTCCGCCCTTGACGGCTTTCAGCTTCAGGCCGGCGCCGGGCCCCATCCTCTGCACGATGCCCCACAGCGTCTCGACCAGGCTGGCCGGGAGCTCCCCGCCGGACTCGGCCAGCGCCCTCCCGAACGCCGCCGAGGTCGGCGAGCCCACGGCGACGTCGACGATGAATTCCGACATCGTCCTCTCGGAGATGCCCAGGTGGTTTTCCAGCTCTGTTTTTTGTTTTCGGTGGTTGACAAGAGAGTAATCGAGGTGTAGAGAGAGGTATAGAAAGAGTGAGCGAGGAGCGGAAGAGGGGGGAAAGCGCGAAGGGGAAGATGAAGATCGAGAGAGAGAGAGAGCAAGGCGGCAATCGAATGCTTCGCTGTGACTCTGTTGCCGCTGATTTTCTCCATCACCTGCGCACCTGTCGTCACTTTGGACACCAGAGAGAGGTACTGGAGCTTCTCGAGCTCCTCCATGACTGCTTAGAAGAGGGCGATCTGGGGAGGAGGGGGAGGAATCGTGGCGCTTTTTGTTGTTGTTGTTGTTGTTTTCGATTGGTCGTCGCCGTCAGTCGGCAGCACGTCGAGTTTGCTCTCTCTGTTTTCTCTTTCCGTTGCGACGCGCGCGCGTGTGCGCTCTGCGAGAGGCAGCGGCAACAGATGCTCGAGCAGCAGCAGCAGCGGCGGCGGCTCAGGCAGCAAGGAGAGAGAGAGAGAGCGTCAGAGAGCAGCAGCAGCAGCGCTTCTCCGTTCTTATTTTCTTCGAGTTCTGAAACGACGACGCTGGCCGTCGTCTCACTCTTTTTTCGGCGAATTCGTTCGTTCGCTTTCCGAGCGCGGCTTCTCCCCCTTCGAATCACCGCTCTTCTCTTGTTCTCCTTCCCGTGCATGGAAGAGCCCCTCACGCCGCTGGCCCTGCGCCAGTGGCGCGCGGAGTGGCAGGTGAGGGTTAAGTCGAGAGGAATTCGAGTGACTAGAAAATGGCATCAAAACTTTTTTCTTCTTTCTTTTTTCCCCTGTCAACCTCCTCTCGACCCTCAACTCTTCTCCAACTCTCTCAACAAACCAAAACAACCAGGGCCGCGTCCGCGTCGCGCTCAACGACGCCAACCGCGGCCGCAAGGAATGGGAGACGGCCACGAACGAGGGGGCCGCCGCGGCGACCGAGTGGGCCAACGCGGCGCTGCATGAAGCGTAAGAGTGAACTTTAATTTTTTTCCCGCTTTCCTCAACCTCCTCCTCCTCTTCTCACCTTGTCCTTCTCCACCAGAAACAAAAAAAACTCCCAACAACAGTTCCCTCCACTCTCTTCAACTAGGCTCACTAGAACCCCTGTCGAAGGAGCTCCTCCCCCGAGCGGCTCTCGCCCTGAGGCAAAGGACCTCGGAATCGAGAAAGCTCCTGATCTCGGCCGTCGAGGCCTCGTCCGCCGCCGCCGCCCTGCTCGAGGCAGCGGCGAGCTCTCTGGAGGCAGGGGTCGCGTCCGCCCTGCCCGTGCCCGTCTTCGCCTCGCTGGGCCTGCCGGCGATCGCAGGGTGCTTCCGGAGGGCCGCGGAGCCGCACCGGAAGGAGACGGAGCGGGTGCGGAAGAAGGTGGTCGCGGCCGCGGACGCCGCTGTCGAAGAGTGGAGGAGGAGGAGAGGAAAGGGAGGAGGAGGAGAAGAAGGAAGGATGAAGAAAGGAAGCCCCTCTTCTTCCGAGTCTCTCAACCTCCTGCGCTCGCAGCTGACGGTGGTGATCTCCGCGTGGAAGCTCCAGGCGCTGTTGGGTCCCGGGGTCGTCTTCATCGCTCCTGCTGCTGCGACGGGAGGAGGAGGGAGAGCGAGCGGCGCGGTCGGCTCTCCGGGCGCCGGGGTCGCAGCTGAGCTTGCGGGCGTGAAGGCGGAGATGGAAGGGTTTTGAATTTCTTGAAGTTAGAGTGTAAATTTCTGTGTACCAATTGTGGAGATAACACGAGATGCGGCGATCTTCTGCCGCGCGAAGGGAGAGAGAAGAAGTGGAGTGAAGTGGAGAGGAGGAGCCGTTGCTGGATGCAAAGAAGAAGAAGAAAAAAGAGGTCGGAGAAGGAAGGGACAGAGGAGTTCATTTTTGAAAAAAAAAGAAACTTCGTCGAAGGAGAAAAAAGAAAGAGCTCTCTTTTCCCTTCTTTCGCGATGAATACTCCCGCCGTTGCGCTCCGCGCAACGTCGTCGAGCGCGCGCGTCGCCACGGTCGCGTCTGCCGCGCCGCGCCCGGGGAGGCAGAATGCGCAGCCGAGGCCGCTGGCGACGCCAACACCGTCGTCGATGGTGATGGGCCGTCGTCGTCGAATTGGCCTCCTCCTCCGTCGCCCTCCTCCTCTGTCGACGACGACGACTCTTTCTTCCGGCGGCGGCGAGCACGTCTTCGGCCCGGGCACGGGGAGACTGCCCCGCGAGGAGCTGGCCGGTCCCATCGAGATCCTCAGGCAGGCCTCGATCGATCTGAAGGCGGCGGGCAGCTCTGCCCTCGAGGCGTTCAAGAGGCGGAACGACGTCGTCGTCTTTGTTGATGGCGATGATGATGATGATGGCGCGGCGAAATCGTCGGCGGCGCAAAAGGGCTCGGCGATGGGCAACTCAAAGTTCTTGCCGATGGTCATGCTGTGAGTCATCGAGAGGGCGACTCCAGGGTGTTCGTAAGAGCAATTGAAAGCGCAGAGAGAGAGGGAGAGAGACAGAGAGAGAGAGAAGAAAGAGAGAGTCCAATTCTCATCGAAGCAACTTTTTCTTCTTCTTCTTCTTCGAGGGCGCGCCTCTCTTTGCTTTGTTCCTTTTCGTTTTCGTTCTTCGTCTCTTCTCCAACCTTCAAACGCAAACTCACTCACTCACTCCTCTCCAACTCTAAAACCCCCTCTCACCAACCAACCCCGCAGCTTCTTCTTCATGTCCTTCAACAACACCATCCTCGACTCCCTGGGCAACTCGCTTGTCATCACAGCCAGCGGGGGAGGGACCAACGTGATCCCTTTCCTGACTGTCTACGCCGTCTGGCCCTGCTCTTTCCTTTTTCTCTTAGCCTACTCGGCCGCGACGCAGCGCCTGTCCCGCCAGGCGCTCTTCAACGCCGTGCTGGGCGCCTTCCTAGCCTTTTATGCGGCCTTCGGCTTCGCCTATCCCAACCACGACGCCCTCCACTTCGGGGAACAGGCAGCCTCGGCCGCCGCCGCTTTGCCCGCGGGTTTGGCCGGGTTCGTCGGCATGGTCCGCAACTGGTCCTTCACGCTCTTCTACTGCTCTGCCGAGCTGTGGGGCGACGTGGTGCTCTCGCTGCTCTTCTGGGGGCTGGCCAACGAGACCACGGCCTTGGATGAGGCCCCCGCTCTCTACCCGATGTTTGGTCTCGGCGCAAACGTCGGACAGGCCGTTTCCGGAAAAGCGCTCGCGCTCTTCCACCGCGCGACCGACGGCGTCGTCAGCGACGGCGCGCAGGTGCAGGCCCTGATGGCCGCGGTGGTGGCGTGCGGAGGCGTGGTGCTGGCGCTGCACGCGTACATCGTCGGGAGGTGGCCCGTGGAGGGGTCGAAGGCGGCCGCGAGGAAGGAGAGGAGGCGGCTGGAGAAGGAGAGGGAGGGGAAGGGGGAGAAGAAGGGGGAGGTGGTTGAGGTGGAAGTGGCTGCTGCGTCGACCGCTGCTGCTCCGGCTGCTGCTCCTCCCCCGCCGCCTCCGTCGCTCAGGGAGGCCTTTGCCTTCTTGGCTGCCAGTCCGCAGATCAGGTGCTTGGCGATTATGGCGCTGTCGCAGGTGAGAAGAAGAAGAAGTTTTTGATTTTGATTTTGATTTTTTTTTTTCAAACGAAGAAAAAAAACTCAAAAACTTTTTTCTTTTTCCCCCAAAAAACAACGAACTCCTCCAGGGCCTCGCCGGCAACCTCGTCGAGATCGCCTGGAAGGGCCACGTCCACCTGCTCCACCCCAGCCCCTCGGCCTACTCGGCGGTGATGGGCGACGTGGCCATGTGGACGGGCCTCGTCACGGGCTCGCTCATGCTGCTGTCGCCGACGCTCTTCCGGCTGTGGAGGTGGCACGGCGTCGCCGGCGCGACCCCGAGGTTCATGCTGGCCGCGGGGTTACCTTTCTTCGCCGGTTCTGCTCTTTTTGCCGTCATGTACCCCGCCTCGGCCTTCGCCGTGGCGTCGACGCTCACGGGAAGCACGGGCCCGACACCCGCCGCGACCGCCGCCCTCAAGGCGCTCGTCGCCGTCGGCGCGCTGCTGCTCGTCTTCTACAAGGGCGCCAAGTTCTCGATGTTCAAGCCAGCCGAGGAGATGGTTTACATCGGCTTGGACGAGCAGTCTCGCACGAAAGGCAAGGCCGCCATCGACGTTGCGGGAGCGCAGACGGGCAAGTCGGTCGGCAGCGTGCTGCAGCAGGTGGTGCTGGTCGCGTCGGCGGGCTCGATGGCCGCGGCGCTGCCGGTGATGGCTCTGGCCTTCTTCGGGATCCTGACCGCTTGGAAGAGGTCGGTCGACAGGCTGGACACGCTGCACGTGTGCGCCTTCAGCTCGCAGGACGACGAGGAGGAGGAGGGTGGAGAAGGGGAAGGGGGAGGAGAGGCGTCCTCGACGCTCGACAACCTTGTCGTCGGCGTTTGAAAGGAGGGGAAAAAACCCGAATTCCAAAAAAAAAAAACTCAAAATGAAAACCAAAAACAAACGACCCGGAACTTGTTCATTTGTTTCTTATATCTTCTCTTTTTAATTCTGTAGTTGTTTTCCCAATCAATTCTTTCTTTCTTTTATGCATTCACACGGAAACAGAGACGCTGAGGGTTCGGAGGGGGGAGCCTAGATGAAAGCAGGAGCAATTTTCTGAAGAAGAAGATGAAAAATAAATTAAATTTATCGCAAAGGAGGCTTTCCTCCAGCAGCAGCAGCGCTCGCCTGCTGCTGCTTTCCACTTCCACTCGCTCCGTTTCCGCCGACAGAGAGCGCCTTCATGTAGTCGGCAACCGCCTCGTCGAACCTCCCGAGGGCGTCGAGCGACGAGCCGCGCGAGAAGAGCAGCGCCGCGACCGCGCTCGTTCCTCCGTCGCTCGTCGTCGAGTTTGCCGAGGAAGAAGAGGAAGAAGAGACAGCAAGCGCCGAGGGCCCCAGAGCCGCGAGCGCGGCGTTGAAGTCCTCGACCGCGGCGGCGTGGTCGCCCCTCCTCGCCAGCAGGACCCCCCTGTTGTGCCTCGCGTGCGACAGCGACGAGTTGGGAGGGCTGCTGTTGTTCGAAGGAGAGTTCGAAGTAGAGTTCGAAGAGCTGGAAGAGCTGCTGTTGCTGCTGGATTTCTCTTCTCCTCTTGCTCGCCTCCTCCTCTCCTCTTCGCCTTCCTCGAGCTCGATCGCCGCGTCATAGTGCGACACCGCCCCGCTGGGGTCCCCTGCTTTCGCCAGGCAGTAGGCCAGGGAGACGTGGAGGCGGGCCGTGGCCGAGGCCGAGGGGGGAGGGGCGAGCGCGGAGGAATACGGAGCAGCGCTGCTCGCGTCTTTCTGCTTCGAGGAGGTAGAGATCCCGGCGAGCGCGCGAGCATAATCCTCCGAGGCTTCCTTGAACCGGCCCTGCTTCCTCCGCACGTAGCCCCTCAGCGAGGCCGCGGCGACGTCGCGCGGCTCCAGGGCCAGCGCCGAGGACAGCGCGGCGTCCGCGCCGCTGAGGTCCCCGCAGGCCCGGCGGGCGGCGCCCAGCGCGCGGGCCAGCGCCGCGCACGTCGGGTCGGCCGCCGCCGCGGCGGCGTGGTCTCTCAAGGCCCCCTCTCTTTCGACGCCCAGCTTGTCTCGCAGCACTGCCCTGGCGTGGAGGGTCGGGGCCGGGGGGCGAGAAGCGGGAGAGGAAGAAGATGCGGACTCTGCCGCGGCGATAGCGGCGTCGTAGGCAGCGAGGGCCCTGCGGAAAAAAATGG
>Ga0210003_1001000_pt1 | contig 25162 bp, 23 predicted proteins | sample LantaG_FD_182804 | JGI IMG/M metagenome (GOLD analysis project Ga0210003, IMG submission 182804) | Deep subsurface microbial communities from Baltic Sea to uncover new lineages of life (NeLLi) - Landsort_02402 metaG (SPAdes) (version 2) | ecosystem: Environmental > Aquatic > Marine > Oceanic >... | reverse complement strand
GGGGGGGGGGGGGGGGGGGGGGGGGGGGGGGGAGGGGGGGGGGGGGGGGGGGGGGAAGAGAAAGAGAAAGAAAAGGGTAGGAAGAAGGGTGAGATGACGGATTTTTTGAAACTCTCCTGCTTCTCTTTCCTCTTCCTCTCTTTCTCCGTCTCTCTCTCGCTCTCTCTCTCTCTCTCTCTCCATTCTCCCTTACCTTTTGTAGTTCCCGATGCGCCTGATCTCGGGAGTGATCCCAAACTTGTCGAAGACCCCCCTCAGGAAGGTGCCCGCGACGCCGACGCCGCGCAGGCTGAGGCTGGCGCTGGGAGCGATGAAGACTTTGGAGCACGCCGAGGCCAAATAGTACTCTTTCTCGCCCCCGCGCTCCAGGAACGCGATCGAGCTTTTACCGGAGGCGTTGAACAGCTCAAGATATTCTGAGATCTCCTGCAGCTTCGCCCAGCCCACGGAAAGAATATCGATTTTCAAGTAAACGGCCTTGATGCGGGGGTCGTACGCTGCTTTTTCCAGGGCGCGAGTGAGCTGTTTTTTGACGTATTCATGTAGTTTCCGAAAGCGGATGCGCGGAGGTGAGAAAAAAAAAAAGAGGAAAGCGGAAAAAGAAGGGCAGTGGAGAAAGAAAAGAAAATGGAGAATGAAAAATCTCTTTCTCACCTGGGGCATCGTCAGCGCCGATGGGGCGAACCTCCCCGCCCTCTTCTCCCCGATCCCTCCCGCCACCTCCAGCACCAGCACGCTGTCGCTCTTGAAGCGGCGCCAAGGGAGCGCGAACGCGAGGCGGAACTTGGTCGCCCCTTTCGCGCCGGCGGTCTTTTCGTCGAAGGTGGGTTTTCCGAGGGGCAGCTTGTCGTTGTCGATAAAGGTGAACTTCGAAGAAGAGGAAGAAGAGGAGGAGGAGGAAGAGGGATCGGCGACGGCGGTGGTCTTCGCGTCGTCGTCGTCGTCGTTCTCGGAGGCGCGGGCGACGAAGGAAGGGGAAGGAGACGAGCGGCGTTGCTGTTGGTGGAGGAGCGGTGAGCGAAGCGTCGGCGTCGGCGTCGACGTCGAGAGCGCTGGCCTTTGACGAGGAGCGCCGATGATCGCCAGCGGTCGGATCGGAACTCGGCCAGGTCTCGCCGCTGCGGCGCTAATGCTGCTGCTGCTGCTGCTGCGAGCAACGAGAGAGGACTGCATCGCCTTCATGTGCGTAATCGGCAACAGGGAGCGAGGAAAGAGGAGCAGGAGGCAAGAGAAAGCAGGAGCGGAAAGCGGGGGGCAGGAATCGAAGGCCAAGAAAAAAAAGCAAAAAAGTGAAAGCGAAGGTTGGAGCGCGTGGCCAAAAAAAAATGGAAAATGGAAACCTCCACACTGGCGAGCTCTGCTCTCTCTCTCTTCTCTTCTCTTTACACGAATCGCCGTGAGCTTCCGCCGCCGTCGTCTCTATCCTCTCTTTGCAAACAGTAATCAAATGAGAAAAAAGGCAAAAAAATCAAGTTTAAGAGGGGGGGCAAGTTCTTCTAAAAGTACAAGTCATTTTCGTTATTTTTTTCTCCTCTTTCTCTTCTCCGTCCGTCGCTTCTAATACGAAGACACGCCGTAGATGGGGCCGCGGATCCTCCTCGCGAGCTGCAGGTCCTTGGGCACTGTTGTGTGAGTTGGTGTGGAGTTTGGGGGTTGAAAAAAGAGAAGAAGAAGAAGAGGAAGAAGAAGAAGAAGAAGAAGAAGAAGAAGAAGAAGAAGAAGAAGAAGAAGAAGAAGAAGAAGAAGAAGAAGAAGAAGAAGAAGAAGAGAGGAAGAAGGGAAGAGGTTAGTCGAGAGAGAGAACGAGAGAGAACGAGAGAGAGAGAAAAGAGACGAAAAGGAAAAAAACTTCAAAACTTTCGAGACTCACTAATCGTCACGCGCTTGGCGTGGATCGCGCACAGGTTGGTGTCCTCGAACAGGTGCACGATAAAGTCCTCCGTCGCCTTTTTTTGGATTGGTGGTGTGTGTGTGTGTTTTGTGAAAGGGAAGAGAAGACAAGTGAGAGAGAGAGAACGACGACGACTCGTCGTCGAAGAAAAAGAAAAAAGCGACGAAAGGCAAAAAAACTCCCTCACCTCCTGCAGCGCCAGCAGCGCCTCGGCCGTCCACCGGAAGGGTTCCGGGGCCACGCCGTTGGTGATCTCTCGCGCCTGGAGGGTAGTGAGATGGTGGTGATGGTGGTGTTTTAGATAAAGGTTGGAGAGAAAGTGAGAGAGAGCGAAAAAAACCCGACTTCGAACAAGCAAACGAAAAAAGAAAAAACTCCTCACCAGCCTCGCAAACGGCAGCTTCCTGATCAGCAGCTCGGTCGAGCGCTGGTACTTGCGGATCTCGCGCAGGGCCACGGCCCCGGGGCGGTAGCGTCTCTTGGCTGTTTGAGGGGGAGGGGGGGGGGAAGGGCGTTTGAGAAGAAGGAAAGAGTGAGCGAGTGAGTGAGAGAGAGAGAGAGAGAAAGAGAAAAAGGGAAGAGGAAGAAGAAGAGGGAAAAAAAGTGGCGGTTGAAAAGCGACGCGCGAATGGAAGAAAAAAAGAAAAAAGCACCTCCGCATTTCGTTTTGCGCCTCTCCAACGTCTCCCTCGTTCCTCGCTCTCTCCCCCTGCTCTCCGCGCCGGGCTCTTCGCGCGCTCGCCGCGACCCTCTCGGAGCGAGAAGAAAGCGGAGCGGAGCGCGGGAGGCGCCGGGCGACGAAGAGGAAGGATTGGGAATTGCATTGAAGAGAAAATTTCAACGAGAGCACTCACGCTTTGGCTGCTGCTGCAGCTGCTGCTGCCCGTAGTTCCCCGAGGGACCGGCCGCTCCTCCCTCGTAGGAGCGCGCGTACGCCGCGGCCCTCTTGGGGCTCCTGAGGGGCTGGACGGGACCCTGTTAGTTAGTTGAGAGGTGAGAATTGGGAAGGGGTGTCGAAGGTGAGAGCTGAAGCCGCAGAGAGCCATGGCCTCGAGCAGGAGAGCGAACGTCAAGCAAACTTTGTTCGTCGATTCCTTTCTCGTTCTCCTCTCTCGTACCCCGTGCGTGACGCGGGCCATGGCTGTTGTTGGTGTGAAAGCGGTTTCTCTCGCTCTCTTCTCTTTGTCGCGAGAAGGAGGGGGGGGGGGAAGCGGTGGAGAGTAGAAGTCTAGGGGGGAGAGAAGGTGTCGGGGAAAGGCAAAAGCAGAGAGAGAGAGATTGACGACGACGACAAAAAAAGAAAAGTCGACGGCGAAGGATTTGTGGAAAGCGAGCAAACGAAGAAAAAAATTTGCTGCTTGCACTCTCTTCACAATCCCGACCCCCCTTCTTCACTCCGCGCCTTCATCAGCCTCATCGGCAGGAAGAGCGCCCCAGTCCCTGCCGGCGAAGGCCAGGTCGGCAGCAGTGGTCTTGATCGTCTTCTTCTTTTTCTTCTTCTTCTCGTCTTCTTTTTCGACCTCCTCTCCTTTCACTTTTCCTTTCTCTTCCTCTTCCACCTCTTCCACCTCGATCTCGACCTCTGCCAACGCCTCCGCTGGGACCTCCACCACCCACCCTTCCCTGCGGGCCATCTCCCACAGGCTCCTCAGAGCGGGCACCCTCCCCGTCGTCCCTTCGTGGCCCACCACGACCAGCTTGCTCCTCGCGCGGGTCGCTGCGACGTTGACCCTCCTCCAATCGGTGAGAGGTCTCCCGGGCTCGAGCTTCTTGTTGCAGCGGACCAGCGAGAGCAGCACGGCCTCCCTGTCGCGCCCCTGGCACTTGTCGACCGTCAGGGACTCGACAGAGGACCAGCAGTTGTTGGTTGAAGCTTTGGCGAGAGCGGCGACCTGCGTTCTGTAGGGCGAGATGGCGACGATCTCTGACCCAGAAACGCCGCCGGCGAGCAGGCCGCGGGCGACGGCGCCGACGAGCGCCGCCTCTGCCTGGTTCGCAAAACCGTCGCCAGACCTCGAGTCTCCGGCGTGGCCCGCTATTCCGGGAGTGGAGAGGAAGACGACGCGGCGGCGAGGGTCCAGGGCAGCCTTGAGCCAGGGAGGGGAGGCGACAAAGGCGGAAGCAGCAGCAGAAACGGAGGGAGAGGAAGAAGAAGGAGAAGGAGAAGTTTTCTCACCGCCAGCAAAGTTCAGCTCCAGCTTCCGGCGTGCCACCTCCTTGGAACCCGCCCGCAGCGCCCCGCAGTAGACCAGCTCGTTCGCGACGCGCTGGATGTCCCGCGACATGCGGTACTGCCGCCTGAGAGGGATGACGGCCTGAGGGTGCGCCTCGCAGAGGCGGCGGAACAGCGACTCCGGGGGGGCTCCGTCGTTTTCGCCACTTTCGCCGTTTCCTCTTTCGCCGCCGCCACTTTCGTTCTCGTCCAAAAAAGGAGCGACGGCGACGGACAGCGGCGGCAGCTGGTAGTGGTCCCCGACCAGAACGAACGACCTCGCCCTCAACAGGGGGCCAAGGACGGCGGGCACGGCCATCTGCCCGGCCTCGTCCACGAGCGCGACGTCGAACCCGGGGGCCCTCCTGAGGAGCTTGTTGTCGCCGGCCGCGAGCGCCGTGACGCCGACGACCAGCGGCGAGCGGCAGACCGAGGCCGAGAGCAGCGCGGCCGCCGAGGAAGAGGTGCTGCTCCCGTTGTTCTCAGCGAACAAACCCAGCGCTGCGCGGCTGCCACCTGGCATCCAGTCCCTCAGGTCCCTGTGCACGCCAGAGGCCCGACCCAGGCGGATCATAGGGATCCCGCCCCCTTCGCCGGCGGTGTCGTCGCAGAGCCTGGCGAGGCGGAGGAGGACGTTGTCGACGGCCGCGTTGGTGTAGGCCGTGACGATGACTCGGCGCTGGTGGAAGGGGGTGGTGGAATTGGAGAAGCAAGAGAAAAAGTGTGAGTTAAAAAAAAGTTTTCGTCGTTTTCGACCTCTCGACCCTGAAATAAAAACTCTCTCTCTCTCCCTCTCTCTCTCTCTCCCTCTCTCTCTCTCTCTCTCTCTTACTCACCCCGCTCGCAGCCAGAGCCGCCGCAGTCGCAGCCAGCACGGCCGTCTTCCCTGTGCCGGGCATGCCCAGCAAACATAAGTAGTCGGGCCTCGCCAGCGCCCTCGAGACGGCGGCGGACTGTTCGGGATTCAGCATCGAGAGGATCCGCGACGCGGCGACGGCGGCGGAGGCGGCGGCCGAGGGGTCGGCCGCTGCCGGCAGCGACGAGAGCGGGCACGAGAAGAGGCCTCCCGTCTTCGGGGTGTTCTCCTGCGTCTGCTGCGTCTTTTTGGAAGCGACTGCGGGAGTGGCGGGAGAGCGGCCCTTGTTCTCCTTCTGCTGCTGCTGCTGCTGCTGCGACTTTTTCGCCGACGACGAACTCGAGAGCAGCGCCTTTTTCGGGGCTGGGGCCGAGGGCACCTCGAGGTCGATTATCAGCCTCCGCAGCCTCGCAGCCGTGGTTTCGCGAGGGGCGCAGAGCCTGATCAGGGCCTGGCGCTGCTTGACGAAGGTGGTCATGGGCTCGTCCTTGTCGATCCTCCAGCGGCCGGCGTCCAGGTTTTCGTCGCTTCCTCCAACTCCACTTCCAACTCCTCCTTCCTCTTCTCCCTCTCCTCCCGACACCACCCGCTGCTTCGAGCCCAGGTCAACCCTCAGGGGCCCGTCCAGCGCCATGGTCGCCGTGGTCGGGGTCAGCGCGTACACGAGGGCGCGGGACACGCACGGGTGCGCGCCGTCGACGCCCAGGACGCAGATGTCGCCCTCGACGAAGCCGGCGTCGTCGAGCGGCGGGAGCGACGACGACGACGACGGCGACGAAGGTTTCTTCTTGTCGTCTTCCTCCGCGTTCTCTTTCGACGAAGAAGCCGCCGCTGCTGCCCGCTCGAAGGTGTAGAGCCACTCCCCTGCGGTCCCGCGCTCGACAACGGCGACAGGAGCAGAACCAGAAGAAGAAGAATCAAAAGAAGACTCTTTCACCAGCCTCAGCCCGGCGACGCACCTCCCGCGCCGCTCGCGCTCGCGCGCGCTCAGGGTCCAGATCTCCGCCCTCCGCGCCGAGCTCACTGCCTCCTCGGCGTCGAGCGTGCGCAGCCAGCGGGACAAGAAAGAGACGTGCGGGCGGGTGAGGTGGGCGGTGGCCTCCTCGAAGGTGCCCGGGGCTTGCTGTTGCTGCTGCTGCTGGCTTGCGTTGTTGTTGTTGCCGTTGCCTTTTTGGTTTCCGTTGTTGTTGTTGACGAAGCTCCCCATCCGAGCCGTCGCCGAGCAGCCCCCCTCCAGCGCCAGATGCGTCAGCGCGCAGGCCCTGCGCTGGAAGCACCCTCCGCAGGCCCTGGGGTCCCCAAGCATTGGCGGGGGGCCCACGGGGGCGCGGGAGGTGCCCCAGCTTCCTCCGGGCACGAGACCATCAGCCAGGGCGTTGCGCTTGGCGAGCAGCGACGCTGCCTCCCCGGCGTGGGCCGCAACAGCCTCTGGCGCCAGAGGATCAGCCAAGTACAGCAGTAAGCCGGCGGAGGGTTCGGCACCGTACCTGGCGTTGAGCAGGTTCATGTAGAGAGAGACCTGTGCTCGGTGCGTGGGCCAGCGCTTGCCCGTCTTGAACTCGAGCGGCGCGAGCTCGACGAGGTCGACGTTGAGTTTTTCGGCGTTTTCGGCGTTTTCGTTTCGTCCACAGACGCCTCCGTTGCTGCCTCCCCCACCGCTTCCACTCCCGTACCTCACCGCGACCGTGGCGTCGATAACGCCCTTGATCCCGGCCGCGGGGGCCCAGACGACCTCCTCGATGTCGACGACGGCGGCCAGGGAAGCCGTGCCGTTGCCTTTCGAGGAAGAAGAGCAGCTGCCGCCGCCGACGCCCCGGCCGCCGACGCCGACGATCCGAGCGTCGGGCGGCGGCGGCCCGCTCTTGAGGAAGCGGGACACGAAGGCCGTGAGAGGGGCCGCTGCGTTGCGCAGGGTGGCGGCTGCGCTCTTCTCGTCGAGACCGACCTCGACGAGCTGCTCGGCGTTGCGGGAGGAGCAGGCGGTGGCCTCCGCCGCTGCGAGCAGGGAGGCGGAAGCGGCGGCGGAAGCTTTGGGCCTCTCTCTCTCGGCGCCGAGCACAAAGACGCGCTTGTCGGCTTCTTCTTCTTGCTCTTTTTCTTTTCCCTTCCCCTCGCAGCCGCCCCGCAGCGCCACGCCCAGCAGCTCGTGCGCGAGCGTCCCCTCGGTCGCCGCGAGGCCGGACTCCCCGCCGAACTTCTCCTCGATCGCTGCCTGCCTGACGCAGCGGAGCGCGTTGGTGACGCGGGTTCCCGAGAGGAGGAGGTCGGGCCGGACGATGAGGGTGACCGGCGGAAGAGTCGAAAAAGAAGTCGAAGAAGTTTTGCATTTCCCAGCTACTTCTTTGTCCTCGTCTTCGCCTCCACCTCCGCCGATCGTGATCTTGGGCTCCCCGCGCGGGCCCCTGGAAGAGGCGACGGCCGCGACGTCGACCGAGAGAGCGACGACATCGCCGACACGGGGGACGACCTCTGCCCACGGCCCTCTCGCGACGACGACGACGACTGCGGCGGCAGAAGAAGAAGAAGAAGAAGAAGAAGAAGAAGAAGAAGAAGAAGAAGAAAAAGCTCCTCCTGCGATCCCGCCGTCCCTCTCCCGCAGCAGCCTCAGGGTCAGCTCTCCACCAAAGGCACCCGGGGTGCCCTCCACCTCCAGAACGACGTACCTCGTCGGCAGCGCGGCTGGACCGGGCAGCGGGGGAAGGCCAGGGATCGCCTCGGGCGCCGGAAGCGCCGGCGCGCCAGCGGCCTCCTCCTCGGCAAAGAGGGCGAGCGCGGCGGCGCGGCGCTCGGCCTCCTCCCGCCGCTGCTGCTCCTGGGCCGCGCGCGCGGCGGCGCGGGCGGCGACGGCGCCCTGCTCGAGCTGCAGGGCCAGCTCTGCGTCGAGGGCTTCGAGCTCAAGGTCGAGAGCCTTGTCGTTGCCGTTGTTGCCGTAATCGTTGCCGTTGCCGTCGTCGTCGTCGTCAAAGCAGCCGGCGCCAAAGCAGCCAGTCGCTCTCGGAGCTGCTTCGGTTTCGACGACGACGGCAGAGGCGGGAGCAGGAGCAGGGGCAGAAGCATTGTCAGCAGCAGCGTTGTTCGGGTGCGCCAGGGCCTCGACCTGCTCCAGGAGGCTGAGAAGCGCGACCCTCCTCCCGAAGCCCCCTCCGACTCCTACGCCGCCATTTCCGCCGCTGCCGCTACTCGCGTTTCCGTTTCCATTTCCGCCGCCTCCGACTCCTCCAACGTTCACGCCCGAGGAGCGCCTCCGCCTGCTCCTGTTGATCCCGCCGCCGCCTCCTCCGGTGGCACCCGTGCCGGTGGAGACAGCAGCAGCACTTCCCCCGCCTCCGCTGTGCGCGCTGCCTCCAGAGAAGCTCGGGCGAGGGAGGAGAGGCGCGGGGCGGCCGGAGAGAGCGGCGGCGTTTGCGCGAGCGAGAGAGGAGCGCCGTTGCTGTTGTTGTTGTTGCCCCTCGCCGCGTCCAGAGGGTCCGGCAGCAGCAGTTCCGTCATCCAGCGAGCTCCTCCTCCTCCTCTCGGCGGCGGCATTCACGGCGTTGTCGTCGAGCTCCCCCAGGAGCTCTTCGAGCAGGGCGTCGTCGGCGTCGGCGTCGTTGGCGCAGCAGCTGCTGTTGTTTTTCGTCCGAGCGGCGGCGGCGGCCGTCGCGGCGGCAGCAGCAGCTCTCGACGCCGAAGAGGCCTGCGCCGCCGCCTTGCCGCCACTGTCGCTGCTCGTCGTCGTCGTCGTTCCCTTCGGTCCCAGCGTCGGCGAAGGGGCGTAGACGACTCGCGCAACGCCGTCGTCGTCCTCGTCGTCGACGACGTCTTGCCGCTGCTGCTGGTTAACGGCGGCGGCGGGCGCGGTGCGGCGAGGAGAGGAGGTGAGAGAGGCGCGGCGCCGCTTCGGCGGAGGAGGAGGAGGCGGGAGGACGGCGGAGGAGGTGGCAGGAGGAGGAGGAGGAGGAGGAGGAGGAGGAGCTGTCGTTGTCTTTTTCGTCGTCGTCGCTGCTGCTGCTGTGGAAGTCGAGGTCGAGGCCTCACTTCCTCCTCCAACTCCTCCTCCAGTTCCTCTGGTTCCCGCAGGCTTCTTCGTCGTGCCTGCCTTGTCGAAGAAGCGCGTGATGACCTGGCCCGCCGGAGGGGGAGGGTTCTTCTTGTTGGCCTGTCGTGGTGGTGGTGGTGGAGGATTTTTTTTTTGGAAGAGGAAGAAGAGAGAGAAAATTGATGAGCGGGGGAAAAAAAAACAGTGCTCTCTGCTGCTGCCGCTTCGCACGCTTCGACGAAGAGCTCTCTCTTCCATCCCCTCTCTCTTCCTCGCTCTCCTCGCCCTTTCCGACGATTCTCTCCAGCCTCGAGCATGTTTACCTTTCCCATGGCTCAGCAGGGATCAAAGAAAGAGCTCAAGAAAGACTGAAAAGGTTCGAATGCGCTCTGCGAAAAGAGGCGAAACTGAAAAAGGAGGTGATGCCTTTCTTCTTTTTTTTGTCGAGTGCTGCTTCTTCTTCTCGTCTGCTTCTTCACGCTTCGCTCGAGGTGTGGGGCTTTGTTGCTCTTCTCTTCAGCAGCCGGAGAAGATCATCGAGGAGCGTCTCGTCGGGGCCTGGGAGGAAGGAGGGAGAGAAGGAGAGAGCAGAGGCGCGCGAGAGAGGGAGAGAATGAAGAGAGAGGGAGAGTGAGTTGTTCAATCTCGTTCTTTGAAAAGTGAGAGCAAAGCGTCGCTCTCTCTCACTTTGACGTCGACGACGACGACGACCCGACGATCGAGGGACGATCGAGGCAGCGCTTCTCTCTCTCTCTCGTCCTCTCCCTCTCTTTCGCGTCCGCTTCCCACTCGCCTCTCTCGAGCTTGGACCCGTCTCCCTCCCTCGACGACGACGATGGGCGGCAGGGGCCCCGGTGACCCGGGACCCAGCAACAGTGCGGGCGGCGGAGCAGCAGCAGGGCGAAGGACTCGTGCCAGCCGAGGTGATGGTTCGTCGATTCTTTTTCTTTTTCATCCTTCTCTCTTTTTCCCCCCACTCTTGCTCCCCCCTCGAATCCGCAGAAGCGGTTCACCAGAGGCAACGCGTCGACGTGATCTATCCGCTGAGACAATGGGCCAGTCGAAGAGACGCGGCGACGTGCCTCTGAAACGCGGCGAGGAGATGTCATGCAACCCCCCTTTTCTGTTTTCTTTCTTTTCGACTTCGACCTTCGACCTTTGACCTCCCCAACTAAAAAAAAAAAACGGAAAACCCAACAAAACAAAAAACAGCCCTGACCGCCCCCTCCAACCCGGCAGACGTGCTCAAGAACGTCGGGAAGCTCGTCAAGGCCCTCAAGAAGGAGCACGCGGCACTTTCCGCGCCCGCGGCCGCCGCGGCCCTGAGGCGCGACGCGGAGGCGCTGGCGGCCGGGAGGGCGGCGCTGCTGCTGAGGAGGAGCGCGAGGGGGGACGAGGAAGAGGAAGAGGAAGAAGAGAGTTCGAGCAGCAGCAGCGACGACGACGGCGACGACGACGGCGACGGCGGCCACAAAGGCCCCTCTTCCTCTTGCTCGTGGCCGATCCTCCCCTTCTCTCTCGACGGCTCCCTGCTCCCGGTCGCCCCGCTGAATTCGCCTTCGTCGCAGGCGGCGGACGATTCCGGAGGCGTGACGGTGTTCCGCGTGCTCCGCGTGCCCCGCGCTCCCACCAACGACGGCGGCGACGGCAGCGGCAACGCAGCACCTACAACCGCCGCCGCCACCACCTCCAATCCCGGCAGTACCAGACGCATCCTCCAGAGCCACCTCCTCTCCTCCACCTCCCCGGCAGCCTTCCTGCCCGCGGTGCGCCCCCCGCCGGACTACAAGGCCTGGGGCTACCTTCAGAGGAACGAGGTCGCGCGGGAGGTCGGCGGCAGGAAGCGGCGGATGTTCTACACCGACAACAAGGGTGAGACGATCCCTGCCTCGGACTCGGACTCGAGCAGCAGCAGCAGCAGCGGCGCGTCCGACGAGGAGGACGACGAAGAAGAGGATGATGAGTTTGACGACGAGGAGGAACACCACCACCACCGTCGCCGTCACGGAAGAGGAGCGAACGGCGACGACGGCGACGACGACGACGAGCTCTTCGCCGCGCTCGAGGGCTCCGTCACCCGCGACAGGGACGAGTTCGTGGTGGCCGGGATCGCCAGGGCGATGCTGCACGCCAACACCGCCGCCGCTGCCGCCGCTGCTGCCGCCGCTGCTCCCGCTCCCGCTCCTGCTCAGCAGCAGCAGCAGCAGCAGCAGCAGCAGCAGCAGCAGCAGCAGCAGCAGCCGCTGCTCCCTCCTCGCGTCTCGGCGAAAGTCATGGCCCGCCACCTCGCCGAGAAGCTGCACCTGCCCCCGACGACGGTCGAGAGGATGCTGCGCAGGGCGCTGGGCAGGCTGAGGAGGGAGGAAGGGAGGAGGAGGAGGAGGAGGCACGCCGCGGCTCCCTCGACGCCTCCCGCTTCGCCGCAGCCGTCGCTGCCGCAAGCTCGGCCTCGACCTCCTCCTCCCCATGCCGCCGCCGCCCTCGACGACCTCGAGGCGGCCTCGGAGGCCGCCGACGCCTTCGACTCCTCCTTCTGCCGCCGCTGCAGGGTCTACAACTGCTCCGCGCACCAGCGGCACCACACATCCAAGCCCTTCCGCGGGCTGCTGTTCGAGCCGCCCAGGCCGTCGGCGGAGACGCTCGCGGCGCTGCTGCCCGCCGGGATCAGGGCTTGGACCTCCGCCGCCGCCGCCGCCGCCGCCGCTGCCGGAGAAGAAGAGGGGGGGAGCGACGACGACGACGCGGGCGCGAAGGCGCTGCTGGCCGCCGCTTCGGACCCCAGGCTCCCGGCCGTGGGGGTCGCCTGTGGCCCCCGGTGCTGGCGCGTGCTCGGGGTGCAGGACGCGGTGGCAGCGGCAGCGGCAGCGGCGGTGGCGGAAGAGGAAGAAGAGAAAGAGAAAGCGGCAACGAAAACGCCGCCGACGAAACAAGACGACAACAACAACAACAACAACAACAACAACAACAACGCTCCCTCTTCCTCTGCCCCTCCCCCCACCTCCGCCGCTGCGACCGCCGCCGCCGCTTCGAGGACGCCAGGCGGGGCCCCTCCTCCTCCCGCCGCCTCGTGGTCGCGCGCCGAGCAGGCCCTCTGCGAGCGCGGCTTCGAGGCGCTGGGCCCGGACCCATGCTCGCTGGCGGCGCTGCTGGGCGGTACCAGGGGCTGCGCGGCCGTGGCCGGGTGGCTAAGGGCGCGGGCTACGGCAAGGGCCGAGGCGGCGGGCGCCGCGGCGGCGGCGGAGGCCGTCGCTGACGCCGCTGACGCGGCAGCTGCCAAGGAGGAGGAGGAGAAGAAAAAGAGGCAGCGTCGCCGCCGCGGCAGCAGCAGCAGCAGCTCCGAGGAGGAGCGCGAGAGCGACGATCTCGCCGCCGCGACGGCCAGGGCCGTGAAGGAGGCCGCGCTCAAGGCGGCCGTGGCGGCGCTGACGAGGCCCGACAAGATGGCCGAGGCCAGGGCGAAGCTCAACGGCGGGGTGAGGAGGAGGAGAAAAAAGTTTCGAGAGTTTTTTTGGGGGGGGGTCTTTTTTCGAAAAGTCAAAACTCACCCCCTCCAACCAACTCAACTCACCCGACCCCACCCACCCCAGCGCACCCGCGGCGGCCTGAGCAGGGCCCAGAAGCGCGCCAAGCTGCAGAGGGCGCTGACGCGGAAGAGGATCAAGCTCGCCGGCGGCGGCGGCGGCGGCGGCGGCACGGGAGGGAGCAGGGACGCCGCGGCCGCCGACGAGGCAGCTCGCCGCGGGCACAGGAAGAGCAGCGCCAACGGCGGCGGCGATGGCGTTGCTGGTGGTTCGAAGAAAGCCGTCAACAACAAGCGCAGCCGGAGCAAGAGCAAGGGCCGCGGGGACGACGAGGAGGGAGAAGACGACGACGACGGCGACGAAGAGAAGAAGGCTGCTTCTTCCGCCAACGCCGACGACGACGCCGACAACGACGGCAACGACAACTCCGAAGAAGAAGGCTCCAAAGCCGAAGAAGACGAAGAAGACGAAGAGGGAGACGACGACGGCGAAGACGGCGAAGAAGAAGAAGAAGAGAGGGGCAACGGCAAGACCAACCACGAGGCCGTCCCCTGCTCCTGCCCCGAGGGCAACTGCGACCGCGCCTGCCCCTGCTTCGCGAAAGGAAACTACTGCGAGCGGGGCTGCGGCTGCCCGATCACGTGCCCGTTCCGGTTCCCCGGGTGCGACTGCCGCAGCGGCTGCCAGTCCCAGAGCTGCCCCTGCCTGGCGGCCAGCCGCGAGTGCGACCCGGACCTGTGCAGGAACTGCAGGCTGGCTCCCGCCATCGCCGCCTTTGGGAACGTCGTCGAAGGAGGTGGAGCGAGCAGCAGCAGGCCAGGAGCGACGACGACAATTACAATCGCCGACGTCCTCGCCGCGCGCGCCCCGGCCCCGGTGAAGGCCGCCGTCGCCGCCGCGTCGCTCAGGGGCCACGGCAGCGGCACGGGCGACCGCATGAGCGTCCGGGGCACCGGGCTCAAGAGGAGGCCGGGCGCCCCGCTGGGCCCGGAGCACAGCATGGCGCCAGCCAACGCCGCGGCCGCGCGCGTCAGCTCGTGGGAAGGGTGGCGGGGCGTCGTCTTTGGCGACGGCGGCCTGAGCGCGGACGTCGATGCTTCGGCTGCTTCGGCTTCCGCTGCCGCTGCCGCTGCTGCTGCTGCTGCTCTTCCTCCTGCGGTCGCGGAGAAAGTCGACCGAAGAAAAAGAGCGCCAGCGCCTCCTCCTCCTTCCTCCGCCCTCCCCCCTCCCCCTCCCTCCGTCTCGACCTTCACCAGCAGCGCGCAGCCCTGCCGCAACATGCGCCTCCGCCTCCGGCAGCACCGCCGCCTCGCGATGGGCCGCTCCGCCGTCGCCGGCTGGGGCTGCTTCGTCATGGAGAAGGTCAAAAAAAACGACCTGCTCGGGGAGTATGTCGGGGAACTGATCAACAACCGCGAAGCCGACAGGCGAGGGAAGGCCTACGACCTCGACAACAACTCGTACCTCTTCAACCTGTCCAAAGAGACCGTCATCGACGCTCGGGGCAGAGGGTGCAAGCTCCGGTTCGCCAACCACTCCTCGGACGCCAACTGCACGGCCAAGATCCTGGTGGTGGACGGGGACTCGAGGTGCGCGATCTTCGCCGCGAGGGATTTGGAGCCCGGGGAGGAGCTGTTTTACGATTACATGTACGATGAGCACAACGCGCCGCCGTGGGCGAGGGACTGAGAGTGTAAATTTTGAGAGTGCTGAGTTTTTGATTTTTTTGATTTGAAGGGGGTCGAGGTAGAACATTTTTTCTTTCTTCTGAGAATCTCTCTTTTTCTTCGACACCATTGCCATCATCGCTCGAGAAAAAAGACAGGAAGAAAAAGAAAAACTCTTCTCCTCCTTCTTCTTCTTCTTCTTCTTCTTCTTCGCCATGCACAAGGCGACTGCGACGACGGCTTCTTCTTCGCCGTCGTCGTCGTCTCCATGCGCAAAGCTCTCGAGCGGCAGCCGTCGCGCCTGGAGGGCGACGCAAAGGAACGTCATCGTCGTCGCCGCCGCCGCAGCATCTGGCGGCATCAATAATGGCGACGACAACGCGAACAAAAGCCGCCCGCCGCCGCTCAACGGCTACGCCAAGCCGCTCAACGGCGCCTCGTACGGTAAGAGACGGGTCGAACATCGCTTGCCTGCTTTTTGGAAAGAGTAAAAGCGCATTAGATTTCAACCGGAACAGGCTCACGCATGTCGCTTTTCTTTTTTCTTCAAAACCCATCCCCCTCTCCTAGCCGCAAACGGCCCTCCGACCTTTTCTTCTTCTTCTTCTTCTTCTCCACCTCCTCCCGCCTTCACCTGGGACGCAGACGCGTTCCCGGCCTACCTCCAGTCCGAGGTCGACGACTTCTGCTCCGACTGGGAACTGGCATTAACGGAAGCGGAGCAGCAGCAGCAGATGCGGAAGGACAAGAAGAAGGACAAGGACGACGACGAGGAGGAGGAGGAGGAAGGAGGGGGAGCAACGAGATCTTCGAGCTCTTCCTCGTCGTCTGCTTCTCCAACCACCTCCTCCTCCTCCTCTTCGGCGCCGGTCTCCCCCACCGACCCTGTCTGGCTCGCCATCCGCCGCGAGGCCCAGCGCGACGCCGCAGACGAGCCCTTACTCTCCTCCTTCCTCTACGCCTCGATCCTGTCGCACCCGGGCTTCGCGCGCTCGCTCGCGTTCGTGCTCGCGAACCGGCTCTCGGACGCGACGCTGCTGGCGACCGAGCTGATGGAGGTGTTCGAGTCGGTGCTGGCGGCGTGCCCGTGGGTGCAGAGGGCGGCGCTGCACGACATCGTAGCCGTGAGGGAGAGGGACCCGGCGTGCAGGTAAGGAGAGAAGAGAGAAGAGATTGTTTCGATTTTTTGTTTTAAACTTTTTCGGGGTCCCTTTTTCATCAAAGAAAAAACTCACTCAATCTTTTTCCTCTCTCGATTCCGACCTCTTCCACTCCTTCTTCTTCTCTTTCCCACCAAACCCAGGTCGTACGCCGACGGCATGCTCTACTTCAAGGGCTACCAGGCCGTGCAGGTCCACCGGATCGCGCACGAGCTCTGGCTCGGCGAGAGGAACGAGAAAGATGACGACGACGACGGTGAAGGCGGAGACGGCAACGGCAACGGCAACGAGAAGAAGAAAAAGAAGAGCGGCGTCCGCACCTCCCGGGTCATGGCTCGCATGCTTCAGTCTCGCGTGTCAGAGGTTTTTGCCGTGGACATCCACCCTGCCGCGACGCTGGGGCGAGGGCTGCTGCTGGACCACGGGACGGGGGTCGTCATTGGAGTGAGTTTGAGATATTTTTTTTTCGGGTTTTTTTTCCTTCTTCTAGCGTCGCGCGAGAGAGAGAGGGAAGAAAGAAACAGAAACTCATCACCTTTTTTTCTCTCCTCTCGTTCTCTCCTCCAAAAACAGGAAACCGCCGTCGTAGGAGACAACGTCTCCATCCTCCAGAACGTCACGCTTGGAGGCACGGGCAAGGACGCGGGGGACAGGCACCCTAAAGTAGAGGACAACGTCCTCATCGGCGCCGCCGCGACGATCCTCGGCAACATCACTGTCGGAAGGGGAGCGCAAGTGGCCGCCGGTTCTCTGGTGCTGAAACCGGTCCCGCCTCGCACGGCCGTGGCGGGGTCGCCGGCGCAGGTGGTAGGTCTGGTGAGGGGCAACCCGGCGCTGAAGATGCAACAGTGGGTAGCGAGTTTGGATGGCAAGGCGGCGCCGGCGTGGGAGAGCGCGATGTGCCCTCCTCCGGCTGCTTCTCCGCAGGCTGCTTCTCCGCAGTCTGCGGGGCAGGCTGCTGCTTCTCCGCAAGCCTCCGTGCCCCCGGTCTCGGAGATCAACGCGAGGCTGTACCCGCGGCGCGCCGAGGAGCCGCCGTTCCTGCCTGTCGCCCCCGCCGAGGTCAAGGCGGCGAAGAGTCCAGCTGCGTCTGCGGCGAAGAAGCCTGCTCCTCCTCCTCCACCCCCTCCAAGGCCCAAGCCCAAGCAGCCGCCGCCGAAGAGAGAGCAGGAGCCCGAGTTCTTCATCTGAGGCATTCATTGTAACATTGGCTTTCATTTTTTTTGTATTTCGAAAGCGGAGGAGAGAGAAGAGAGAGAGAGAGAGAAGAGCGAGGTGAAGACCCCCTCGGTCGAGGTCGAGAGAGAGGCGGAGCTCGATCGAGGCAAAATCACAACTCAAAACTTTGCTTCTCTTCTTCAGGAAAAGCTCGTCACGATGGTACGTAGTAGAAGCGTTGCTTCTCTCCTTCTGCTCTCTTCGGAGATGTTGCGCTGATCGGCTGGACGCGTTCCGTCGCGCGGTTGCGGGGAGATTCCGGCGCGGAGAGGGCGGCGATGAGTGCTGCGAAAGTGCGGCGAGCATCATGGACCGACGGCCGCCGAAAACGGCGAAAAGTCGATCGCCGTCCTCCGTCTCTCCTCCGCTTCCCTCCCTCGCCTTGTGCCTCTCTCCCGCTCTTCCGATCGGCGAGACGCGTTTGCTTGTCCGGACGAGAGGAACGAGCAGGAGAAGGCGTCCACAGACCGCATGCCGCGTGATGATGGATGCTCCTTTCCACGTCGATCGGGGCGCGCGCAGCCGCCGCTCGCCTTCCGCTTTGATTGCCCAAGGCCGCCCTCTTTCTGGCGCGGCGCTCTGCCTCTCATTCCCGCTTTCTCGACGCGGACTCGATCTTGGCTTGACGCTGGGGGTGTGCGAATTCGAATCGGAATGGCGCCAGCGCGCTGGACGCTGGAAAGCAAAACGGCCGGAAAATGAAAAAGCTCGCGATCGCTCCCTCTCTCTTTCGCTCACCTCCTCTCTTCCACCTCCTCTCCTCTCTCACTCAACTTTCCCTCTCAAAACAGCCGTCCCACAAGACCACCATCATCAAGAAGAAGCTCGCGCACGTCGCGAAGCAGAACCGGCCGATCCCGCAGTGGATCCGCTTCCGCACGGGCAACAAGATCAGGTACAACGCCAAGCGCCGCCACTGGAGGCGCACCAAGCTCGGGTTCTAGAAGAGTCGAGGAGGGGGAAGAGAGGAGGGAAGAAGAGAGGAGGTGGAGACGAGAGAGAGAGGGAACGAGTTTTTAGCTTGCTCTCTCTTCTTTCGCCCCGCCGCCGCCCTTCTTCTTCTTCCGCCTTTTTTCTGTTTCTTCTGCGCGCGCGCTTTCTTTGAGGAAGAGTGTGTAACTTTGGAATCCTTTTTTAACTGAAATGTTCTGAAAAAATCGGAAAGAGAAAGCGAAGAGGAAGAGAAAAGAGAGCAAGCGAAAGGGGGAAAAAACTCGTCGTTTGATTTTAATTCTTTTTTTTCTTTCGTGCGTTTATTGGTTTTACAAAGAAAAAGGGGACAGCAGTTTGTTTATAGGGAATGGCAAAAGTCTATTGGTGATTAGTGTGGCGTTTTGTGTAGAAGAAGAAGAAGAAGAAGAAGAAGAAGAAGAAGAAGAAAAAGAAGAAGAAGAAGAAGAAGAAGAAGAAGCGGCGGCAGCAAAAAAAACAAGCGGAAGAAGAAAAACAACGGCAGAAAAAAAAAAACTCTTTTTTTTTCTTTCTTTCTTTCTTTCTTTCTTTCTTTTCAGAAAAAGATCCGGTGCACCTGCTTCACCCGCATCGCCTTCCTGCACGTGGGGCACTTGGCCGCCTTGCCCAGGGCCTGCTTGAGGCACGGGTGGCAGAAGGCGTGCCCGCAGGGGCCGCAGGCGGGTTCTTTGATGGGGTCGAGGCAGACGGGGCACTTTGTGTCGGAGAGAGAGCGAGGCTGCTGCCCCGAGGCGCCGGCGCCGGAGCTCGCAGCGGCGGAGGCGTCTGCGGCTGCCGCCGCGTCCGCGACGCGCTTGCGCTGGGCGGCCAGGGTCGCCGCGCGGGCCTGGGCGCGCGCGATCGAGGCCGCCAGCTGGCGCTGGCGGGCCTGCGCCGCCGCGGTCGTCGGAGAGGGGTGGCCCGCGGCGTTGGCGTTGTTCCTGCGGCGCGCGGCGGCGGTCGTCGCCGTTCCTCCCGCTCCTCCGCCGCCGGTGCTCACGCGGCGCCTGATCGCTCCCACCGACGACGCGAGCATGACCCCGATCTGCGCCGAGAGCGTCGCGGGGGGGCGCAGCGGGGGCGGGGGCCTGGTGGGCCCCTGCACGCTGAGCACCTCAAAGCCCTCGTCGGAGTCGTCGTCGGAGTCGTCGTCGTCGTCTTCGTCGTCGAAAACCGGCATCGCAGCTCCTCCGCCGCCGCCGCCGCCGCCATTGCGAGCGGCGGCAGCGGCCTGCGCGCGCCTCGCCTGCAGGAGCGCGCTCCCTCGCCCGCGGCGGCCTCCTCCTCTCGAGGCGGCGCGTCCTGCTGCTGCTGCTGCGCGCCTGCGCGCCACCGCCGAGGCGGGGCGGGCCTGTTTGTGCAAGGGAGAATGAAAAAAGAGGTGAGAGAGGTTGAAGATTTCCGTCATCGAGTCATCGATTGCTGCTTTGCTTGCTTTGCTTTTGCTTTGCTCTTTTTCCTCATTTCTTCCTCACCGCTGCTGGCGGCCCCGCTTCGTCCGAGTCCGAGTCCACGATGATCACGACGTCATCGTCGCGCTGCTGCTGGGGAGGAGCAGCAGCAGCAGCCGCAGCACGAGCTGCTCCAGAGGGGGTGGCGCCGGCGTTGCTCCGCCGGCGAATCGCGTGCTGCTGTTGCTGCTGCTGTTGCGCAGCAGCAGCAGCAGCAGCATCGCTCGCCCCTCCCGCCTCGCGGAACAGCGGTTGTCCCAGCTCCTCGGGCATCCTCAGTAGCGCGGCGAGAGGATCGTCTACCGTGGTCGCCATTCGGGGCAGAAAGCAGAGAGGGAGACAGTAGAGAGTGGCGAGGGAAAGAGCCACCTCTTCTTCGAGAAGAAAAAAATGAAAAAAAGTGGAGGAGAAAATTTTCGTCGTTTTTTTCTCTCACTCTCTCTCGACCTCGACCTCGACCTTGACCTCCACGACCTCGCTCTTCTTCTCTTCTTCCGCCTCGTTCACGCCAACGACGAGAGAGAGAGAGAGAGAGGTCGCTTCTCTCTCTCTCTCTCTCTTTCTCTCTTTTTTAATCTACCTGTCTCTCTCATTGTGTTGTGTTGTCTTGCATTTTGGTGGGAAAAAAGAACAAAAAAAACATTCTCTCTCTCTTTCAACTACCCTTTCTCTCTCTTTCTAAAACCAAAAAAAAAAAACTTTTTCAAGCCCTCACCACCTCCCCTTCCTCTTGAAACTCCGCCACCGCGTCCCTCCACCCCTTCTCCACCTCCTTCCCGCCGTAGACTCCGCCCACGGTCTTGCCCGTCACCCCCCTTTTCAGTCCAGCGGAAGACACGATCCCTTTCCAGTCGTTCCCCTTGAACTCTCCTTCGCCTTCACCGTTCTCGGAAACGCCGGCCCACGGTTCCGAAAACGGGACCGAGGATTTCACCTCAAAGGTCGTTCCCGTCGCCTCGGGAAGCTCCAGCAGCGCCACCACCAAGTCAGCCACGTCCTCCCTCGACACTTTACCTCGCACGGTGTCCCCCTGGTCCAGAGACACGGGCATGCCCCTGGGCTCCTCGGTAAGAGCCACGGGCCTGACGATCGCGAAGGGGAGGCCCGAGTCTCGGACCGCGTCTTCCGCAGCGAGCTTGTAATCCAGTAAGCCTCCTAACATGGCGTTCATCTTGACCGCGGGCGGCTCCTCGTCGACGTTGATCCCGGGCCTGTTGGGGCGGGTGACCCCGGCGGAGGAGACGTGGATGAAGGCCGGTTTGCGTTTCAGAGAAGAGCTTGACGAAGGAGAAGAATAGTTCGAAGAATTCGAGTTTCCTTCGAGCGCGACGATCTTCGAGACCCGGAGCTCGAACTCGAAGGCCCCCGGGGTGTGCGTGGGGTTGAGCGCGCCGTCGTACTCGAACTTGGACAGCATTAGCTGCAGGGAGACGATGCGGGAGGTGTCGAGCGGAGGGGCCCCGGCGGCGGAGCGGGCGCGGAAGACGGGCTTGAAGCTCGACCAAGGGATGCGGACAGTTTGGAATTCAGAAGATTTCGTCAAATCTTTGGTGTCGAACGAGGCGCAGTAGGTAAGAGAGTCCCACCCCGGGTCGGTGCGCAGGATCAGCTTGTACCGACGTCCATCTCCTTTGACCCTCATGGCCAGGCAGGAGGACTTGGACAAGTCCAGGGGCGGGTCGCAGTTGCGGCTGCGGACGGAGGCGAAGCCGCCATTGTTGGCGTCGGTCACAGTGCCGCTGAAGACCCCCGCGGCTTTGCCTTCTCCTCCTTCTCCGGCTCCTTTGACGACCTCGAACCGGGACCTGGACACGCCGCCCATGACGACGTCGTCGAGGGCGCCGAGCTCGCCGATCGGCGAAGCCAGGTCCTGGTTGTTGGCGTCGAAGAGAGGCCAGCCTACCTCGGAAGCTCCGAGAGCCCGTGCCGCTTTCTTCAAGATTGCGGAAACTCCACCCAGCTCCACGGCGGCAGGGGAGTCGTCGGCGAGCTCAGGGTCGTAAAACTTGATCCCTTGCAGGTACTTGCTCCTGTCGGGCGTGTCCCCTTCCTTGGGCTGGACTTTCACGGCAGAGCAGGAGAGCACGGCGGAAACTCCTTTACCGGAAGCGGCGTCTTTCTCGAAGAGCGAGTCCGGGATCGTTTTGGGTTGGGCCAGGTCTGCGAAGACGACTTCGAGCTTGCCCCCCGGTCCAACGGGCAGCGCATCTAGTAATTCGGAGGCCTTGGACGGGTCGCGAGCGACGGCGCGGACGTGGCTGCCGCGGGAGAGGAGGCGGGCGATGACGCGGCGGCCGAGCCCGCCCGTCGCGCCCGTGACGACAAAGATCCCATCAGAGGAGTTTGAGTTCGAAGAAGATTTCATCGAAGGAGAGGAGTAGCTGTCTTTCTTCCCTCCGCCAAACTTGAAGATGTTGCCGATGATCCTTGCCGGCGGGTTGAACCACAGGAGCGTGGAGACGAAGCGGCCGAGCTCCCAGGGCTGGCGCTCTGTGGAATTGGAGGTGGTGGGAGGGGGAGGTTGAGAGAGGGGTTGGCAACGAACGAACAAACAAAGCGTCGGAGGAGGAAGAAGAATCGAAAAGCAGATCGTCATCATCGTTCTCCTGCTTAAACCTTACCTTTCTTGCCCTCTTCTCCGCCTGCTGCTCGCACGACGAGCGAGGCGCGTCGAGAAGGTGCTACTGACGAGTGGAGGCGGCGAGCAGAGGCTGAGAGGTGATTGGAAAGAGGGTGTTTGAATTGATGGATGAGTTGTTTTTCATGGGGATCATTCTCGCTTCTTTTCGGCTTTTGCCCGCGCCTCTCCGAAGGAGAAGCAGAAGGCAAAAGACGCTCACCTGCCGAGACGCGAGGAAGACGAGGAGCGGCAGCAGCCCTGGCAAAACTACGAGCCGAGGCAGCAGCAGGAGCGCGCAGGGACGACTGCATGCTTTAAGAAGTCAGAAGAAGAAGAAGAAGAAGAAATGAGGTCTCGAGAAAGCTCTTGCCAAAAAAAGGGGAAAAGGAGGAGTGAGGGCGTGGTCGAGAGGTTCTAGAGAGAGAGGAAAGAGAAATTTTTTGCTTGCCTCTTTCCAATTTCCACTTTTCTCTTTCTTTTTTTCCACCTCGCCCCCCCTCTCCGCCCCCGCGCGCGCACGTTCCGTCCCCCCGCGCGAGCCCCAAACTCCGGCAGCCATGAACCTGAGCTCGACCGCTTCCATCTCCCGCGTGGCGCCGCTGCAGGTCCGTTTTTTGGATGAGAGAGGCGCGCAGACGGGAGAGACTTTTCTTACTAGGAAGGAGGCCCATCTCTCTCTCTTGCTTTCGTCGAAATTGGAGAATTCTTCGAGGCTCTTCGACACCCGCATTGGGATCCATTTTCGGGGTTTTTTTCTTCTGTCTACAGAACTAGATTGAAATGAACGTGTTCTTGCCTCTCGTGCAAAGAGAAAGCAGAAAAACTCTCTGGAAGCGCCCCCGCGGCACGGGGGAAATGTCGTTGCCGTCGTCGCCGCCGTCGGTGCCGCCCGCCGTCGTCGCTCGGCCGACGACTCTTTTCAAGTCCCTCTCTTTCCGCTCCTCGATTGCTTTCAATGGGAGCCTCCGTGTGCTCTCCAACTCCCGAACAAGGCTTGCATTGACCGTGATACTTCCAGCAAGCGGAGTGGCGAGACCTTGCGAGCACGGGACGAGGGCGCATGCGAGCTCGGAAATCATTGACGACGCCAGCAGCCGCCGCCACCTCTCTTTCGTTTCTTTCCTCTCACGACGATGACCACCACCACCTCAACCTCCTCAACCTCCTCAACCTCTCTCAAACCCCCAACAGGCCTCCACCCGCGCCACCACCTCGGCCGCCCGCTCCCCGCTCCTCGTCGAGGCGAAAGTCGCCATCCGCTTCCAGCGCTTCGGCCGCAAGAAGGCGCCCTTCTACCGCCTGGTGGCGATCGACAGCCGCGACCGGAGGGAAGGGCGCCCGCTCGAGCGGCTCGGGTTCTACGACCCGCTGAAGAAGGAAACCAACCTGAACGCTCCCGCTATCAAGAAGTGGCTGGCGGTGGGCGCGCAGCCCAGCGAGACGGTGGCCAACCTGCTGAAGAAGGCGATGGTCCTGGAGGAGTAGAGTAGAGAGAGAGAGAGGAGAGGGTTTTTGGTGGGAGAAGAGGTGGAGAGGAGGTCAGGGAGGTCGAGAGGAAGAAACCCTCTCTCTCTCTCTCTTCCGCTTTCTCTCTTTCTTCTTACTCTTTCGCTCTCCGCCACCGCCACCGTCACCGAAACATCAAGAAACAACAAACCAGCACTGCACTTTTTCTTCTCGTTTTTTCTTCTTGGAGCTTTTTCATTTCGTTTCAAAAATGTCAAAACAACTTGTTCGTGTTTCCTTTTTCTTCTTCTTCATTTTTTTCCTCGTTTTTGACGTAAGGCGAGAGCAGCGATTTCCCCCAAATCTCTCTCTCCCTCCTTCCCAAATGGCGCAGAACGAATATGGTTTGGAAATTCGCACTCTCTGGGCCAAAGAGCTTCTCAGCAAGCGCAAGACAGTAGAATTGAGAAGCTACCCGCTCCCGGAGAGAATCGGTCAGAGAAGAGAACGCGAATTGAGTCTTTTTCTCTCTCCTTCTTCTTCGACCCTCTCTCGCTCTCTCACCTCCCTCCCTCTCTCTCTCTCTCTCTCTTTCACCTCGACCAACCCCCAACCAAACGCGGCGCAGGCTCCAGCCGCGTCTGGCTCCTCGCCACCGACGGCCCCGCAGGCCAGGCAGCCCTCGGGGACACGCTCGACCCCCTCAGAGACGCCAAAAGGGCCCGCGTCGTCGGCTGGGCCCGGTTTGAAAAGGCAAAAGAGAGAACCTATGGGAGCGCGGCAGAGGTCGAGAGCGACAAAGGGAAACACCTGGTCTCTAGCTCTTCCGATCCCGATTCCGATTCTTCCGTCGTCTACGGCTGGAAGGAAGGGGTCACGGAGGTGCTCTATGGCTGGCAGGTGGCGGAAGTCGGGGGGGCCGAGGGGCAGAATCAAAAGAAGCCGCTCGGGCTGTCGCGAGGGGAGAGGCTGCTCCGGTCGGTCTATCTCCTTGAGAGCGCGCCCCAAGAGGCCGAGTGAGGAGAGGGGTTTCGTTTCGCTTTTTCTCTCGCGCGCTCTCGCTAGCGCTCCTGTATCTCCATCTTCTGCTCGTGAATGTAAATCAAAAAGAGGGAGAGGCCTGCTTCGCTCCCCATCAAGGGTCCAACGAGCGAGAAAGGGCTGTTTCGGGGTTTTCCCTTTTTTCCCCCGCGCTCCCCTTCCTGCTGCTCTTGCTCTTTTTCTAAAACTCGTCATCGTTTCTTTCCGTTCTTTTTTTGTGTGTGCTCTGCGTGTTCTCTCTCTCTCTCTCTCTCCGTTTCCCGGAGAGAGAGAAGGGGAAGAAGCGCAAATTACACTTTCCCCCCACTTCACTCCTCACAGAACAAAAAGAAAAGGGGAAGAAGAAAAAAAAAACAAAAGAGAAAAAACACTTTTTTTATGAGAAGGATTCGTTTTCATGAAAAGTTGTTTTCTTTACTTTAGGTCTTTTTTTAGGAGTCCCCGCCGTAAAGATAAAGAAAGAAAGAGGGGGGCGGAAGAAGAAGAAGCCATGGAAAGCGCGCGCGCAGAAGACGACGACGACGACACGCAACTCGACCACGTTTTTCCTTTTTTCCCTCCACCTCTCTCTCTCCACCCCTCACAATCTTTATTCCATCTCTTATTCTTTGTTGTTGTTTGGTTGATTGTGGCTGCTTTTTTTTAGAGAGAGATAATCCATAGATAGATGAAGAAGAGAGGGGGAAGAGAGCGAGAGAGCGAGAAAAGATATCACTCTCCGCTTTCTCCCCCCCTCGTTTCTCATCATCTTTCGTTCGTTTTCGTTGATTCGAAGAAAGTTCAAAAATCAAAAAGAGGCATCTCTACTTCTTCTTGTAGGCAGCGATCGCCTTGGCGTAGCGCTCCTTGTCCTTCTCGGCCGCGGCGACGAACTGCTTCTTGTCCGAGTCCGACGCCTTCTTCCACAGCGCGCCGAGCTCCTTGCCGATCTCCCCGATGCCCCACGTCGGGTGCGCCGACTTGATCGCGGCGCGGTGGTGGTTGCAGAAGAAGATGTACGAGCCCGAGGGCTTCTTGGGGGCGTTGGGGTCCTTCTTGGCCTTGACCTTCTTGACCTTGCCGGCCTTGACGGGGGACTTGGCCATTTTGGAGAGAGTTTGGTGGGGTTGG
>Ga0210003_1000999_pt1 | contig 25178 bp, 17 predicted proteins | sample LantaG_FD_182804 | JGI IMG/M metagenome (GOLD analysis project Ga0210003, IMG submission 182804) | Deep subsurface microbial communities from Baltic Sea to uncover new lineages of life (NeLLi) - Landsort_02402 metaG (SPAdes) (version 2) | ecosystem: Environmental > Aquatic > Marine > Oceanic >... | reverse complement strand
TATCCTCCTGGAAGCCAACCGGATGCTCTTCGACCAGTATGTCACGGTCGAAAACCTCCTCAAGGAAGTCCGGGATTTGAAAAACCAGGTCGTCCAATACCAAACCGCCTGATTGACGGCTGGCCGTCCCTCACCTTCACTCACCCGCGAGCTATTTATCGTTAAAATATCAACCTCCGAATCTCCTATTAAAAACAAAGCGCTTGTGGTAAGGTAACGGAATAGGTACCTTTAGGTTTTATAAAAGTCCTCTTTCTCAGCCAAATAATTCAACCTACTGGAGGTTTGATGAAAGATAAACTCAAAGAATGTATCGCCTGGTTGAACGGCAAGGGCGTCGCTTACGCTGATTGTCGTTTTGTCCGGCGCGAGAAGGAATCGTTGCAGGTGACCGACAGTAACGTGGATTCTTTTTCGTGCGATTTGAACACCGGGGTGGGCATCCGGGTCCTGGCTAACGGCGCCTGGGGTTTCGCGGCCACTGCCATCGTCACCCCCGCTGAATTGAAAAAAACCGCCGCCAAGGCAATGCAGATCGCGAAAGCCTCGGCCTTGACCAGGCACGAACCGGTCAAGCTGGCCGAGCAGGAAGTGTTCGTTGACCACTACCGCTCCGACTGTAAAAAAGACCCGTTCGCGGTCGGCACCGATGACAAGATTGACCTGCTGGTAAGAGTCACGGACGTTTTGAAAAAATCCAAGAAAATCAAAACCGCCGAAGCCTCGATGATTTTCTACAAAACCAGCAAGCTGTTTGTCTCCACCGAGGGAGCCGAAATCGAGCAGGACATTATCGAATCGGGTGGCGGTTATTACGCGGTGGCGTTTAAGGCCGGCGAAGCCCAGAAACGCTCCTACCCCAATTCTTTCGGGGGGGATTTCACCACCCGGGGATATGAATTTATCGAGGAGTTGAAATTTCTCGACCATGCCGAGCGGGTCCGCGAGGAAGCGATCGCCCTTCTGGACGCCGCCCCCTGTCCCAGTAAAGAGACGACCATCATCATCAACGCCCCGCAGATGGCCCTGCAGGTGCATGAATCATGCGGCCATCCCACCGAGCTAGACCGTGCCCTGGGCACCGAAATATCCTTAGCGGGCGGTTCGTTCATGACCGTAGATAAACTTAACAAACTTAAATACGGCTCGGATATCGTCAATATCACCGCCGATGCCACCACCCCCGGCGGGCTGGGCACTTTCGGTTATGACGACGAAGGTGCCAAGGCCCAGCGGACGCCGCTGATTAAAAAAGGACTGTTTGTCGGTTACCTGACCAGCCGCGAAACCGCCCCGATAATCAACCAGCGTTCCAACGGCACGATGCGCGCCGACGGCTGGAACCGCCTGCCCCTTATCCGCATGACCAATATCAACCTGGAACCCGGCGACTGGGAAATCAAGGACCTCATCGCCGACACCAGGGACGGCATCTTTTTCGATTTGAACAAGAGTTGGTCGATCGATGACAAGCGGCTCAATTTCCAGTTCGGCGTCGAGGCCGCCTGGGAAATCAAGAACGGCGTGCTGGGACGGATGTTTAAAAACGCCACCTACACCGGCATAACGCCCGAGTTCTGGAACTCCTGCGACGCTGTCTGCAACAAAAATCACTGGCATGTCTGGGGCGTACCCAACTGCGGCAAGGGCGAACCGATGCAGATAATGCACGTCGCCCACGGCGCCGCCCCGGCCCGCTTCCGTAATATCAAGGTGGGGGTGAATAAATGATTGGAAAAGAAAAACTGTTCGCTAAGCTGGAAAAAGTTCTGGCTCAATCCAAGGCCGACCAGACCGAAATCGTCTTCATCGGCAGCGAGTCGGCCCTGACCCGTTACGCCAATTCGTACATTCATCAGAATGTCGCCGAGAACAACAGCCGGATTTATTTCCGGAGCGTGGTCGGTAAACGCGTCGGCGTCGCCTCGACCAACTCCCTTGTAACGGACGATTTGAAAAAGACGCTCGAGGATTCGACGGCCATCGCAAGAACCCAGCCGGAAAATCCCAATTTCCCCGGCCTGCCGAAACCGGCTAAATACAAAGAGCTGGTAACGTTCAATGAATCCACCGCCGGCACCTCCCCCCGCGACCGGGCCGGAATCGTGAAAAAAATAATATCACGGGCTACGAAAAAGAAATTCACCATGGCCGGTTCGCTGTCGAACTCGACCGATGAAATAGCCGTTCTCAACTCGCTCGGCGTACGGGCCTATCAGCCGGTTACGGTAGCCTCGGTCAACATGATCGCCATGTCGGACACCTCGTCCGGTTACGCCTCCGGCACCGCCCGCGATATCACCGAGATTGATTTCGACAACCTGGCCGCCCGGGCGGTGGCCAAGTGCGACCGCTCGCAAAACCCGAAAGAAATTAAGCCCGGCGAATACGAAGTTATCCTGGAACCGCCGGCTATCGCCGAGATGATGGAATGGCTCAACTATGTCAGCTTTAAAAGCAAACCCTATCAGCAGGGGACGTCCTTTCTTTCCGGCAAAATCGGCAAGAAACTGACCTCGGATCAAATAACTATCTATGATAACGGTCTGGATGATAAGTCACTGACTTTCCCGTTTGATTTCGAGGGTGTTCCGAAAAAGAAAGTGTACTTCCTCGACAAAGGCATCGCCAGGGGTGTTGTCTATGACAGCTCGGCGGCTTTTAAAGAAAAAACCAAATCCACCGGCCATGCCCTGACACCCGATGAAGCCAGCGGGGGGGCTATGGGATTTAATATCTTCATGAAACCGGGCAAGGTGAAACGAGAGAAATTGATTGCCGGGATGAAAAAAGGAATTCTGGTTACGCGCTTTCATTATCTCAACGGTTATATCGACCCGCGCAACTCGGTGTTGACAGGGATGACCCGTGACGGTACGTTCCTGGTGGAAAACGGTGAAATCGTTGGCGGCCTGAAAAACCTCCGCTTCACCGACTCCTTCCTGCGGGCGTTCGATTCGGTGATCGCTATCTCCAGGGAAGTCGAACGGCACGATTCCTGGTGGTCGGCGGTGGGCTGCATGACCATCCCGGCGGTACACCTTGGCTCGTTCCGCTTCTCCGGCAAAACCGACTTTTAAAGCAAAGCCGCTTCGTAAAGCCCCCGTATTTCGGGGGCTTTTTTATGGCTTTATATTTCACGGCAGCCTTGACAAGTTTGTCTTTTTAGGTTAATTACCTAAAAGCATTTCATATACAGGTATATTCAAAAAAGTATGTGAGGGATGAAGACTTATTTTTACCATAGAACCGGAGTATTCGCAAATTACCTTACAATTTTATGTCTTCTTTTATTACTACTTGCCGGTAATAGTCAGGCGGATGACAAAAGTTTCAACCCAACCGGGGTTATAATAGGTCGGATTGCCCGTTCAGAATCCGGGCTGCCTTTGCCGGGTGTGAATATTTCATTATCAGATTCGATTAAATTGAAAAGCGACGACAGCGGCAGCTTTATTATCGATAATCTAGCGCCTGGAAATTACATTTTAAATTTCAGCCATGTCGGATATGAAACAGAACCGTTAGACATAATCGTTGCTGCCAATGATACCCTCCGGCTGAATATAACCATGCGCGAATCCGCGGTTAATGTCGATGATATCACCGTATTTTCGAACAAACAAAACGCGCTAGATGAACTATCTACCCCGCATCACAGCATAAAACAAGAGGACCTTACCGCGCTGCCCAAAATCGGCGAGGATATCTACCGGGCGGTGACCCGGGTACCGGGTGTATCATCGAACGATTTTTCCGCGACGTTTAAGGTACGCGGCGGTGAGCACGACCAGGTTCTGGTGCTTCTCGACGGGCTGGAACTTTACGAGCCGTTTCATATCAAAGACGTCGACGGCGGGATACTGAGCATTATCGATATGGATATCGTGGAAAGTATCGACCTCAGCACCGGCGCCTTCTCGGCGGCGTACGGAAACCACTTGAGCGGCGTTTTCAATATCAAGACCAAACGACCCGAGGCTGATAAAAAAAGCCTGTCCGCCAGTATCGACTTTCTCAATGCCCGATGTCTTACGGCGGGCACTTTCAGCAACAACAAAGGCAACTGGCTGGCCTCCGCCCGCCGGGGATATTTCGAAATGATAACCAAATTAACCGATGACTACGAAGATTACTCCCCCGCTTATTATGATTTTTTCATAAAAGGCGGCTTCGAACCGGGACCCAATCACTCACTGACCGTTAATTTGCTTCATGCCCATGATGATTTCGATTATGTCGATGACGAGGGATATATTGATACATCGAAATCAATATATGACAACACGTACAGCTGGCTCACCCTTAGTTCTTTATTATGGAAGAAACTTATCGTTCGAAACACAATCGCCCTGGGAATTATTGACCATAGTCGAAAAGGGCGTGGCTATTCAGTATACGACGGGGATTTATATTACGATGTGAATGATTCAAGAAATTTCAGATATTATGCCATAAAGCAGGACCATTTTCTAACCCTTTCTGATTTTTATTCGCTCCAATCGGGAGTCAATATGAATTTTATGAAAGCTGAATACGATTATTTCAGTGTTCAGGAAAATCGTTACGAGGACTATCCCCATCATTACTATTATCGTTACGATACCCTGCAATTTGAAAAGAATATCGAAGGACATACTTTAGGAGCTTACCTGTCGAACCAGCTTAAAATTACACCCTTTATTAATACCGAAATTGGTATGCGTTATGACCATCATTCGTATATTGACAATGACTGTTTCAGTCCGCGCATAAATTCCATCTTTAAAATCAGGGAAAATACATCTCTGCACGGTGGCTGGGGTTACTTTTATCAACCGCAAAAGTTATACGAACTGGACATACCCGACGGTGATACGTCCTTTTATGCAGCTGAAAGAGCCGAACATTATGTTGTCGGTATTGAAAATATTTTTAAAAACAATATCCAAATTTCCCTTGAAGCATATTACAAGAAGGTCATCAATCTTAAGCCTGCCTGTAGAAACTGGGTTTTCAGAACGTATATATACCCGGAAGCGGCTTACGACAGAGTTAAATTAAGATTCGAAAATTCACGCGCTAAAGGTCTGGAACTGTCCCTTAAAAATACTTCCCAAAACCGATTAAACTGGAAAGTCAGTTATACGCTCTCTTATGTCGAGGAGAAACTAGTTGAATATACCTTTGGCGGCAAAGATGTCCCAACTAACAAGGTATTACCGGGTGAATTTGACCAGCGCCATGCCCTGTTTATCGATATCTCTTATCAACCGTCCACCAACTGGAAATTCAGTTTAGCCTGGGAATATCACTCCGGCTGGCCCTATACCGAGAATCTAAAAGACAGTACCTGGACTTATTTATCCTACTACACCTTCGATAATATTTATGAAAAACAACTGCCGGCTTATCACCGTATGGACTTCAGGCTAAATCGCATTTTTAATACTTCCAGAGGCAGGATAAACATTTTCCTGGAAATCATCAACCTTTACAACCATGACAATGTTTTTACCTATAATTATAATACAGTATATACAAATGATGGGAATTATTTTGAAAAAGAGCCTTTCTATTACCTGCATTTTCTCCCCTCGCTGGGTATCTCATGGGTTTGTGAATTTTGATAAATCTAAGTAATAATAAAAACCCCCGAAGCTTGCTCAGGGGTTTTTTGTTGTATGAGCGGGCTGGATGGTTATTCAATCGCGCTTATCATGCTTTCTTTTGCTTCCTCGAACGGCTCGACCAGCGTTTTCAGGGTATTGTTGGTTTTGTAAAGAATACCTTCCCGGTCGGTTCCGGCGATAATCCTACCTTTGCGGACCGAGACAGTGCTGACGTTTTTGTCCTCGAGCTTGTCAATCGGCATGAAGTCGCCGTTGAAATACGAGGTCACCCCGGCGTCGGTGGCGATATATACCGTCCATTGCGAGGCGTCGATGTCGTGGACGACATCCGAAGGCAGCCCGTCGGCCGTACTGAGATTCTCCCAGCGGCCGCCGTCGTAAATGTGCAGGCCGTTGTCCGTCCCGACATAGAGATGCTGGTGGTTGAAGGCTAAAGTGTTGACCCGGTCGAAGAGGGTCGAGTCGCGCAGCAGAAACCGTTTGTGGAACGCCTCGCCGTCCCAGCGGTACAGCCCCTGACCGTCGGTGCCGACCCACACCCCGCTTTCATCGGATACCAAAGCCGTGACCGTAATATCGTCAAAAAGAAGTTCCTTGCCAAATACACCGGTGGAATACAGGCCGACCGTGGTGCCGACCATCAAACGGAAACCGTAACTGTAAAGCGAGGTGACGGTGCCTTCAAAACGGTCCTCGACTTTTTCCAGGACCTTGTCGTTGACAGTGTAAAGGTCGGACCCGCCGACATAGATTTTGTCCTCGTGCGCTGTTATTGCCTCGAGCCGGTCATCGACCCGGATAATATCCTGCTCCTTGTTCAAAAAGTCATAGACAATCACGCCGCCGTTGAACACTGCGTACATTTTCGGCCCGACGATGACCATGTCGGCGATTTCTGTAATCGCGCCATCGGGCGCTTCCTCAATCACCGTATCCACCGCCGCCACATTCTTAACCAGGACCGTCTCCAAAACATTCTGCACAAATGCGCTGCCGATACTGTCCGCGATCTCCTTGACCAAACCGGATTTGGGCTCCGTCTTATCCGAGGTACAGCCAGCGAATAAAAAGACCGCGACCATCAATCCCATTCCCAGAGCGCTAAGAGTAATTCTTCCTTTCATTTTATCCTCCTTCGTTAAGGTTAGTTTTCAGCCAACCTATAATCAAACCCGGTGCCAAAAAGACAAGTCGTTGTACTACAATGGAATAACCATTCAGGAGAAGTTTTTAGATATATAAATCCGTGTCAAATATGACACAGTTTTAAATAAATAAGGCTAAGTGACGATATAATCATAAATAAGCTGTGTCAAATATGACACATAAGGTGTGTAAAAAAACTTGTATTGATATATTCGGCCGGTTTAATTGTATAAATCATTGGAGGTCAATATATTCTATAATATTTTAAAATATTTATCGATACTTTTCGCAAGTATATTATTAATAGATGCCGGGTGCGAGGCCGGTGAGCGCCGCTGCGAGATTCTTCAGTATAAACTTGACCGGTTGTATTTCTCGGCCGGCGAAGAAGCCGATATTTTCTCTCACAGTTCCTATAAAGTGGTGAGCGGCTCCGATACGCTGTACCGGGGACAGATAGACCAATCCTTCGCGGGCGTCAGCTACAGCGACAGCACCGGCGGGTTTTTTGAAACCGTTGACCTGACTTCCTGCTACGCCCTGGTCGAAACCGCCGAAAGCGACAGCCTGGCGGTTATAGGCCTTCATTTTCAAAATATGGATAACGATGAAATCAGGTTTATCCTGCCCGACAATATCCTTCCCGAAAAAAACCGGTCTGACACTTTGATTACCGAAAACGGCCGGCGACTTTTAATTTCAAAACTCAACGACGACAACGTTGCCTCGAGCTATCAAGCGGCCGGGGATTTTGATATTCATATCGCCTATGATTCGCTGTATATCACCATGTCCGAGGCCGTGACGTTTTCGGCGAGCGCGCCTTACCTGGCGGTCCTGGTACCCAACCTTTCCAAAAAGAGTTCTTCCGGCGGCGTGCTGACGACCTCGCTTTATTACAATTTCAGCGCCTTTCTTCTGCCGCATCTTTTCGACGGGGACCGGCCCCTGCCGGCGTATTCTTTGTTCGCCGCCGGCGGCTCCGGCCGAAGGCCCTATGTCTATGACCCGGAAAAAGGCCGGGAGCTTTACCGGGGTTTTCACGACCGGCCCGATAAACTGAGTTTGTATTACTCCGCTCCCAGTCTGCGGAAAGTGGCGAATTATTTCGCCGATATCATGGCCCGCGAAAAAATAAAAGTAAATATCAGCGATAGCGATAACGACGCCGATTTAATCCTGACCTATTTACCGACCGACAACCAAACGCCTCAAAGAAGCCTGCGTTATCTTTACGAACTTTTAAATAAAACCGAAGCGGCCGACGCTTCCCGTAAAGAAACGTTAACCATAATCGGCAATTATCTCGAAGCGGCCGATGCAGCGGACAGAACCGAGACCGTTCTCAACTACTGTACCCTGGCCGACCGGAGTTTCATCCATGACCTGGGAATTTTTCCGCTCTTCCGCCCCACGTTATATGTGACCTTTGAAAAATATTTAGTGAACTGCCGTTTCGACGCCAGCGGCCGTCTCGACGTTTATAATATAACCAAATTAAAATTGCCGTCCGAGAATATGGAGACCGAACGATGAGCCTGGCCGGTCGCATAAGAATATACCTGGTAGCGGTGGCGGTGCTGCCGCCCCTTGTTGTCATGGCGGTGATATATTTTCATTCGGCCCGGCAGGCGGAGGTGGCCGGCCGGCAACAAGCTTATGACAGCCTCCAGAAATACCTGACTTTTATCGACGCTTTGAAAAGCGATATCGAAAACCGGACCGACAGCCTGCACTATTCCGGCGAGTTCGAAAACGCTTTGCGGCTGATTAAAACCGGTCGGGCCGACCGCGCCCGGCTTGACCCCCGGCCCCACGGCCTGAGCTTCATGGAGATTCTCGACAGCGACTACACCGTCCTGGCGACCTATCACCGCCCCGGCCTGCTGGCTCAAAAAATAAATAACGTCCCTCAAAATAAAGAAACCGCGACTTCCTACCCTCTCGAAACGATGGAGTATGATATTCAGGGCGGTCACCCGGCCTTTACGTACATCGTACCGGTTGACAAAAATCTGTTTCTGTACACCGGCCGGTATATCGACGACCGCCTGCGGCGGCAACTGGCGGAGCTTCTGGACGCCGAAATCACTCTGTCTTTCGACTCTCTTGAAGAGTCCGCCCTGGCCGGGATGGAGCGGGGAACGCTTTACGACAATGAAGACCGGTACCAGGCGGTGCTGGTCGGCGGTGGAGACCGTGGCTTCTATATTTTAGCCACCTTTAACATCACCGGCAACCGGCCGCTGCTTGTCTCGCTTATCAAGCTGACCGGCCTGGTGGCTTTTTTCTCGGTGCTGATCGCCGTCGCCCTGGGTTTTTATATTACCGGCAAGGCCAAGCGGGAAATAGACAACCTGGTCGCGGCTACCTCGCGAGTGGCTTCGGGCGATTTCAACACTCCGGTGATGGCGTACGAGGAAGGTGAATTTGCCCAGCTGGCGGATTCGTTCACGGAGATGACGGTGCGGTTGAAAGCGCTCAAGAAAGAGTTGGCGACGGTGGAGAAAATCGCCGCCTGGGAAACGATCGGCCGTAAAATCGCCCACGAGATTAAAAACCCGTTGACCCCGATATCGATCAGCACCGACGACCTGCGCCGGTCCTACTACGAAAAACTGCCCGACTTCGAAAAAACCCTCGAGGAAACGACCGCGACCATCAAAAGCGAGGTCACCCACCTGACCCGGCTTCTCAATGAGTTCGTCAGTTTCGCCCGCATGAAAACCCCGACCATCGGTGATATTCCCGCCGCCTCGTTTCTGGAAGGTATCCGCAATCTTTATAAACATGAAATATTGAATGGCCGTTTAAATATTACCGATAACACCAATCGGAAGAAATTCAAGCTCGACCCGGAAGCCGTCAAGCAGGCGCTTATCAACCTTATTAAAAACGGTTTCGAAGCGTCCGACGACAGCGCCGTGACGGTCGTATTTTCAAACACCGAAAAAAATCTAATAATCACCATCGAGGATACCGGCCCCGGTTTCAGCGAGGCCAAACTAAGCGACAGTTTCGAGCCGTTTGCCTCGACCAAGGCGGACGGTTCGGGACTGGGGCTGGTGATTTGCCACCGGCTGGTTCACGACCACGGCGGGACGATGGAACTTTATAACCGCAAGCAAGGAGGGGCGGGCGTAAAAATAACGCTGCCCTTGTAGTATATGGCCAGAATACTGATAATCGACGACGAAGAAACAATCCGAAGCTCCCTCAAAGCCGCCCTGGAGCGACGCGGCCATGAAATTGTCACGGCGGAGAATTTCAAGACCGGGAGCGAGTACGCCGGGGCCGAGTTCGATGTTATCTTTCTCGATGTCATGCTGCCCGACGGCAACGGTCTCGATTTGCTTCGCGAGATTTTAACGCGCGACCGCCGCCGGATAGTGGTGATGATTTCCGGCCATGCCAGTATCGACACGGCGGTCGAGGCTATCCGCCTGGGCGCTTACGACTTTATCGAGAAACCCCTCTCGCTCGACCGCGTCCTGATAACCGTCGACAACGCCGCCAGAACCAGCAACCTGATATCGGAGAAGGACCGTCTCGCCTCCCAACTCTACGGCGAGTTTGTCGGCGAGTCGGAGCCGATACGCCGGTTAAAAAATGATATTGCCCGGTCGGCGCCCAAAACCACCCGCTTTTTGATACTCGGCGAGAACGGCACCGGCAAGGAACTGATCGCCCACCTGATACACCGCCGGGGACAGTTCGCCGAGGGGCCGTTCGTGGCGGTCAACTGTGCCGCCCTGCCGTCGGAACTGGTCGAGGCGGAACTGTTTGGCCACACCGCCGGGGCCTTTACCGGGGCGGGTAAAGCTCGCAAGGGTCGGTTCGTGGAGGCCCACCGCGGTTCCATCTTTCTCGACGAAATCAGCGAGATGCCCCTGGCCGCCCAGGCCAAAATACTGCGCGTGGTGGAAACCCGGCACGTCACCCCGGTCGGCGCCGACAAACCGGTCGAGGTTGAGGGAAACATCATCGCTGCTTCCAACCGCGACCTGGAACGCCTCGTCGGCGAGGAAAAATTCCGCCAGGATCTGCTGTACCGCCTGAACGTGGTCCAGTTTGAAATCCCTCCCCTCCGACAGCGCCGGGACGATATTCCTCTTCTGGCGGAGTATTTTCTGAACCGCTTTACCGCCGAAACCAAATCCGGCCTCAAGCATTTCACCCCGGAAGCCCTGGCTTATCTTCAGACTCTGCCCTATCCCGGCAACACCCGGGAGTTGAAAAACCTGGTCGAGCGGCTCAATATTTACTGCGATACCAAAGCTATCTCCCCGGCCGACATAAAAAGGCTCGTACCCCATCCCCCGGTCGAAGATACGACCACTCTTAAAGACGCCGTGAGCGCCTTCGAGCGGGACTATATCCAGGCCGCCATCGACCACAACGACGGGAATATCACCGCGGCCGCCCGCCGGCTGGGTCTGGAACGCTCCCATCTCTATAAGAAGCTGAAAAAACTCGACGACTCCGAAACATCATGATTCACACCGCCCGGAATTAAGACAAAACTGTCCCGGACCGTTTAATACCGTTGACATCTGCGTTTCCAGCCGATAAACTTCCAACCGGAAACATTTATTCATAGGCGGCTTATTTTACAGGGTGTTTATATGACGGAACCCTTTTATGATTTGTTGCCCGGCCGGTCGCTGGGTCCCCATTACGAGATAATTGAATTTCTCGGCAGCGGCTGGGAGGGCGAGGTTTATAAAGTCCAGGAACGTCTGACGGGAATAGTCCGGGCGGCCAAACTTTTCTATGAACGCCGGGGTATGCGCAAAGAGCCCCTGCTCAGGTACGCCCGCAAACTGTACAAACTTCGCTCCTGCCCGATTATAATCCAGTACCACCACCGGGGGGTGGCCCGCCTTCGCAAAAAGCAGGTGGAGTTTCTGGTTTCGGATTTCTCCGACGGGGAGATGCTGTCAATCTTTCTGGCCCGCCAGAAGAAAAAAAGCCTGCCCTCGTTCGAGGCTCTGCATCTTTTCTACGCCCTGACGCTCGGGGTGGAACAGATTCATTTTCTGGGGGAATACCACGGGGACATTCACTCCGACAACGTCATGGTCGCCCGGCGGGGGCTGGGATTCGACGTTCACCTTCTGGATTTCTTTGACCTCGGCCGGCCCACCAAAGAAAAAATTCAGTATGACGTTTACGACATGATTACAATTCTCTACGAGATGATCGGGGAAACCGACGGTTACCGACGGACGGACAGCAATATCAAGCAGATCATAAAAGGCCGCAAACACAGCCTGATCAGCCAGTGCTACAAAAACGCCGGGCATCTTCGCCTGACGCTGGAAAATCTCGACTGGGAAACCGGGCTTTAAATTTAATCTCCCGACCTCACTGTTTCACCTGCGCCAGGACCGACTCGAACGGGTTCAACACTATCTTCTTGGGCTTTTCGGGAAGGTCGGGGATAGTGAACTCGAATTCTGGTTTGTCAATCAAATAGCGCAGGTATCCTTTAGCGTCGTTATCGAACTGAACCTCCACCGGCACGTACATTTTGAAACCCTCGCCGACATCCTCGGTGACAACCTTGCAGTACGCGGTGTACCGGCCGTTGTCGATGGGACGGCACTCATAAGAGAATTTGTACGTCGGCAGCTCGGTGCCGTAAATCCATTGCTTGAAAAACCAGCCCATATCGATGCCGGTATATTTTTCCGTAAGCTTTTGGAAGTCCTCGGTGGTGGCGTTACGGCCGTAATATTCGTGGTAAAACTCCCGGAGCATATCAAAAAAGCGGTCCTCGTTCATGGTCCTGAAATCAATCAGCATATTTCTCAACATGTGCAGCACCAGGGCGCCCTTTTTATAAATAATCAGGCCGTAATCCCCCTCCGTCTTGGTGCTGGCCGTGCGGTGGCCCATTATAATCGGCCCGGCTTCCTCGCCGGAGAGGCCGAAAATATATTTACGCACCGAGAAAATGTCCTGGCGGTAATCCTCGATTTTTTCCAGAAACTTTTTACCGCCCAGGATTGACTGAATATACAACAGGGCGCTGTACTCGGCGAAACCCTCGCTGAGCCACTGGTCATGGTAGGTTTCGTAACCGACCCCGATGCCCCACCACTGGTGCGCCACCTCGTGGGCGCGGAACAAACGCTCGTTGCCCCAGGGGTCGGTGTTGTTCCAGGTCGGCAAACCCATATGTAAAAAACCGGGGAACGCCTCGCCGTGATACGCCAGAATTTCACTCACCCTTATCCGGTCAAAAGCGTAACTCCCGAACTGGCGGGAAAATACTTTCATGGAATTGATACATCATCTGATACCTGTTTTTCCATGTGTTTGCCAGTCAGAATCATTTCATACGCCAGCGCCCGCCCGATTTCCTCGTGCAGGTCCTTGGAATAATAAATCTCAACATGGCCCGTGTCCGGGTCGGGAAAGAGATACATTCGCATAACGCCGATACTGAAAGAAACATTCTCGGCCGGCTGTTCCACCCGCCAGCGGGTGAAAAGAGTGTCCTTGACCGTTTCACTTTCCAGTAATGTCCCGGTGGCCGCGAATTGATATTTCTTCGGCGTTTTGAAACTCATCTCGAAAGTCGTGCGGGGGTTGTCAGTATAGCGCGGGTACCACCAGCCCCCGGCGGTGACGTAGAACTGGCCCATTTCCTGGCGGGCGATCTTGCCCTCGCAGTAAAAAGTCAACACGGCGGAATCACCGGGGACAAAGGGGCGGTCAAGAAACAGGTACAGGCCCTCGTGCCAGTCCGACCAGAGTGCTTTATCCTCGTAGCGAAAAGCCGCGACCGCGTCGCCGCAGGAGCATTTGATGCTGTCCACCCGCAGCAGGTTGTGTAAACTCAGGCGCAACAGTTGTACCGGTTCCAGGACCTTGAAGGACATATCGGTAACGCCGCGGTAAATGCCCTTCTGGTCGATGGCAGCCTCGATATCGTAATGCCCGATTTCTATTCGCGCCCTGGAGCGGCCGTTGAGGTTGTTGAAATTTTCATCGGCATCCTCCGAATAACTGCAGACCTGCTCAGCCCGTTCTTCGAACGCCTCCCGGTATAACCGCCACAGGCTCACCTCCTCCCGCGCGTCCGGGTTGAACTCGTAGAAAACCCGCTGGGTTTTGTCGCAGTCAACGTTGAAAAGGAGATAGGTCTCGTCGGGCGTTTGCGCCAGGTTATTCAGGACGTTGAAAAAAAAGTCGAGGTGGGCAAACATGCCCAGCCACTCGCGTTCACCGGCCGCCCGCCCCAGTGCTTCCCGGTCGAACGCGTCCATCGACGGCGTCGAGGATTCAACAATTTTACGATAGACGTCGTCGCTGAAGAACAAGAATATTTTGTTAAAGCGGCGGTTGATCAAATCGGATTCAAAGAAACGTTTCAACTGGTCCTTTTCGGTGGGCACCCGGGGATTAAAAAGCAGCCGTCCCTCTCCCTCGAAATAACCGCCGTAAACGCGCGTTACGGAATCGATAACCAGCGGTTCGACAAAAGCCAGCCGGCCCGAGTCGAGCTCAAGCCGCAGGTCGTGACCGGGTATCACCAGGCTGTCAATCGCGACCGTGGTAGCGGCCTCGATCTTGCTGCTGTGGATCCGGCCGAAGGCCGCGCTGAGCTCAACGGCGTCAATCGCCCCGGCCGATAAGGGGCACAACAGTAAAATTAAAACAACGATAATAAACAGACTTATAATTTTCGATTTCACCGTCTCCTCCCGTTCAAACACAGGCCTTGATATAATTACAGTCTCGATTCCACCTGTGAGTACTTGCTTTACTTTTTTAAGAAATATATAAACAGGCGTTCTGTAAAGCAAAAATCCTTGAGTAAGATGTACATATTAAGAGAAATTATGGATTTACCGGAAATTTTAAATTAGAATTGGGGATTGAAGAAACCCAGCATCGAAGAACCGACCCGCCTGGAGAAATTCTCGGGTTCTTTTTTCAAAAGAGTGATTATCACTTTGGTGCCCCGGCCGACTTTGCTGGAGACAGTAATCGAGCCGCCCACCGCCTCGACGGCCTCTTTGACCAGGGTCAGCCCCAGGCCGGTGCCTTTATCGGGCGCCTTGGTGGTATAGAAAGGTTTGAATATTTTGGGGAGAGCCGAACATTCTATGCCTTCGCCGGTATCATCAACTTCAAGTTGCAGGTGTTTTTTTCTGTTGATGGTCGATATTGTCAGTTCACCGCCTTCGGGCATGGCGTCGAGAGCGTTCAGGATGAGATTACCCAGGGAAGTATAAAGAAAGGTTTCATTGATGAACGCGGTCGCTCCCGAATTATCCAGATTCAAACGCAGCTTAATCCCGGCGTCGGTCACCCGGGTGGAATACAGCTCCGTGACTTCGAGTACAATCTCGTTGACATTGATGAGGGTAAAATCCGGTTCCTGCGGCAGGTAAATATTTTTCAACTGCCGCCCCAGGTCCGTCACCCGGCGCAGGTGTGTTCGGATACCTTTAACTTCCCGGGACAATTCAAGATTGCCCCGGGTCATATTTTCCAGGCGGTCCAGACAGCAGAAGATACTCTGAATCGGGTTGCCGATCTGGTGGACGTACCCCGCCAGCAGCCGGCCCGCTGACGCCAGTCGTTCGTTACACAATGCTTGCCGACTCCGCTCGTCAACCAGCTTTTTCAAACGTTCGTTCTGGCGGTGAATCTGAAGTTCCAGCTTCTTGCGCTCCGTCAAGTTGCGGATGACACTCAAAATCGCCGGCTTTCCCCGGTAAGTTATTTTCCGGGAAAACACCTCAATGGGGATTTTTGTCCCGTCCTTGGCGATAGCGGTATATTCCGAGGGATATTCCGGGCCGCTGTCCAGAATATTTTCTACGCGCATCAGCACTTTTTCAGGATTCTCGATAAAACGCGTGACGGATTTGATATCATTATCAATAGCTTCTTTTTGTTCGAGACCAAACAGTTTCAGAAGAGCGGTGTTGACGTAAACCGGTTTATTGTCCGAAATAAGGGCTACCGCATCCGGCAGGCGCTCCAGAAGCTTGCGGAAACGCTCCTCGCTTTTTTTGAGCGCCTCCTCGGCTTTTTTTCTTTCTGTTATATCGCGGGCGATACCGGTCATGCCGACAATTTCTCCCCGGGCGTCATAATTGAATTGACTCCGTTCTTCCAGCCAGAAGATTTTACCGTTACGGCTAAGGATACGGAACTCGATAGGCGGGCTTATTCTTTTGTCGATCATAGACTTCTCGAAATCGGAGGCGACCATATTCCGGTCATCGGGATAAACCACCTCCAAAAAGTTTTTTCCGGTCAAAGCCTCGGGTTCGTACCCGTAGTGCCGAACCCGGGGACTGCTGAAGACGATTCTACCGTCAAGATTCAACGAGTAGACAACGTCGCTGGTATTTTCAGCCAGGGTGCGATATTTTTCTTCGCTGGACCGGAGGGCCTGTTCGGTCTCTTTCTGCTCCGTAATATCCACAGCAACGGTTAATAAGATATCCTCGCCGTTATAACAAAAGGGGGTGATAGACACGCTGGCATAGTAAGGCGTACCGTCTTTTCTCTTGAGCTTGACCTCGTAATCTCGGACATATCCGTTAATACGATAAGTCTCCAATAATTTTTTACGGTCGTTAATATTGTAATAGGTATTGATAAGATTTAGATTGATTATGTCATCCGGCTTACAACCCATTATCTTGAGCATGGATTCATTGTATGCCAGAATCCGACCGTCGGAGTGCGATAACCCGATCCCGACCGGGGCGTTCTCGAACAACGCCCGGTAACTTTCTGGATTCTCCGGCAGGCTTATAACCAATTCCCGCTTCAAGACCAAACTTCCTTCCGGTTCTTTCTATTTATTCAAATCATAGAAACGAGACAAACACCAAAATGGTTGAAAAAAAACTGCTAAAAAAAATACGACTGTTTTAAATTCATCGGTTCATTTTCAATAGAATCGGGAGCCAGACGCGTACGATTTCTGAATCGAGCAAAGATTCCTTCAGTATTTCGGCCGGTTCCAACACCACCGACAGGGCCGGTTCACAAACGGCCGATTCAATATTCCAGCAACGGATATGATAACTTCCCTCGCCAATTTTGACCTTTCGGGTCGGGATATTATCCGAAGCGGTATAATCCCGAGCGGCTTCGACATATTCTTTCAATTGTTCCGACAACATAATGACATCGTTTTCATCAGGAAAGGTTTCTAAGGTTTCAAGCAGTTCCGTTGCCTTATGGTTCGTCATGATAACCCGATTATCAGCCATCACCATGAAGGCGGGAAACGGGAGAGAATTATAAGAATCCTGCAGCAATCGCCAGGGCGCGGAATGTTCGGCGAAGTATTCTTTTTCCCCGCGCAGGGTTTCCAGTTCGGCCTCGAGCCGCTGCTTGTGAAGGCAGTTTTGCACCAGGTTAACTATCAAATCCAGGGAAATCGGTTTCTCCAGGAAGGCGAAAGTTCCCAGTGATTCAGCCCTCGATTTATGTTTCGGATCAGGATAAGCGGTGATGGCAAAAGACCCGGAACGGGGATATTTTTCCCTGGCGATCGCGATTATGTCCCAACCGTTGATGCTGCCGGGAAGGCGGAGGTCGGCGATGATAATATCGTAGGTTCCTTTTTTACAACTGTCCAGGGCTTCCTCACCGTTAACGACCGCGGTGATATTATAACCTTTGGCCTTAAGGCGGCCGCTGAGGCTGTCCAAAAATTCCCGCTCATCATCAACAAGCAGAACTTCAGTGCCCACTTAATATCCTCCTAGCATTTCATCGATGTTCATAATAATGTCAGCTATTTAATCAATTTGATTCACATCGGCAGTATAAACAGTCTCCCGCGATGAGGACAAGTCGGCGATGGTCAGTTTCTCCAGTTTACGTTTCAACTCCAAGGCCGCTTCCCGGAAGAGTTCATCGGTTCGGGAACAGAGGGCTTCATCCCCGATGCCGCCCGGCATACCCAGGCCGTGGGCCACCGGGCCGTCGACCGCCTCCACCACATTCAAAAGCGAAATCTCCTCCGGTGGTCGGGTAAGCGAAAATCCCCCCTGGCATCCCCGATGGGGCTGGACCAGGCCGGCCTTGGATAACTGGCGGAGTATTTTAAGCGTGGAATCGTACGGTAAACCGTACCGGTCGGCTATCTCCCGGGTCATCACCGGGGCGTTGCTGTTGCAGGTCGCTATATAATGCAGAGCGTGAATAGCGTAACCGGCGGATGTACTTAGTAATAAGTTCAATACCCTTCCCAAAAAAAATATTTATCGATAGAAAAAACGATAAAAATAACGATAATACTTTTTGAACTTTCTTTAAAATATAAAAAAAGGACTCCACTTACAATAAAAAAATTCATTTTATTGACGGTTGACTCAAATAAACTTTTATTTACGGAGTAAATCCTGACAGAAGATAAATTAAGTCTTTTCCGGGTCGATATAATATGATATGTTAAAGGGGTTTAGATGTAACGTCAACCGCCGCCCGATACAAATTGTTTAAATTTTAAATATGAGATAGCTTTGGATAATAGAATCAGAAACAAGCACTCAGATTTATTTAATCGGAAAGTTTACGTAATATGTGCGGAATAGCGGGTTATTATCAACTGCGGGGAGAAGCCAAACCGGACCGTGACCTTTTACGTCGTATGGTAGCCATAATCCGCCACCGCGGACCGGACGAGTTCGGGGCTTATTTTGATGGCAAATGCGCTCTCGGCCAGGCCCGCCTCTCGATTATCGACCTCTCCACCGGCTCGCAGCCCCTGGCCAACGAGGATAATACCGTCTGGGTAACGTTTAACGGTGAGATTTACAACTATGTCGAGTTGCGGCCGCAGCTCGAGAAACTGGGACACCGTTTCCGCACCCAATCGGACACCGAAGTTATCGTTCATGCCTACGAACAATGGGGTGTTGACTGCCTGCAGTATTTTAACGGCCAGTTCGCTTTCGTCATTTACGACAAAAAAAACGACAGCCTGCTGGCCGCCCGCGACCGGATGGGCATCAGGCCGCTTTTCTATACCACTCACAACGGCCGTTTTTATTTCGCCTCCGAAATCAAGGCCATCTTCTGCGATGAGAATATTCCGAGAAAAATAGATTTTACCGGCCTGGATGAAATTTTCACCTGGTGGACCACCGCTCCGCCCCGCACGGCTTTCGAGAACATCTGCGAACTGGAAGCCGGCACCTACCTCAAAGTGAAAAACGGCCTGATTCGGAACGGACGTTACTGGCAAATGCGGTTCCCGGAAACATTCGACCGGGCAAGAAGCATCGACTCCTGGGCGGAAGAACTGCACGCCCTGCTGGTGGATTCGGTGCGGCTCCGTTTGCGGGCCGATGTTCCGGTGGGAGCTTATCTTTCGGGGGGGCTGGATTCCTCGGTCACCACCGCCCTCATCAAGCATTTTACCGACACCCGGGTGGAAACCTTTTCCATAGCCTTCCATGACAAGGCTTACGATGAATCGGAATACCAGTTGCAGATGGCGACCTACCTGGGCACCAACCATCATAAGGTCGCGTGCGACTACCGCGATATCGCGGAAAATTTCCCCCGCGTCATCTGGCACACCGAGCGGCCGATTGTCCGCACCGCCCCCACCCCGCTCTATATGCTTTCCCGGTTGGTGCGGGAGAACAATTTCAAGGTGGTCTTGACCGGCGAAGGTTCCGATGAAATCCTGGGCGGCTACGACATCTTCAAGGAAGCGCTGATACGAAATTTCTGGGCCAAAAACCCCGACTCGAACTGGCGGCCCCTGCTTTTGAAACGGCTTTACCCGACCCTGCCGCTTTCGGGGGCACGGGCGCGCTTCTATCTCGAGACTTTCTACAAGGCAGGGCTTTCCCGGACCGACGCTTACTATTATTCACATATTCCGAGAATCAACACCACCTCGAAAATCAAGGCCTTCTTCACCAATGAAGTGAAAGACCGCATCGGGGACCATGACTCGCTTGCGGCGTTCGGCCGTGACCTGCCGGACAATTTCAACCGCTGGCACCATCTGGTCCGGGCGCAGTATGTCGAAGCCCGCTCGCTACTGGCCGGGTACCTGCTGTCCTCCCAGGGGGACCGGGTCAGCGCCGCCAACTCCATCGAGGGCCGCTTCCCGTTCCTCGACCACCGGCTGGTGGAGTTCGCCGCTGCCATCCCGCCGCTTTATAAAATTTTCGGCCTGAAAGAGAAATTCATCCTTAAAAGGGCCATGCGCCGGGAACTCCCGCGGGAAATTATCGAACGGGTTAAACAACCTTATATGGCGCCGGACTCGAACAGTTTCATGCAGCCCGACCCACCCGCGTATATCGACGAAATGCTCAGCGACAGCGCCCTTAAACAGAGCGGCCTTTTCAATCCCGCCCCGGTCGCCAACCTTCGTGAAAAATGCAAACGCCTGTCGCACGCCCACCTGTCGTTCAAGGACAACATGTCCTTTATCGGGATTCTCTCCACCCAGCTTTTGCACCATCTCTATATCGATAATTTTGAAATTCCGGACGGTATCCCGACCGAAAAGTTCAAAGTCTGGCAGGATAATTCCGATGACACTTGATAAAACGAAAATAAATTTTTTGATTATGAAACGGTTTGAAAATAAATGAAACTTTTTGATCTCCTGACCCGGGGGGCGGCTCTCGCCCCGGATAAAGACGCCGCTGTACACAGCGATAAAAAAATCACCTACCGCGAACTGCTTTTGAAAACGACCGTCCTGGCGCGTTACCTGGAAAACCTGGACCTCGCCGCCGGTTCGCGGGTGGCTGTTCTTTTTGAAAACAGCCTGGAATATATCATTTCCTTTTTTGCCGTGACCCGCGCCGGTTACGTGGTGGTGCCGCTGGATACGTCCCTGAAGCCGGACAAGTTTCGTTTTATCCTCGACGATTGCGAAGCTAAAATATTGTTCATCCAGACCAAATTCACCCGCAACCTGCCGGAAATTATTGGCGACAAGTCATCGCTTGAGTTGGTCATATCCGACCGCGCATTGGATTTGAGCAAGTATCGCCTTAAAAGCGAAAAGCTTTCCGATATAATCGACCACAGCGAATTCAAACCGTCGTTCGACGAACTAATCGAAGGTATCGACGCTATCGCGCCGCTTAGCAACCTGACGCATAAGACTTTGCCTCCCTGCCCGCACGAACTGGCGGCCATTTTCTACACCTCCGGCAGCACCGGCACGTCTAAGGGGGTGATGCTGTCGCACCTGAACCTGGTTTCCAACACGGTGGCGACGGTGGAGTACTTGAAACTAACCGGGAACGACTCGATAATGGTCATCCTGCCGTTTTATTACATTTACGGCAACTCCCTGCTTTTGACGCATGTTCAGGTCGGCGGCCGCCTGGTTATCGACAACCGCTTCGCCTTCCCGCAGGTGATTCTGGAAACGATGATAAAGGAAAAGGTGACCGGTTTTTCCGGGGTGCCGTCCAATTTCATGATTCTTCTCAACAACGCCAATTTCCGTTTGGAGAAACTGCCCGCCCTGCGCTACCTGACCCAGGCCGGCGGGGCCATGGCGCCCAAGGTCATTCAAAACGTCATCGATGTTTTCCCCGACCGTGAAATCTATATCATGTACGGCCAGACCGAGGCCGCCCCGCGGGTGACCTGGCTACCGCCGGAAGATTTAAAGGACCATATCAGCTCCATCGGTATCCCCGTGCCGGGAGTGACAGTGCTTCTAACCGGCGACGACGGCCGCGAGGTAGGCTCCGGTGAAATCGGCGAGATTACGGTCGTCGGGGACAACGTCATGCTGGGCTACTGGCACCAACCCGACGAGGAAAGCCAGGTTCTCAAAGACGGCAAGCTTTACACCGGCGACCTGGCCCGCCGTGATGAGAAAGAGTATCTTTATATCGTCTCGCGTAAAAAAGAAATCATCAAAGTCGGCGGCAACCGGGTCAGCGCCAAAGAAATCGAGGAACGCATCCTGGAAAACGAAAAAGTCCTTGAAACCGCCGTGGTGGGGGTCAGCGACGACATTCTCGGCGAGGCGATCAAAGCGGTGGTGGTTTTGAAAGAGGGCTGCGCGGCCACCAAAGAAGAAATCCAGAATCATATCGGCGTTCGCCTGGCCCGGCATAAAATACCCAAGTACGTGATTTTTACCAGCGCCCTGCCCAAGTATCCCTCGGGCAAAGTCAAAAAGCAGGAACTGAGCAAGTCAATTTAAGTTTATTTTATTGAATAGGCTTCGACGAGGTTGAAGGCGCCCTGCCTGACCTCAAAACCGGGGCGGTACATCTGGTCGACCAGGTTGCCTTCAATATCATAATATTCCACCGAAATATCATAAACCCCGGGTTCGATTTCGAAATCGCCGACATAAATTTTGCCGGGAAGATACTGACTGGAGCGAAGGTCGGCGTTCTCGGAGATATCGGTGCCGATATCGATGGCCACTTTCTTGAGCCAGCCGCCCAGGCCGCCGGTGTCGGCTTTTTTCTTCATCTTAGTCGTCGCCAGGGCTTTCGCCAGCGAGCGCACCGCCGTGCGGATATAAATCAAAGATTTCTTGGCGGCGAAAGTTTCCGTAGCCACTTTTTCGACATTCTCCAGAAGCTGCAACTCACCGACCGGCTGTCCGCCGGCCAGCACCCGGATATGGCTGATGTCCGACGGCCGTTGCACCAGTTGCGGGATGGCGAACTTGAAATACAAATCATGCGATATCTTGGCCGGGAAATGGCCGTACTCGGTGTTCTCCTTTCCGGGAATATCGTAAAGCACCTGCACCAGGTTGAGGTCCTTGTCGGTGCGCAGGCGAAGGTTGAGAGCGTCCTTGGTGGGGGCCAGCCCGGCCAGGCCGACCACGCTGAGCACGGCTCCGTTTTCGGATTGATATTTTACATCGGGCAGGGCGAAATCATAGATGTGCGCCTGGGTGGCGAAGGCCTTGCGCAGGAAATCCATATCGATCCGGGCGTCATCGTACTTGCCGTCGGCGGCGTACATGTGCATGCTCAGGTAGCGGGCGAAAGCGTCGTTGTGAAAACGGACGCTGTCAACTTTATATTCCACCTCCACCCGGTCGGTGTCGTCGGGGTTGCCGCGCTCCAGGATTTCGGCGGCGTCGGCGTATTTCTGTTCCAGCCGGTCCAGCTTGAGGTTGGCGCGGCGGATTTCCACGAAGGCATCGTCGAACGACCCCAGGGCGATATAGTTGAGGGCGCTGATCAGATTGGCGTAGAGGATTTCATGGTCCTCACCGGCGTATTCGAGGACATTGTCATTGAGCAGCATCGACAGCGCCGCCCGGGAAATGCTCTTCGTGAACAGTTCCTCGGCGGCCGCTTCACCCAGGTGCAGCTTGTCGTTGCTGAGTTCGTGATTGCCGGCGTAATGGTAGAGAAGACCGGCGTCGAGAAAATAAACCAGCCGGTCTTTCTGGGCGTACTTCTTCTTCTCCCGGGCGGTTTCCAGGAGCACGGCGGCGCTGTCCACATTGCCGGACCGCAGTTCCGCCGTGATCGGCTCATAGAATCCTTTCCGGGTGGCGACCGAGCCGCATCCGGCCACGATCAGAAGCGGCAGAAGCAGCCAGAGGATTTTTCGAAAAGCAGTCAAGGCTGTACCGTACCGACTACCACTTGGTTTTGCCCTGGGCGATTCCCTTCTTAATCTTCTTGGTGCCGACCCAGACCTTTTCCATCGACTCGATATTGATCAGTTCCAGGTCGGTCTGGTAGAAGACCACCTGCTTGCCGCCTTCCTGGTCGGTGATGGTTTTGATGGCGCCCTGGACCATGAAATCGGCGCCGGTTTCCTCGCGCAGGCGCTTGGCGGTTTCTTTCGAGGCGAACTCCTGCTGTTCGAAACGTTCCTCGCGCACCTCGGACCGCTGTTCCTTGCTGGCCACGAAACGGACATTGCCGTTATTGATAAGCTCCCGCTCGAAATCGGAAATGAAGGTTTCCATGGCGATATGCTCGCTGGTAAGATTGCGAATCGTGCCCACCGTCACCACCGGCTTGGCGCTCTTGACGGCGACATAATCGGTCAGCCAGGGACGCGACAGGCAGTCGCCGATCATCTCCTCGGCCACCAGCCGTGAATCCGTGTCGTTCCATTTGCCGCTCAAATCGGTTACCGATTCGGTATCCAGGCGGGTTACCGTCTTGCCGCCCCCGCCGCAACCCAGCGGAATTACCGCCAGAATAACCAGAACAACTAAAAGCTTTTTCATTTTGACTCCTTCTTCGTTAATTCATTCAATCTTTTTTCTTCTAATTATGTCGGCACTCATACCGGGAAGCTATGGCTGGTTTTGTCAATTATCAACTATTTTTTATACCTGCCCGATAAGCCTTCGGTGGTTATAATTTCGTACGAATTATTAAAAAAAACGACAAAAAAAGCCCCGGTTCCAAAAGCCGGGGCTTGTCGATTTTTTCAGATTTTCAAAGAATGCTATCCCTTTTCCTTCGGTTCGTATTTTTTCACCCAGAGCGAATAGAGATACATGCCGATAGCCGATACGATGCCGATGGCCGCGAACTGGTACCAGAGCTTGTAGGGATCGTAAGCCGTCCAGAGCAAGTTGGTGGCGTCGACATGGTTCATACCGGTGACCTCGACCAGCTTGTTCATGGCCTCGGGGCGGTCGATACCCGTGATATTGAAATTTTTGGCCAGGTAATCGATAGCCAGGTTGGCTTTGTCGCCCATGCTTTCATAGACATGGCCGGCGAAAATCGAGCCTACCCCCCAGCCGATCCCCTGTGGGATATTGGCGTACCCCATGTAAAGGCCCTTCTTACCCTCTGGGGCGATAACGCCGAGATACTCATTCATTTTAGGCGAGGAAAGCATTTCTCCGACGGAAAAAATCAATATCCCCATCAGGCAGAGATAGCCCGAAGTGGTGAACCCGGCGAAAACGAGTCCCGCCGAGGCGATAAGGATACCGATTAGGATGGAGTGCACCCGCCGCATACGCGACACCAGCCAGGAAATGAACACCACCGCAAAAATAATCAAGCCGGGGTTGATGTTGATCATCCATTCCTGGGCCAACTGGTCGCCGCGGGTGGAATTTGGTTGGAGCATGAAGTCCGGCAGGTGCAAATCGTGAACCAGTTTGGAGCTGTCCACCCAGTCCACGATGAAATTGGGCAGCATGTCGAAAAGCTGCATGAACATCAGCCAGAAACCGGACATGATCACGATAAAGACAACCAACCGCAGGTTTAAGATGTTCAGGATGGTTTTCCAGAGCACCAGGAAAGGATTGCCCTTCTGTTCGCCGCCGGCAGAGGGGTCCTTGTAGGTGAAGAGCATCAGGAAATTAAGCGAGACAATTGCGGCGCAGCCGAAAAAAACCGCCGGCCAGGAAATGCCGTACAGGAAGTGCGCCAGCGGCGGGCCGAGAAAACCGCCGATATTGACCAGCATATAGAA
>Ga0210003_1000998_pt1 | contig 25179 bp, 20 predicted proteins | sample LantaG_FD_182804 | JGI IMG/M metagenome (GOLD analysis project Ga0210003, IMG submission 182804) | Deep subsurface microbial communities from Baltic Sea to uncover new lineages of life (NeLLi) - Landsort_02402 metaG (SPAdes) (version 2) | ecosystem: Environmental > Aquatic > Marine > Oceanic >... | reverse complement strand
CCCCGCCGCCGTCGCCGCCTCCGCCAGACCTCTCCCCTCCTCCTCCCCCCCCTCCTTGTCCCCCCTCGTCGTCCCTCCTCCCCGACGGCATGTACCTGTGGTCCTTGGCCGCGTTCTTCTTCCTCCGCTTCTCCAGCGCCTGCGCCAGCTTCCCCGACCTCTTCAGCTCTTCGAACCTCGCGGCCAGGGCTTCCCTCCGGAGCTCCGACGCCTTTGGGTAGTAGGGCCTCTTGCCTGCGGACACCGCGCTCTTCTCGCGCTGCCTGCGCTCGCCCATGGCCTTTTCGGCGGCTCGCCTGCTCTCCTCGGTGCGGATCGCCTGTGTGACCTGCGTGAGCCGAGCCTGGAGCCCCGCGCGCGCGGACTGAGATTTCGTCTTCCTTAACTGAGAAACGAGCGCGTCCCGCTCGGCCGGGAGCGTCTCGTCGAAAAGAAAAGAGTAGCGCTTGAGGGCGCGGGAGCTGTCCGCCGAGGCCAGGGAGGCCGCGGCGGCGTGGCCCAGAGCGCCCGCAGCGGCGGCGGCGGCGGCGGCGACCCGCTTCCTCTTGTTGCCCGACGCCGCCCCCGCCGCGCCCCCGCCGCCGCCTCCTCCGCCGCCGCCGCGGCCGACGAGCGGGTCGAACCTGGGGTCCCTCGCCTCCTTCGCCCTGGACACCGCGGGGGCGATCACCTCGCGCAGCTTCGGGGGCTGCCTGTTGGAGGGGGCCTCCGTGGGGCGGTTTTTGTTCTCTCGGTTGCGGCGGCGGAGCCTGCGGGCCTCTCTTTCGGCCTCGGTTTCTTCTTGGGAGGCGCAGTCCTTGGTTTTGTTTTTGTTCCCGTCGCCGGCGGCGTCCTTCTCGGCGTCTTCCTTTCGCGTTTTGCGCTTCGCCTCTTTCGCGACCCTTTTGGCCGCGCGGTGAGCAGCGACGGCCGAGCTCTGCCGCTGAACTTCAGACAGAAAGGCCGTCGCCGAGGGGAGGCCGCTGGCGCGGGCCGCGAGGAGTTTGCCGAGAGGGACGTTTTTGGGGAGGAAGGTCTGTTCGTTTTTTTCTTCTTCTTCTGGGTGAGCCGCCGGGAGAGAGAGAGAGAGAGAGAGAGAGAAAGAGAAACGAATGGCAGCATGTCGATCGCGAAAAAACCCTTCTCCGCGCTCACCTGTGGCTCATCTTCCTCTTCCAAATCGCTGCAGTCTTCTTCGTTCAGATCTCTCCCGTCGGAATGAGACGAGGATCGGGCGTGGTCTTGGTCGTCGTCGTCGTCGTCGTCGAAATCGTCGTCGTCGAATCCTTCGTCGCTGCCGCCTCGACCGTCTTCTTCGCTCGACGACGAAGGCATCACATCGAGGAGGCGCCGCCTCCTGGCTTCCCGCGGGTCTTCTTCTTCTTCTTCTTCTTCGTCGTCGTCGTCGTAGTTGTCATCGCGAAGGTCGTCATGCTCCTCGTCGTCAAAGGAAGAAGACGACATGATCGAAGGAAGAGCGAGCGAGAAAGAGAAAGGGAGAAGCAATTCTCTTTCTTCTGTCCTCCAGCGGCTAGATTGTGTTTTTTCTCGAAGAAAAAACACTGCTAACTTTGCTCCCCCTTTTTTTGTGTTCTCTCGCGGGCGTTCTTTTCTTCTCTTCTTTTTACAAGCGCGCGTGTGCGTTACTTACGAGTCATTCCTTTTTTGTGCGTGTCTTTTGAGTTCATTCCTCTTCAAACTGATGCTCTGCGGGCGGGATCCTCGGATCTGAAGAAAAAGGTGCTGGCGGAGGAGGCAGGAAAAGGAAAAAAGAAAAGGAAAAAGGAAAAGGAAAAAGGAAAAATCAAGTTCAAAATCCAAGTTCAAAATCCATCCCCTTCCCGTCCCCCTCCGCTTACCCTGCTTCCGCTTACGCCTACAGAGCCGCGGCCCGCCGCCCCTCAAAGCCCGGACGCAGCAGCTTCTTCTCCCGCCGCGCCTTCTTCCTCGCCATCTTGTCGGCCGTCCTCGACGCCAGGTTCGCCTCGCGCCTCGCCTGCCTCTCCGTGGACGAGCCGTCGGCGACCTTTTTCCGCTCGGCCCAGGCCGCGGACCGCTTGGCCTTCTCCTTCGCCTCGCGCTTCAGGGACTTGGCCAGCAGCCTCGGGTCGTCGAGCACCTTCTCGCCCGAGGCGCGGGCGAGAGCGGCCTCCCAGTTGGCGCGGGCGACCGCGCGCGCGGCCTTGGCGGTGGCCTCGCTGCCTGCGTCGCCTGAGGCCGCCGTCTTGCGGTCCTCGGCCGCGCGCTGCGCTTTTTCCAGGAGAGCGCGCTTGCCGCCTCCGGCCTTGTCGTTCTTCAGCTTCTTCTTCTTCAGGGCCGCGGCGGCTCCCGTGAATCTCAGAGAAGACTCGATTCCCGTGTCCAGGTTCACCTGGCCGAACTGGAGGTCGCCGCCGGAGACGACGGAAGGTTTCTTCGGCGTCGGCGTCGCGGGGGCGGTGCGGTCGCCGCCAGTGCCGTCCTTCCTCTTCGAGGGCTTGCCCGCCGGGTCCCTCCCGCCGAGTTCTCCTCCTCCCGCCCCTCCTCCGGCGGAGACGGCCTGAGACCTCCACGCCTTGGCCTCGTCGCTCGCCGCCTTGGCCTTGGCCTTTTTGTTGTTCGTGTCCCCGTCCTCGCCGCCGCCCTTCGCCTTCTTCCTGGTCTGGCGCGCGGCCGCGGCCTTGCCGTCGTCGGCGCGGCGGGCCCCGCGGAGCTCCGCAACGCGCGCGGCGAGGCGGGCCCTGAGGTCCTCCAGGGTGGAGGCGGAGGCCCTGGCGGAGGGGTCACCGCTGCCGTCGCCGCGGATCTCGAGGCGGAGGCCGCCAGAGGGAGGAACGGGACCATGGGGAGGAGGAGGAGGTGCTGAGGCAGCAACGCCGGCGACGACAGGGGCGGCGGCAGCGGCGGCGGCGGCGGCCGATTTCGCCGCTGCCATCGTCCTCGGCACGCCGTCGCCTCCGCCTCCTCCCTTGGCCTTTGCTGCCGCAGCGGCCTCCCTCTGCAGTTCCACCGTCGTCAGGTGGGGAACGTCGGGGTCGAGGCGGGCGCGTTTGGCCTCGCGGGCGGCGGCCTTGTCGATGGCCGACAGCCGGACCTTTTTGCCCGACGCCGCAGCGGCCGCCGCCACCGCCGCCCTCTCCGCATTCGCGTCCGACGCAACAAAGTGGCGAGCCGGGACGGTCTCTGCCAGCCTATCGAAGAAGCGCGACATCGAGCGCAGCATCATTGACAGGGATGCGGGGGCAGCAGGAGAGGGCTCCGGGGTCGCCGGGGCCGCGGAAGAGGGATTGGTCATCTTTTTGGCAGCTGCGTCGTCGGCAGCGGCGGCAGAGGCAGCGCCGTCGTGACCACGCTTCTTCCCCATCTTTCGCGCCTTCTGCTGACTCTTTCGTCTCCTTCTGAGAGATCACCTGGAGATTCTCTCAGAGTGTTGCTCAGAGAATCAGAAGAATCAGGGCGCGGAGGAAGAACAGAGCGCTCTGAAAACGATAGGAACTTTCGAAACGGAAAGAGAGATGTGAAAACTAGCCGTCGCCGTTGGAAACGGAAAAAAAAAACTCGCGACCTTGACGTTTTTTACTCCTCTCTCTGAAATGCTCGAGACCACCCTCCCCTTGGCGCCGCCGCTTTATTGTTACATTCTCTCTCCCTCGAGTGGCGAGATTTACCACCACTCTTCATCGTCGACGTCATCGGGGGCACCCCCTTCCTTGCTCCTTGCCCCGCTCGTTTTCGCGTTCGCCGCCGCCGACGCCGCCGCCGCCGCGCCGCTCACGACGTCGACGCCCCCCTCGAGCCCTCCCCTGCTCCACCGCTCCGCGCAGAGCTGCCGCAGCTGGCTCATGTACGCCAGGAGCTCCTTCCTTCCCGCGCCCGTCGCCGAGCTCGTCGCCCAGATCGGCGGGAGCCGCCCCCCGGGCAGGTTGGCGGCCAGCAGCTTCCTGAGCTCGGCGGCGTTGGCCTCGGGCGGCGGTGCCTTGGCCGCCTTCTTCCTCTTGTCGGCCTTGGTCAGCACGACCGAGAACGGCACGTCCCGCTCGGCCATCCACACCGCGGCCTCGATGTCCGCGTCCTGCGGCGGCACGCTCGCGTCGGCCAGCAGGAAGGCGCTGGCCAGCGTCGGCCTCTCGAGCAGGTACGCCTGCGTGAAGTCGGCCCAGTCGACGCGCGTCGACTGCGCCCTGCGCGCGTACCCGTACCCGGGCAGGTCGACGAGGTACCAGGAGCCGTTGATCGCGTAGTGGTTGATGGTGGCCGTCTTGCCCGGCGTGCTCGAGACCATCGCCAGCGACGCCGCCGAGCCTCCGCCGCCGCCGCCCTTGCTGCGCCCCGCGAGGCAGTTGATGAGGCTCGACTTGCCCACGTTGGACCTTCCCAAGAACGCAAACTCGGGGCGGTAAGGGCCGGAGGGCGGGATCGCAGGGCAGCCCGCGGGGGTGACGGAGGAGCCGACGTACTCTGCGGTCTTGACGCGGATCTCCCGCGGCGTCGGGAGCTCGACGGAAGAGGAGGGCGACGAGGAAGAGGAAGAGGAAGAGGAGGCTGAAGCCGATGCCGACGCCGACGGCGTCGACGAATCGATTCGGTCGTCTCTCACCAGGCTCTTCCCCGCCAGGCTCGCTCCAGAGACCGGAGCCGCAGTGAGAGCTCGACAGAGGGCTTCTGTGCGCGTGGCGGCGCGGTCGAGGCGGTGCCTCCGGCGGGCAGGGGAGGAAGCGTCGAAAGGCAAGGAGGTGCCGCCGAGGGCATTGCCGATGGATCGAGGAGCTCTCCTCGTCGCTGTCGTTGCAGCCGCCGGAGCCCTTTTCGATGCGAAAGTGCGATGCGCTGATGCTGCTGATGCTGCTGATACCGATGATGCTGCTGAGAGTCGAGACGACATCGCGACGGTCCAGCTCCTGAGCATCAAGGAATCGAGAGAAGAAGCGAAAGGAAGGCTTGAAAGAAATATATCTGGCCGTCGCCGTTCTTTGTGTTTTCTTCTCGACCTCGACCTCCTCTTCTTCATTCTCGAAGACCTTCTTTTCCCTCTCGGGCGCGCCGCGTTCCGTCTCTTTTCTCTCGGCGAACCCGAGTTCACCGACGCGGAAGGAGGAAGAACCGCGCTCTCGCGGCTTCCAAGGAGTCTTCACAAAAAAAACTCTTTCTCACCCCTCCCACACCACCCTCCCGCCCCTCTCCTGCAGCGGCCTCGCGTTCTGCGCGGCCCCGCGCGGGAGCACCGCCCTCGCGACCTGCTCCGAGGTCGCGCCTTTCCTCCCCCTCGCGAAGTAGAAGCGCGCCCCCTTCGTGCAGGGGGGCGTCGTGAGTGACCCTTCGAACGCGAAAAAGTTTGTCAGCCTCCTCCCCCCCGGCGGGGGCGGGGCCTGGCGCGCGGAGGAGGAGAGCGAGGGTGGGGCGGCGAGGGAGCCTTCCGGCAGCAGCCTCGACGGGTCAAACGCGTGCACCCTCCGCCACGGGGCTCCCTCGGCTCCCTCGCCCGCCGCCTCTTCGTCGCCTCCTTCGCCGTCGCCGAACAGGGCGTCGAGTGCTGCGTCGGGGGCCTTCCGGGACAGGTCGAACGCGACCGCGACGACGACGAAGCGAGGGAGCGGGCGCGGCGGCGGCGGCGGGCCGCCGCCCGTAGCGGGGGCGGCCGGGCCCTGGTCTGGGCCCCCGCCGCCGCCGCGGTCGTCGCCGCCCTCCCTCTGGTGGACCAGGTGGGCTCCGAGCACGCCCCGCCGCCCCTCGAGGGCCTCCTCGCCCGGCCGGTGGAAGTGGAACTGCACCAGAGGGTAGAAGACCTTTTCGCCGCCGCCGCTTCCGCCGCGGAGCAGGTAGACGCCGCCGGCGGGGTGGCGCTGCTGCCGGAGCTGCTGCTGCCGCTGGTCTCGCTCCCCTCCTCCTCCTCCTCCTCCTCTCTTCTCGTTGCTCCCGACGACGGTGAACTTCGGGCTCGCGGTGATCCCTCGCTCGATCTCCGCGTCGAAGGCGGCGCTCCTGTAGTCAGCCTCGAGCTCGAGGAAAGGCGGCTGCTGCTCTTGCTGCTGCTGCTCTTGCTGCTGCTGCCCTCGTCGGGAAGCAGCTCCGCCGCCTTCCCTGATCCTGGTAAAAGGAGGCGAGATGTTGATCGGGGACTGCTGCCCGGTGGCGCCGCAGCTGTCGAAGCCGAGGGAGGACCAATCTTTGCCTTTGCTGGCGTAGGACCAGCCTGCCGGAGGGGGAGGGGGCGACAGGGGCGGCGTCGGCGGCTGCGTCGCCGCCGCGGGCGCTGCAGTCGCCCGGTCGCCCGCGAGCCCCGCTGTCGCCAATGCCGAGAAGGCCGCGCCGAGAAGGGCGTCTCGCCTTCGCGCGTCTCTAAGCTTTACTTTCTCTTTCTCGCCTTTCTTCTCCTGGGGAACTGGAGCGGACGAAACGGGCCTCGCGTCAACTGGAGTGCGGGAAGGAGGGGGAGGAGGAGGAGGCCGCCGCGGCTTCGGAGGGACCGCCGAGGAAGAGGCGAAGACGACACGCGATCGCATCAAAGATTTTTTCTTTTTTCCCCTTTTTTTTCTTTTCAGTAAAATGTGGAAAAAAAGTTAAGGACAGATTCGGTTCGGAGAGAGAGAAACACCGCCTCGTCTCTTTCTCTCTCTCTCTTTCGCTACTCCGTCGCCATCATCAGAGGCGCTCGGAGCCCACCCCTCGACGCTGCCGCCCCGCTCCTCGAAACTCCGCCCGCGCTCCTGCTCCCGCTGCTGCTGCTGACCTCGACCGCCCGCGCCGCCCTCCGTGCCTCTCGGGCCCAGTCGAGACGCGACACGACCACGCCAAGCGCCGCGAGCAGGCAGCAGCTCGCCAGGGCCGCCCCGGCCAGCAGGCCCGGGACCCCGGGGCCGGCCCCGACGGCCGCGGCGAAGGAAGGCGGTCTGAGGGCGAGCCAAGCCTGCAGCGGCAGCCCCAGAGCCCAGGCGCCCGCGAGAGAGACCCCCACGGCTGTCGCCTGCCTGCCGCACCCTCGCAGCGCGCCGCCGGCCGCGCCGGCCGCGGCCTCGGCCGCCATGGCCAGTCCCAGAAAGGGCGCAGACTTGACCACGATCTCCGAGCAGGCGTTGCCGCTCGGGCACAGAGCTTCGGACCAGACGCGAGATCCGCCGACGGCGGCAGCGGCGGCGCCCAGGCCCAGCAGCGCGCCCGCCGCGGCGGCGAGCCTCGCGGCCAGCCGCGCCCGGCGCCAGTCGCCCGCGCCGAGGTCGTTGGCGACGCGCACCGCCGCGGCCGAGGCCACGCCGTCGGCCATCATGTACGAGGCTGCGCGCACGTTGAGGAGGACGCCCGCGGCCGCGAGGGAGGCCGCTCCCGAGGAGGAGGAGGCGGCAGCGGCGGCTGGGGAGGAAAAAGAGGAGGCGAGGAGAGAGGTCAACGTCGTCGTCGGCGGCGGCGGCGGCGGCGGCATCGGCCCCCCCCCTCCGCCGTCCGGGAGCCTCCCCGCGATCACGACCGCGGCCTGCCCTGCCCACCACGACGCGCACACCAGCACCGCCGCGGGCGCAGCCAGCTTCAGGTGCGACCTCCACGCCTCCGCCGAGAGCAGCGCCTCCCTCGAGAAGCCGTGCCAGGCGCGCTGGCTCTTCGAGGCGCGAAGCGCGTCGAGGCGCAGCACGACGAGGGCCATGCCCGTCGCCGACAGCAGCGCCATGGCCGCGTCTGCCGCGTCGGAGCCGTCGAGGCCGAGGCCCAGCCCGTTTGGAGGACGCAGAGAAAGAGGGGACGAGGGAGAAGAGGGGCTCGCGACGATCCCCCCGCCCGTGACGAGAAACGTCGTGAGCGGCGCCGCCGTGAGCAGCATCAGCAGCGACACGCAGGCGCACGCCCTCACCGCGCCCTGCGCCACCGCGGTCCTCCTGCAGGCCTCGCTGACCGCCCAGAGGAAGAGCGCGGGCGGCCACCGCGAGGCGAAGCGCGCCGCGGGGACCGAGAGCCGCGGGTCCTGGCCCAGGACGCGCACGAGGACGAGGCGCCCGAGCGCGCCGCCGCGCGCGGCCCAGAGCAGCGAGGCGAGCGCGCTGAGGGCGAAGGCCGCGAGGAGCGCGCGCTGGAGCACCGAGCCCAGGGCCGCCCGGGCGCCCGCGGGGGGGCCCCCGCCGGCGCCGTCGCCGCGGCGTCCTCCTGCCCCTCCTCCTGCTCCTCCTCCTTCCTCCTCCCCTCCTCCGCCCGCCCTCGCCTCGTCGGCGTTGGCCGCGCCGTGCGCCGCCCCCGCGAACGTCTCGATCGCAGAGAGGGACCCCAGGACGGGGGCCAGGCCCGTGATGGAGACCAGCGACCTCCCGAGGAACAGCGCCGCCGTCTGCGTCGCCCCCAGCGACGACTTCGCGACGACGGCGGCCGAGACGACCGAGGCCGCGAAGGAGCCAGCCTGGTCGAGGGACAGGGGCAGGGCGAGGGAGAGGAGGGCGAGGGCCTCTTCGAACAGCGGGCGGGGAGGGAGGGGAAAGCGGTGGCGGCGGAGGTCGCTGCCGCTGCCGCTCTCGTGGTCGCGCTGGGGCTGCTGCTGCTGCTGCCGGAGAGGAGGCGGAGGAGGAGATGGAGCAGCAGCCAGGAGGGCGGAGGAAGTCGAGGTCGAGGAGGTCGATGGGTCTGTCGTCGTCGTAAAAGCATCGGCGCCACCGTCCCTCTTCTTCCTCCCTGCTTGTCCTTCTCCGTTGCGCGCCATTTGGATGCGATAAGGGGGAAGAACAGACCCTGCTGTGTCCTCTCCTGAAAGGTCGGAGCCCTCTCGTGGACGGGAGAGCGCGCGCAAGAGAGAGGGAGGTGACGAGGAGAAACAAGGGTGTCGAGTAATTTGATTGTGCAGTCAGATGTTTGTCGTCGGGGACTAGAGGGGGATTCGGAGGCGCATTTTTCGAGACGCCAGAACTTTCTCGATATGATCGTTTTCGTCAGCGTGTTCTTGGAATGCGTAGCGGCAATCGCCCAAATATTTCTCCTCTGCGCTGTTGGCGCAGTGATGGAGAGGATCGTGAGTGCGATGCGATTCAGTTTCTATTGAAAGCTAGAGAAACGGAGCAAACGCCTGCTTAGGGAAAAAAAAAACCTCAACCACCTTCCAAAAAAAAATTTACCAACAGGGAATCCTCAACCACGCGGGCCGCAAGACCATCTCCGGACTTTCGTACCACGTGTTCATCCCGGCGCTGTCGTTCGTCCGCCTGGCCGGGGCGGTTGGGGCGGTCAGGAAGCTCTGGTTTTTGCTCTTCAACATGGGTGTCGCCATCGCCGTCGGCACCGTCCTAGGGACGGCCACGGCGAGCTTGGTCTTCCCGAGGAGGAGGAGGAGGGGGAGGAGGGGAGTTGCGGGCGCTTACAGGCCTCGAGGAGACGAAAGGGAGAGCCTGAGGAAGGTCGTCGCCGCGGCGGCCGCGTTCGGGAACATGGCCAACCTGCCCCTCGTCCTCGTCTCGGCACTCTGTTCCGGCGAAAGCGCCCGCACGGTCCTGTTCTCTTCTTCTCCTTCGGGTCCTCCTTCCAGGGCCCAGTGCTCGGCGACGGCCGAGGAGTACGTGATGGCCCCCATCGCAGTGGCGTCGGTGATGCAGGTGGGAAGAAGGGGCTTCGAAGGAAAAGGGAGAGAGAGAGAGAGAGAGAAAAGAGAGAGAGAAAGAGAGAAGAAGAGAGCAAAGGGAGCGTTGAGACGAAAGAAGAAAGGGAGAAAAAACTCCCTCTTTCTTTGTGCTCACTCCGTGCCTTCTTTTTGCCCTCAAACACACACAAACAAAAACAAACAGTTCATGCTCGCAGAGGCGATTCTGCGAGGGAAGGGCCAGCGGAAAGGGAGGGAAGAAGCGACGAGGCCTCCCTCGGCGAGGGCAGCAAGAACAGCACGAGGAGCAACGACTCCGGCTTCCCCTCCGCGCGGCTCCTCCGCCGAGCTCGTGCCGCTCCGCAGGGTCCAGGAGGAGGATGGATACGGCGAAGAAGTTGGGGAAGAAGAAGAAGAAAGAGGGGCGGAGAAGAAGCAGCGGGCAAAGGCGGCGGCGTCGAGTCTGCCGCCACCGAGGCTCCCCCCGTCGCCCTTTGTCGCTAACGGAAGCGGCAAGGGCAAAGGACCCGCGCCCTCTCCGTCGTCGCCGCCCTCTCCTCCTCCTCCTCTCCCTCCCCGGCTCCACGCCGCGACCCGCGGCGACTGCGTCTCCATCGACGTGGAGCCTGAAGAAGAAGAAGAAGAAGAAGAAGAAGCAGCTGCGGGAGGAGGAGGAAGAGGAGGCGATGGCGAGGGGGGCGGCGGCAGCGGTGGCGGCGGCGGCCCCGGGGGGAGGGTGGGGGGCGGGAGGCTGCTCACGCGCTCCTCGGGCTCGAAGGACTTCAAGGCGGTATCCGATGGGCTCGAGGCGGCCGAAGGAGAGAAAGGAGAGGCCTCGCCCTCCTCCTCCTCCTCCTCCTCCTCCTCGCACCTGAGACGTGTCCTTTCGATCGCGACGGAGGCCGCGGCCGCCGCGGCAAACCCCCCAGCGGTGGCGGCCCTCGTGGGCCTGGCGGTCGGCTCGGTGCCGGCGCTGCGGTCGCTGTTCTTCCCCGCCGCTCCTGCCGGTTTTGCGGTCCTGGGCTCCCTGTCGACGGCCTTCGAGACGCTCGGAGGAGCGATGATTCCCTGCCTCATGGTCGTGTTGGGCGCGGAGCTCTCGGCGAAGAAGCAGGAGGAGGAAGGAGCGGCGGCGGGCGCGACGGGGGAGGGAGGGGACCACGAGGAAGAGAGCAGCCCCCCCTCTCGCTCTCTGCCCGCGGCCGCCGTCGCCGCAGCTTTGGGGGCGCGGCTCGTTCTGATGCCCTGCGTCGGGGCCTGCTTCCTCTTCTTTTGCAGCCGGATCGGGCTGCTGAGCCCCGGGAAGACCTCGCCGCCGGAGCCGCTGTTCAGGCTCGTGGCTCTGCTGGCGTGGGGTGGGTGGTTTCTACGTTTTTCTCTCTCCCCTTTTTCCCCTTCTTCGGAGCCGTCGGCGGCGACCTGAACAGACGAGAAAAAACTCATTCCCCCCCTTTTTTCTCAAAAAACGAAACACAGGAACTCCTGCCGCGATCATGCTCTCAACGCTGTGCTCGAGGCTGGGCAGCGGCCCAAGCTCAAGCTCGAGCAGCTCGAGAGGAAACGGAGCCGGAAGTGAAGGGAGCGGCGGCGGCAGCAGAAGAGACGAAAGCTCTTCCTCTTCTTCCGCCTTGGCCAAGCCGATGGCGGTGCTGCTCGCGTGGAATTACGGCGCCGCGGCGCTGACGCTCCCCTTGCTGGCCTCGGCCGCGATGGCGGCGATGACTTGAAAGGAGGAGAATTTGTAAACTCATTGAAATTTAAAAAAAGTAAAAGAAAAATCGACCGTCACACATAAAGCAGAATAAAACAAAAACGATTATCTCTCTTCTCTTTCCGCACGCTAAATAAGCAAAGAACGATGCTTCTAGACTAAAATAAATTGGGGCAAAAGAAAGGAAAGGGGACGGCACGCGTTGCGCAACAAAAAAAAGAGAAAGAATAGAAGGAAGAAAAGAATTCATTCGTTCATTTTTTCTAGTACCCGCCGCCGCCGCTGTAGCCCCCTCCGCCTCCACGACCGCCGCCGCCGCCTCCCCCGCGGCCGCCGCCGCCTCCGCGGCCACCTCCTCCTCCGCGGCCGCCTCCTCCCGGTCCTCCGACCTCGCGCCTCTTGTGAGGGCTGCCCCCGGGAACAGAGGGGCGCGGGTGGCCCCTCCCCGTCCCAGCTCCTCCCCCTCTCCCGCCGCCGCCGCCGCCGCCGTGGAAGCTGCCGCCGCCGCCGCCGCCGTTGCCGTAGCCGCCGCCGCCGTCCCCGCCGAACCGCGAGCCGCCTCCGCCTCCGCCTCCTCCGCGCCCGCCCCCGCCTCCCCCGGGCCCGCCCTCGATGTTCAGCCCCGGGACGCCCTTGAGCCCCATCTTGCCCACGGTCTTCTTCTCGATCGTGGGCGGGACGGTCTTGCACTTGAGCGCGACCGAGAACTGCGTCGCCTCGGCGACGAGCCGCTCGGGCGTCCAGCGCAGCACCCTGAGGTACCCCTTGTAGAAGCCCAGCCAGGTCCGGTACGCCTGGTCCTTGGTGGGCTCCGGGACGCGGTCGAGCCCCGAGGCCACGGCGGCGAGGGCCTCCGCGGCCTGCTGCGCCGTCGGGTCGGGCGCCGGGTTGATGGGGACGTCGGAGAGCTCGTTGAGGAAGGAGCGCTCAAAGTCGCCCAGCAGCAGCAGGCCCTTGCCGCGCTTGCCCGCGCGGGCCGTCCTCCCGACGCGGTGGATGTACTGCGCCTTCTCCGAGGGGAGACCCACCTGGATCACCAGGGTGACGTCGGGGTAGTCGACGCCGCGGGCAGAGACGTCGGAGGAGAACATGATCGTCCTGCTCCCGGAGCGGAACGCGTCGGCGGCCTTGGTGCGCGCAGGCTGCGACTTGCGCGAGTGCATCTCCAGGACGGGGGCGCCCATCGCCGCGAACAGCTCGGCGTAGAGCTGCGTCAGCCTCGCGGTCACGAAGAACACGATCACCTTGAAGTCCGGCTCCTCGGCGGCGTGCTCGCGGCAGGCCATCCACAGCGCCGGCGCCAGGTCCTCGTAGCCCGGCACGACGGCGAAGCGCTGGTCGACCGCCGCGGCGGTCTGCACTTCCTCGTCGCCGACCGTGTCGACGAACTCGGTCATGTTGTTGCCCTGTGGCGGTGGTGCGAAGATTTCGTCGAGGCGGGGAGAAAGAGCGAGTGAGGGAAAGAGAGGAGCGAGTTTTTTCCCCATTTTGTTTTTGAAAGCAAAAAAAAGTTGATAAAAACTTCAACATCTCGTACCGTGCGCAGCGCGTAGTCCGCGAGCGCCTTGATGTTCTTCGGGTACGTCGCCGAGAACAGCAGCGTCTGCCTCGTGGACTTCGGGGGCAGGGCTTTGAGCAATTCGTCGATCGCGGGCCTGAAGCCCATGTCCAAGAGCCTGTCGGCCTCGTCAAACACCAAAACCCGCAGGTCAGAGAGCGCCTCGGCCGTGCCCCTCGCGTTGGCGAGGAGGTCGTTGAGCCTTCCGGGCGTCGCGACGAGGATGGTGGGCGTGCGCGGGGCCTTGAGCCTGTTGGCGTCGGTGTTCATGTTGGTTCTGTGGTGGTTTTTGTTTTGTTTTTTTTTGAAGGGAGAAGAAGGGGAAAAAAGAAAGGGAGAGAGAGTGAGCTTTGTTCCATCTCGCCGGCTCCATCGCTCCTCGCTCTCAACCTCTGCGAAAGAAAGAAAGAAACGAAAAAAAAACATACCCTCCAACCACCGACAGCACCCCGTTGAAGCTCGAGTGGAACTTGGACAGCGCCTCCGCCTCGACCGCGATCTGCGTCGCGAGCTCCCTCGTGGGAGAGACGATCAGAATCCCGATTTTGTTCCCCCTGCCCACGGGGCGAGCGAGCAGCGCCTCAAACGCCGGGATCAGGAAGCCTAGCGTCTTCCCCGTGCCCGTTTTCGCCTTGCAGACCAGGTCTTTCCCCTGGAGGGCCGGAGGCACGGCGCGCGCCTGGACCTCGGTGCAGGTCTGGTAGCCCAGGACCTCGTGCAGCGCGCGCTTCGTGAGCGGGGAGATCGGGAGCTGCTCGAAGAGCGTCGAGGTGAGGTGCGCCGCCGTCGTGGACGAGATCTGCCTGCTCGACTGGGGGAGCGGGGGAGGTGGGGGCCTCGGGACTCCGGAGGAGGGGGGCGCGCCGAGGGCGTTTGCGATCTGGTTGTTGGACGTCTTTGAGTTGGTCGGAGTCGGAGTCGGGAGAGGGAACGGTGAGCGACGGTGCGCGGGAGAAAGAGAAGGAGAGGAGAAAGTGAGGGAAGAGAGGGAGGTCGAACAACGGCGGCAACGCCAACCGGAGCTAGGCAGGCGTTTTTTCCCCCTCGGCGCGAATTTTAAACACGCCGGACAAAGACTGTCTCGCTGGTTTATCCTGCCCAAACGCGCTTGAAACTCAAGCGCGCTTGCCTCTTCTGGCTCGCCGTCATCGAAAGAAGAACAGGGACGCGCATGGGAGAAAAGCGAGAGCGAGTTAGATGGCCAACGTTTTTTGTTTTTGCCGCTGGCGGCCCATGCGTTTCAACCGTTCAGATCGATTTCGCTCTGCACGCTCTCACACGCTTGCGAATTCCCGCTTCCTCTATCCCTCTCTCTCTTGCTGCAACCGACCTTGCCAGCCTGAACGGCCGCCGATGAGAAGTGGGCAGGGGCACCGCCGAGACCGAGGGCAGCGCCAGGGGCGCCGCCGCCGAGGCCTCCATTAGCGATGCCGCCGCCTCCGTTGCCGGTGCCGGCGGTGCGGCCACGGCCTCCGCGGGGCCTGCGGGCGCGCTTCCTGTCGCCTCCTCCTGCTCCGCCTGCGCCAGCGGAAGGGACGTCGACCATGGAGGCGAACGCGGATGCTCTTGGGAGGAAAATAGTGTTTCTCCGAGAGAAGAGTACAGAAGACGAGTAGCGAGCGGGCGCTGCAAGCAAAGCCTTCATTAAATGTTGTGGGGAAAATAGTTTTTCTCTCTCTCCGACACTCTCTCTCCCAAAACTCTTTTCCTCTTCTCTTTCTCTTCTCTCTCTCCCTCTCTCTCCTCTCTCTTTCTCTGCACCACCGATCTATGACCAGCCTGCCTAGGCTCCTCGCCGAGGCAGCGAGACCGGTGCTCAGCGAAGCGGGAGTGTGGAAGAAACCGGCTCTGTCTGCTCGAGGAGCGGCAGCCTGGAGGAAGAGGCTCGGGTGAGAGATTGTTTTTTTGTTTTTTTTGACGGCGTCGATCTGGGAGCCCTCGATGACTCTGTTTGCGAATTATTTCGTGGCGTTCCACCGCGCGTTTTACGGAGCGCCTTTGACAGAGGCGAGAGAGATGCGAGATTGTCGCCCCAGTGCAAGACTGACTTTGATTTGGATCACATAAAAAACGAACAAACGAAATAAAAACAGGGAGGCATTTGGCGAGACCGAATCGACATCGACGACGGCCACCGAAACCCCTTTGACCTCTTCGACCTCCTCGAACGAACCCAAGCCCAAACCCCCTCCCAAGCCCTTCGGCTTCCGCCGCTTCAAGGGCCACAAGCACGACCGCGAGGCCGCGGCCAAGAGAGCCAAGACCGAGCTGTACCTCTCCTCGGGCGAGGCCGACGCGGACATCAGAGCGCACAAGACGGCCAAGCGCGAGCTGGGTCTCGGAGGGGCGTCCGCGATAGAGCGGCTGCTGACGCAGGCTTCGGAGCTGCGGAAGAGGGTCGGAAGGTCCGCGCCCGTCACCGGGAAGCAGCAGGGGGGCAAGTAGACTAGAGAGAGGAGGTCGAGGGAAAATAAAAGGGAAAGGTTGGAGAGAGAAGAAGGGGAGAGCAAAACAAAATGCAGGCTCAAGGAGGGAATCCGCAACTTCCTCCTCTCGGGGAGGTCGCCCTTCACGGCGCCGCCTGCGGGGTCCGGTGGCGCCGCCTCCCGCGCCTGACCGAGGCGCAGCTCAGGGAGTTGCTGCAGCTGGGAGAAGGGAGGGAAGAGGAAGGGAACGGAGGGAGGAGAGGAGCGAACGAGTCGGTGCCGCTCCACGCGCGGCTCGACGGCAGGCTCGTCCCGACGCGCCCTCCTCTTCCCTCCTCCAATCCTCCGGGTCCCGCCGGCCCGTCCGCCTCCTCCGCCGGCGCCGCTGCCGCCGCCCGCCTCGACAGGGCGCACGCCGCGGTCGTCGACAACTTCGTTTCCGAGGAGGGCCGCGCGGAGCTGCTGTCTCTGGTCGTCTTCGGGGGGGGAGATCCCGGAGCGGGGGACGGCGGGCGCCGCCGCCGCTACGACGAGCGCTCCGGCAGCGAGGGGCTGCCGAAGCCCCGCTGGGAGCGGCGGACCGCGGACTCCGCCGAGGCCGCCGCCGACGCCGCGCGCGAGGGAGGGGAGGAAGGGGGAGGGGCAGGCGGCGGCGGGGAGCGGGCGCGCCGCCGCCTCGGCTGGGGCCTCTCCTCCGCGGCGATAGAGGACCTCTTGGCCCTCGCGTCTCCCTCTCCCGCCCTCCCCGCGCCGAGGGCCCTGGCAGAGGTCGGATCGAAGCTCGGCGCGATGTTCCCGGAGCACGACTGCCTGTGGCTCCCGACGGAGAGCATGGAGGGGGCGGGGGACGGCGGGGGGCGGGAGGGCGGGGAGGGGGGCAGCGGGAGAGCGGAGCGAGCGCAAGGGGACCTCGGCGGCGGCGGCGGCGGCGAGGCTCCTCCCCTCCCCTCTTCGACCTCCCCGCCCCTCCTCGCCAACGCCGCCTCCTCCCTCGACGCCTTCTCCTACCACGTCGACTGCGACCCGGACTCCACGCGACCGGGGACGCCCTGGCACGCCGCCTTCGGGAGCTACGCCAACGGCGACCCCGACCGGCCCCTCCTGGTGTCGGTCGTCCTGTACCTGAACGAGACGTGGAGCCCGAGCCTCGCGGGCGAGACGCTGGTCGTCGACTCCACCGCGGCGGTGGGCTGCGCGGTGCTGCCGAGGCCGCGGAGGGCGCTGCTGCTCGAGAGCGACGTCCTGCACAAGGTGTGCCCCCCGTCGTCCGGGGGGGGCAGCCTCGGCGGCGGCGGCGGCAGGCTCCGCTTCTCGCTCGTGCTCAAGCTCGCGCTCTGCCCCAAGAAGAAGAGAGAGAGGGACTCTCCGTCGGGAAACGTCAACGTCCTGTCCCGGGAGTGGTGGGGCCCGCCCGCGGATTTTGGGTCGGCGAAGGCGCTGTCGGAGCTCGTGAGGAGGGTCGGGGAGGAGAAGAGGAAGAAGAGGGGGCGGGGAGAAGGAGGAGGCGAGGGAGAAGGGAAAGAGGAAGAGGAGGAAGGGAACGGCAAGCGAAGAGCAAAAACCTGATTTGTTTCCTTGTTTTGTTTTTGTCCCCTCAATGCTTGTATTATTTTCTCTGAATAGAAGAACTAACTTTCTGACAATGTGGTAAAGAAGAAGAAAAAAACAAAACAGAAATGATGGGGGCGGGGGGTCAATTGTGGGCTGTCGTTTTTTTTTGTTTCGCTCGTTTTTTTTCTTCGTTGTTTTTCTCTCTCTCTCTGTCTCTCTCTCCCAACTTTATTCTTTCTTCTCTCTCTTTTTCTGTCTTCTTTCTCTCATTGTTTCGCTCGCTGTCTGCTTCTGCTCGGTACAAAAATATCAAGGAAAAGAATTCGAAAATCAAGCCGCAGAGGGCGCAGAAGAACGAGGCGCCGTCGCCGTCGCCCCCGCGCCTCTCCTTGCCGCTTCCTCCTCCTCCTCCAGCCGCCGCTGCTCCTCGGCCTCCCTCACCGCCTCGGGACCAAACAGCCTCTCGACCACGGCCCTCCCCTCGGCGATCCCGGCCCTGATCGTGGGAACGTCGGTGCAGACCGGGGCGTACTGGGCAGCGGGCCCCGGAAAGACCGGGTACAGCAGCGCGCCGCCAAACTCGGGGCGCGTGCGCGCGGCCGCGCCGCGGTCCTCGAGGCCGAGCTGGAGCATCTCAAAGTCGGCGAGGCCGAACGAGGCGACGAGCTCGACCTCGCGGCGCCATACCGGTTTCATGTACTCCGGGGACATCACCGCCTTTTTCACGACGCGCTCGACGACGCCTTTTGTTTTTTTCGTGGGAAAAAGGAAGGAAGAAAAAAAAGGTGAGAAAAAAAGCTTCTCTCTGCCTTGTCCACTCTCTCGCTCTCTCTCAACTTCAAAAGAAAAAAAGGTACAAAAAAAAAGTCAACCTCTTACCTCCAACCAGCCTCGCCACGGCCCCCGACGGCGGCGGCCTCGTGCACAGCGCCAGCACGTGCGTCGCGCCGTCGTTGATCGCGGCCCTGAAGGGCACGGGCTCGAACACGGCGGCGTCGACCAGCCTGCGCCCGCGGTGGAAGACGGGGAGCCCCGCGACCTCGGGCACGGTCGCCGACGCGCGCAGGCAGCTGGCCAGGTCCGCCGCGTCGTCGAAGTCGCCCAGCACGACCGGGGACAGCGAGTCGACGCAGGAGGCGATGATCTTGAGCGGGATGTCCGAGGCGACGACCGCGTCCCAGCGCAGCGGGGCCGCGCCCGAGGGCGACATGATCTCCTCGAGCAGGAAGCCGAGGTCCAGCGCCGGAGTGTCGGCGGCGGCGTCTTCCTCTCCGTTTTCGCCTTCGCCCGGGGGAGCCGCAGCAGCGGCGGCGTCGGCGTAACCGTCCAGGGAAGAAGCGGAAAAGTCCTCCGAGGAGAGAGAAGAGGAGGACATGGAAGATGAAGAGGCCGTGGAAGTGCCGCTGCCGCTGCTCGCCGCTGCCCCTCCTCCTTTCTTTCCGCCGCCGTTGCCGCCTCCCTTCCGAATCGCGGCGAGGCTCTTCGGGTTCAGGACCTTCAGCCTGCGCATGTCGCAGAAGCGGTCGTTGGCTATGTGCTCCTGTTTGCAATTGATTAATTTGGGTTTTTGTTTTCGTTTCGAAGAAGAAGAATGGAGGAGAGAACGCGGAAAAAAAGGTTAATTTTCTCCTTCTCTCTTTCTTTCTTCCCCTCTCTCTTTCTCTCTCTCTCGCTCGCTCCCCAAACCCTCTTTCTCTTCTCCCTACCGGGTAGATGTCCACGCCGTCCCTCTGGCCCGACAGGAAGTACGTCGCGTTGATCGCCCCGGCCGACGACCCGTACACGACGTCAAAGGCGTCCCTGAGCCCGAGGTCGTGCAGCGCCTGCAGCCCCCCGCCGGAGACCGCTCCGCGCATGCCCCCTCCCTCGACGACCAGGGCCAGCCTGGCGGTGTCCCCGGGGCCGCGCCTGCCGGGCTTCGAGCCCGAGGCCGCGCGCCGCCGCACCAGCTCCAGCACGGGGTGGCCGTGGTCGACGGGCGGCGGCGGCGGCGGCGCCCTGGCGCGCTCCCTGCCGAGGGAGACGACGCGGCGCCTGCGGGTGGGGAGGGGCGGGGCTGCCGAGCGAGGGGGGGACCCGGGAGGCGAGGGCGGGGAGGGCGCCGAGGGAGAGCCCGGGCGGCGGAGGCGCGGCGGCGACGGCGGTGAAGGCCCCGCCGGGGTCGAGGAGGGGGCCGCCGCGTCGCCTGCTCTGCTGCTGCCGCCCTCCCCCTCCCTCTCCGCGCCGCCGCCGCGCCGCCGCCTCTCCTGCAGGGCCCTCGCGAGCCTCGCCGGGGCCGGGACGACGTTGGCCGCGACCGACCTCGCGCCGCGCGAGGCCGCCGCGCCCGCGGCGGCACCGGCCCGCGCGGCGAGCTGCCTCGCGGACGCCGCGGCGGCCTGGCGGGCGGCGACGGCGGAGGGGGCCTGGGTGGCCTCGAGCAGGGCGCGGAGGGGCTTCGGGATCGACGGCGAGGGTTTGGGCTGCTGCTGCGGCGGCGGCGGCGGGGGCGGGGCCTGGGGATGGGGTGGAGGTTGAGGGTTGGGGCAGAGGAACGGTATCGGAGTTGAGAGAAGAGGGAGGGAAGCAAAGCAAGGCAAAGCAAGCAAGCAGGCAAAAGAACCCCTCCGGGCTCCCATTTCCCGCGCAAGCTGCAAGGCGCCCTCCCTTTCCCGTTTGCTCTTTCCTCCCCTCGCCTACGCGGAGAAGACATGGAATCCTCCCGCATGGTCCGAGAACTAGAAGTCGAAACGCGCAGGCGTGTTCGAATATCACCGAGATTCGGAAAGCGTTGAAGGCAAAAAAGGGGGAAAAACAATGGTAGCGTGCCCGACGGAAGAAAAAAGGAACATTCTTTGACCCACCTTTGGAGCGCCGCTGCTGGCCGGGACGGCCTCTGCCTCCTTCGAAGTGGCAAATACAGGCGTCAGAGAGCGCCTGGCGGGCCTGTGGGGCCTGTGGGGCCTGGAGAGGCCGCCGCAGGGGCCGGCGAGGGACGTCAACGACATCGCTTCCTGGTGCACTTTTTTTTCTTTTGACGACGAAAAGCAAACTGGAGCGAAACGAGGCAGGCGTGCTTTTCGTTTCCCCGCTCTCTCTTTCTGGGCTAGCTCGTCCGTCGCCTCGACTTGGATTTGCGTCGATTCGGGCTAGGAGAGAGAGAAGGATAGAAAGGGGACGAGAGAAAGCCAGAAGAGGCTGGAGATGAGCGCTTAAAAACAGGCGGTCGAGATAGCCTCTCTTCAGGCAGCGCCTCTCTTTCTTTTGAGTTTTTTTTTCCTGGTGACAAAGAAGTGGAAAGCCCAACGTCGACGTTGACATGGGCAAGCAAACTGACAAGTCCGTCAAACTCTCTCTCGCTCTCTCTCTCTCTCTCTCTCTCAAGATGCGCCTCCGCGCCCTCTCGACTACGCTCCGCTCGCTGCGGGCCCGGCCAGCAGCGGCCATCGGCGTCGTCGCCCACGTTGGGGCGCCCTGCTGCTCGGCCGCTCCTTCCCAACGGCGGCTCTCGAGCTCGAGCAGGCCGGCAGCGGCAGCACCAAAGCCGGGAGCGAACCATCAACGGCGACCGCTGTCTCTCCGACCCCCTCCCTTTGCCGCCTCGGCCTCCGCCTCTGCCTCCGCCGCCGCGGCCTCGCCGCTTCCTTTCTCCTCCTCCTCCTCCTCCTCCTCCTCAGCACCAGTCGACGTGGAGGTCGACGTCCGCATAGACGGCTCCCCGCTCATCGACGGCTTCGACGCCCTCAGGGAGGCCCCCAGCGGCGCCGAGCTCGAGGCCCTCGTGGGGCAGCTCGAGGCCGACGCCGCCGCCGCGGCCGCTGCGGCGCTGACGTATGCCTCGAGCTCCATGCAGCAGCGGCAGCAGCAGACCCCTGCCGATCGTCTCTCGATCCTCTCGCTGGTGCTCTGCGACGACGCGGTCATCGCGGCCCTGAACGAGGAGTGGCGCGGGGTCGAGGGCCCGACGGACGTTCTGTCGTTCCCGCAGTCTTCCTCTCCGCTCGGTGGCGGCGATGGTGGAGAAGAACAAGGGGGAGGGTCTCTCCCTTGGGAGGTACTATCGCAGTTTCAGCAGGCAGGTCAAAATGACTACGAAGATGACGACGACGACGACGACGACGACGACGAAGTCGACGACGGCGACGAGGCAGGAGAACAAGAGGCATCGGAATCGACCGCTTCCGCTCTGCCCCCCAGAGTCCTCGGCGACCTCGTGCTCTCGCTCGACACCGCGCAGCGCCAGGCCCTCGAGAGGGGCCACTCCCTGCGGACCGAGTGCCGCGTGCTGCTGGTGCACGGGGCCCTCCACCTCCTGGGCTACGACCACGAGGGGGGAGAGGAGCCGGACTCGGCGAGGGACGAGGAGAAAGCGGAGGGGATGGCGAGGGCCGAGAGGGCGATCCTGAGGGAGCTTGGGTGGGACGGGGACGGGCTGATCGACGCCGCGACCAAGGCCGGCGGGAGAGTCGGCGGTTCCTCCTCCTCTTTTTCTGCTGCTACTTCCGCTTCTTCCGGTCCTTCCAGCTCTGAGTCCGCGAACAAGAGCAGCAGCAGCAGCAGCGGCGGCGGCGGCGGCGGCGGCGGCGGCGGCAGCAGCAGCAGCGACAGCAGCGGCGGCAGCACGAGGAGATCCTTTTCTTCCTCCTCCTCAAAGTCTCGCCAAAGGCCAAAGGCCAGGGCCGTCGCGATCGACCTCGACGGAACTTTGCTGACCTCCTCGTCGCGCGCGTGCCTCGAGGGCGCAGCCGCCGCGGTCGCGGCTGCCGACGCAGGAGTGGCCGTCATCATCTCCACGGGCAAGGCCAGGCCCGCGGCGGCGGCCGCCCTCGAGAAGATCGGCCTCGGCGGCGTCCTCGTCGGCCCGGAAAGGCCCGGCGTCTTCCTGCAGGGGCTCGCGGCGTACGGCAGACAGGGGAGGAGGGTCGCGGGCAGAGCAGCGGCGGGAGGCGGCGGGCCCTCCACGCCCCCCGCTTTCCCTTCGCTGCCGCCCGCCGTCGTGCGCGCGGCCTTCGCCTTCGCGGCGCGCACGCCGGGCGTCTCGGCCGTCGCGTTCACCGGCGACGAGTGTTTCACGCTGCGGCTCACGGCGGACACCGACGAGCTGCACTCGGTCTACCACGAGCCGCTCCCACGGGTCCCGGAGGGGGGGATCGAGGAGCTGCTGTTCGGAGGAGGGGGAGGAGCAGGAGGAGCAGGCCTCCCTCCCGCGTCCTCCGGGGTCCTCAAGATGCTCTTCGTTGCCGAGCCCGCGGCGATCGAGGCGGAGCTCAAGCCCTACTGGCGCGACCTGCTCTCCGGCAGGATCTCCTCCCCTTCCTCTCCCGAACTGGCCATCCCCGCCGGCCTCGCCTCGTCGATGCAGGCTGTGGCCAACATGCTCGAGCTCGTCCCGGCGGGGGTCGACAAGGGCCTGGGGCTGCGGGCCGTGCTGCGCGACCTCGGGATCGACCCGGCGGACGCCGTCGCGGTCGGCGACGGCGGCAACGACCTCCCCATGATGAGAGCTGTCGGCACGCCCGTCGCGATGGGGAACGCCGTGGCCGAGGTGAAGGGAGCCGCGAGGCACGTGGTCGGGACGAACGACGAGTGCGGCGTCGCGGAGGCGATCGAGCGGTTCGTGTTGTAAAAGACAGATGATTTATTTTTTTCACTTCTCGGGGTCGACATGCGGACCACACTTTCGTCGTCGAAGTTGGAGCGGCGATTTCTAGAGAGAGAGAGAGAGAGAGAGAGAGCTAGCACACGAAACGGAAAACAATCAGTTCGGCCTCAATCATGGAGGCCGCGTCGCCGCAGCCCCTGAATCTCCACGACGAGCTGCTGCGAGACTTTCATGACACGGTGAGAATTGGAAGCAAGGGCGAGCGCTGGCCCTGAATGCGCGCGCGGGGGGGAGAGAACGAGAGAGAGAGAGAGAAGCTCGAAGTCGATCACCTAGTGATTGAGAGGGAAAAAAAGAAAGGCATGAGGCAAAAAAGAGAGGAGCGAACCGAAACGTCGCGCGGGGAGCCCTCTTCCCTCTCGCGTTTTGTTCAGTGTCCACCTGGGCGCCTCGAAATCGACGAACTTTACCAAGCTGTGGGCAGCAATTGTTTCGCAAGACACCGCAAGGGGCCTCCCGCGCGAAAAAAAAAGAAAAGAAAAGAGGGCGAACAAGAGCTTGCCGCTTTTGTTCGGCCCTCAATTCTTCAGTTCTCTCTGAACTCACCCTCTTCGCTCTCTCTCTTTCTGGGACACTCCCTCTTTCCTCCTTCCTCCAAAAAACCAGGGCATGTATGAGTATGCGTCTCAGCTGGGCCTGATACACGAGGGAGAGCTCCCGGAAGTGCGAATGCACGGTAAGAAGCTTTGATTTTTCCTTACTACTCTGTTTCGGCGCCAATAGGCCGATTGCTCGGGAGAAAGAGGGGCGAGGGCGAACCAAGCCGCTCTCCTGGGAGAGGGGAACTTTCGAACTCACCCTTAGTTTCCCTCCGACCCCCTCTCCCGAACTCGAAACACCGACAGAGCAATGGACGCAGCAGCAGTCGGGAGCAGCAGCAGCCAACGGAGCGACCGCGACGGCGGCTGCAAAGGCCGCCACTGCCGCTTCAGCTTCTGCCGCCGCCGCCGCCGCCGCAGCTGAAGCGGCGGCGGCAGCGGCGGCCTCTGCTTCTCGCCCTCTCCCTTCCCCTTCCCCGCTCCTACCCTCCGGCTCCCCGACCTCTGCGCTCCAGAACAGCAACGGCCAGCTCCTGCAGCAGCAACAGCTCCTGCAGCAGCAGCTTCAGCAGCAGCAGCAGCTCCAGCAGCTCCAGCAACAGCAGCAGCAGCAGCAAGAGCAGCAGCAAGAGCAGCAGCAGCAGCAGCTGCAAGGGCGGGAGCAGCAGCAGCAGCAAGGGCGGGAGCAGCAGCAGCAAGGGCTGGAGCAGCAGACCGCCCCCCCCCCCTACCTCGAGTCCGAAGGCGACATGGTCGGCGGCAGGGACGCGCTGCGGGCCGCGGCGGCCCTCGCCGCGCGGGCCGCCGAGGCGACCAGGGACGCGAGGGGCAGGCTGGCCGCCGCGGCGCAGGCGTCCGCGGCCGCGGCCGCGGACGTCAGGCGCGCGAAGACGGGCGGCGGAGGCGAAGAGAACGGCGGCTGCGGCGGCAACAGCACGACGACGGCGCAAAACGCCGCCGCGGCGGCGCTGACGACGGGCCGCGGCAGCAACAAGCGGCGAGCAAACGCCAGGGGGGATGCCGGCGACGCCTTCGTCTCCCCCAACCCTTCCTCCTCGGACGCTTTCCCCTCGCTGCCCTCGAGCGCGGTCTACTCGGCGACCGCGGGCGCCAACAACATGGGCCTGCGCCACTTCTCGCTCAAAGTCTGCGAGAAGGTCGAGTCGAAGGGCCTGACGACGTACAACGAGGTCGCCGACGAGCTGGTGCGCGACCTCAAGGCCGAGGCCGCCGCCGTCGAGGCCGCCGCCCCCGAGGGACCCTCCCCAGGGCCCTCCCAGGGGAGCGGCGGCGCAGCGGCAGCGGCAGCGGGAGCAGCAGATGTCCCCTGGGAGGCGCTCGCGACCTCCCTGCCGGCCCCCGCGGGAGGCAGGGGCCGGTACAGCTGCGGCAGCACCGCGGAAGCCGACGCGGGAGCGGGGGTGCGCCCGATCCGCAGGCAGGTCCTCGGGAAGCAGAACACGTTCGACGAGAAGAACATCCGGCGGCGGGTCTACGACGCCCTGAACGTGCTGATGGCGATGGACATCATCACGAAGGAGAAGAAGGAGATTCTGTGGAGGGGTCTGCCGCTCCCCGGGGGGGCGGCGCTGGCGTCTGCGGCGGCGACGGCGGCGAGGGGCAACGGCGCCCCGGGAGGGGGAGCGGGAGCGACGGCGGAGGACGCTGCGGCTGCTGCCTCCGGGGCAAGCGGCGCAGGCCTCTCCGCGGCAGCGGGCCTCTCCACGGCGGCGCGCCTCGCCAAGCTCCGCGCCGAGCGCGACCGCCTGCGCGCCGCGGCCGACCGCGGCGCCGCGTTTGTCGACGAGCTGTCGCGGCAGGCCACCGCGTTCGTCAACCTGATCGCGAGGAACGCCGACGCGCCGGCTCCCCTGCTGAGGGCCGCCGCGGCCAAGGCGGCCGCCGAGGCCGCCGAGGTCGCGGCGAGGGCAGAGGGAGCGGGGGCGGCGGCAGGCGGAGAGGCGACGGCCGCGGCAGCGCCGCCGCCTGCGCTCTCGCTGCCGACGCCGCTGCCCCTCCCCTTCATCCTCATCGCTGTCCGCCCGGACGCCGCCGTGGAGGTTCAGATCGCCGAGGACAACTCCGCGGCCGCGTTCGACTTCCACGACGCGCCCTTCAGGATCACGGGGGCGGAAGAGGTGAGAGATGTCTTGAAAGAGAGGGAGAGAGAGAAGAACGAGCGAGATGAAAAACTAAAAAAACCTCACTCTTTTTCAAATTCTTTTCGAAATCGCCCCCCCCCCCCAAAAAAAAAAAA
>Ga0210003_1000997_pt1 | contig 25203 bp, 25 predicted proteins | sample LantaG_FD_182804 | JGI IMG/M metagenome (GOLD analysis project Ga0210003, IMG submission 182804) | Deep subsurface microbial communities from Baltic Sea to uncover new lineages of life (NeLLi) - Landsort_02402 metaG (SPAdes) (version 2) | ecosystem: Environmental > Aquatic > Marine > Oceanic >... | reverse complement strand
AAACGGGCACATGCAATGTGCCCCTACGACCAACCTACGAGGTTGGTGTTGGAAGGCCCTACGACCAACCTACGAGGTTGGTGTTGGAAGGCCCTACGACCAACCTACGAGGTTGGTGTTGGAAGGGCGAATGTCCCTATGTAATTTAGGATGCGGGAGTTTTGATGAATGTTCGGGTTTTCAAAATATCGTTTTGTTGTCATCTAATGAATCAAAATACGCGTAAGACCGTTTACTATGGGAATAATGAATTTATCAAAAAGCCCCAGGTACAAAAATATTATTAGAATAAAAAAACCGTATTTTTCAAGTTTTCCGTAGGCACGCATCAATTCAACAGGTAAAACTGACATGATTATATTCGCGCCGTCAAGCGGCGGTATTGGAATCAAATTGAATATACCTAGGACAAGACTTATAATAATTCCCGTAAGCAAAAATGTCCAAAAAACAGAATGCGGCGCGAATAAATTCATTTTAAAAATAAACGCGAATATAACCGCTATAGCAAAGTTTGCCGCCGGTCCCGCGAGTGATGAAAAAAATAATCCCTGCCGAGGTTTTTTAAAATTACGCGGGTTTATCGGAACCGGTTTCGCCCAACCAAAGACTACCGGGGAATGCATAAAAATAAGAACGGCCGGAAAAATAACAGTACCAAAAGGATCCGCGTGGCGAAGGGGGTTCAATGTCAAACGTCCCGCGTCTTTAGCTGTTCGGTCGCCAAAAAGATACGCCGTATAAGCATGCGCGAACTCATGAGTAACGATCACAATAACGAAAACAATAATTGAAATAAGCATGCTTTATGTTTTAGGATAGCCTGCCGAGATAGTAATTTTTAGACAACCTGTTTAATTTCCGCTCCACTATCCTCGCGATTTATCCGAATTTAAACTTTTACAATTGAAAGGTATCTTCTATGATACCCATATCTTCAAGAAAAACTTCTATATCTTTATTGGATTTTAAGATTTTCTTTATCTTTTCTTTACTGCGAAGAAAAGCAATGACTACCGCCGGATCAAAATGTGTTCCCGCCTCTTCCTTTATTATTGAAACAGCCTTATCGAATGAAAAAGCTTCTTTGTAAGGTCGTTTTGTCGTAAGCGCGTCAAAACAATCCGCAATAGCGACAATTCTTCCATAAAGAGGAATTTTCTCGCCCTTAAGCCCCGAAGGATACCCCGAACCATCAAAATGTTCGTGATGGGTACGAGCAATAACTTCACATGCTTTTATGATGTCTGATTTCGCGTTTTTAAAAACTTCGGCTCCGACTTCGGGATGTTTCCTCATAAGCTGTATTTCTTCAGAGGTCAGCTTGCCCGGCTTTTTAAGTATCGAATCAGGAAGTATGATCTTACCGATATCATGCATCGGACTTGCCAACCTGACAATATTCACTTCTTCTTTAGGCAAAGCGCATGCCTCCGCTATGATCGCGCTATAATCGGCAATCCGAACGAGATGCGCGCCGGTGGTAGGGTCTCTAAATTCCGTCAAAAGAGCTACCCTGAAAATCATCTCAATTTGAGAATCTTCCAGTTTATTGTAAGCTTCTTTCAATCCTCCGTACGCGTCGCGCACTTTTTTATTATTTTTCTTGAATTTTTTTTCATTCGCCATTTTTAATCATTGACATATCATTTTAACTCTTTTAAATACTTGTAGTAATCCCCGTTAGTAGTAAGAATTATCGTCGTCGTGCCGTCAACAGTGTCCGCGTAAGTTTCTAAAGTTTTAACAAATGAATAAAACTCAGGGTCATTGTTATACGCGTCGGCATAAACACCGATGGCTTCCGCGTCCGCCTCGCCTCGAATTCCTTGCGCCGTACGATACGCTTCTGACGTAATCATTTTTAATTCCTTTTCCATCTGTCCCGTAATTTCAGCGCTTTTACCTCTTCCCTCTGAACGATATTGTTCCGCCGCCCGTTTCCGTTCAGAAATCATGCGGTCATAAACTTTCTTCCGAACTTCCTTTACATAATTTAAGCGTTTTATTCGAACATCAACCAGATCAATACCATACTGCGGAGCCAAAACTTTAGCGCGATTAAGTATTTCCTGCTCCAACCCGTGCCGTCCGGATTTAACCCGCTCCAACGCTTCTTCGGCAAGAGTAAGCACAACACCGTCATCCTGCTGGTCAAGAATACGGTTCGAATCCCGGATCGTCTCGACAAGTATATGTGAGGTTATCACGTCTCGCGTCGCCGAATTTATTATGTCATCCAAACGCCCATGCGCGCCCCGTTCACTTCCGACAGACTGCAAAAATTTCAGCGCGTCCGTGATCTTCCACCTCGCGGTAGTATCAACCCAAATATATTTTTTGTCTCTTGTAGGGATTTGATTCGGATCTCCGTCCCAGTCAAGAAGCCTTTTGTCAAAATAATGCGCATCTTGAATAAAGGGCAGTTTCAAATGCAATCCCGCTTTAGTGACGGGACTGCCGACAGGTCTACCGAACTGTGTGATCACAACCTGGCTCATTTCAGAGACGATATAAAGCGTTCCTGTTAAAAAAGCGACACTAACTAAAATAACTACGGCTATAATTATGCCGGTAAATTTCCTCATTTTTATTTCCCCCCTTCACCGAGCTTTAATAATTGCAGAACTGAAGATTGTTCCGGATCCATGACATATTTCTTTTCGGCTTTCGGTAAAATTAATGACATGGTTTCCAAGTAAAGTCTCTTTTTTGTTATCTCAGGCGCTTTCTTATATTCTTCCCACGTAGCGCGGAACCTATTCGCTTCGCCTTTTGCCCTGTTTACCCTATCTAAGCTGTATCCTTCGGACTGGCTTATTGTTCGTCTTGCTTCACCTTTCGCTCTCGGTATAGCTTTATTATACGCTTCCCACGCTTCGTTTATCATTCTCTCGCGTTCTTGTTTAGCTTCATTCACCTCATTAAAAGCTGGTTTTACTTCGTCAGGAGGATTCACATCCAAGAGTTTCACGGTAACAACATCAATACCGGTTTCATATTTATTGAGCAGTTTTTGAAGTTCTTTCTGCGCAAAAACAGCTATCTCTTCTCTTTTTGTGGTAAGGACTTCATCAACCGTATAGTCCCCGCATAAGCGCCTCATGACAACTTCCGACATTGCTCTGACATTGCCAACCGGATCCCTTGTTTCAAATAGCAGTTTAACCGGATCTATCACACGATACTGTACTATCCACCGTACATCCGAAATGTTCAAATCACCCGTAAGCATCAAAGACTCTTCCGGATACTGTTTTGAAGCATACACGCTTCTGATCCCGGGACTGGCTGTCCTAAAACCAAACTCCTCCTTGAATATTTTTTTAACTTTGATCGGTGTCATTTTTTCCAGACCCAGCGGAAGTTTAAAATGAAGACCGGGTTCAGTTGTACGAACAAACTTACCAAATCTCTGAATCACCCCGACTTCATCCGGACCTATGGAATAAATTGATCCCTGTAAGGCCATAACGATAAGAAACACCGCTACAACAACGGGAATATACTTTCCATATGCCTTTCCAAACTCTTTCACTTTTTTGGTCTCCTGTTTAAAAAGATCCTCCGGTGAACGAAAATCATCCATACCTATTACCCCCCCTGTTATTGCAAATCAACGCGATACTTCAACTTCAAATCGCGAAAAATAATTTCTGTTATTCTACTTATTATACCTGAGGTCACCCTTATCTCCAAGACATAACACCGATTTCGTTAATTGACAAACACGCATCTTTAACATATAATTAGGTCTCTACACAACCCGTGGCGGGGTAGCTCAGCTGGTTAGAGCGCACGGCTCATACCCGTGTTGTCGACGGTTCGAGTCCGTCCCCCGCTACCAAGCACGTTACCTGTTTTACTTGCGATCCGTTGCTTGAAGCGCGCAAAGTGTATGTAACCTCTTCTAAGATCTATAATTCTATCCATCCGCTCCCTGCAACGATGTCCTTATCATAAAAAACCGCCGCTTGTCCCGGCGCGGGCGCGAATTGCGCTTGGCGAAAACGCACAACACATTCAGACTCGTTCAGGGTTTCTATTACGCCTTCACATTTGGCGCTGTTGTATCTTATTTTAATAAGAAACTCATCTCCCTCTACCGCCTTTTCCGGGATTAGCCAGTTTAACCCGGTAAGACGAATTTTCGTTTCCATAGCATCCTTTTTTTCGCCTATGGTTACAATATTATTTTCCGCGTCAATTTTGAGAATATACACCGCGTTACGCCCGGCTATTCCAAGCCCGCGCCGCTGTCCTACCGTATATAACGCGATACCTTTATGTTTTCCGAGGATATCTCCTCCCGCGTTTACAACATCGCCCGGTAAAAACGCTTTTTGAATACCGCGCTCGGACAAATACTTCCCATAACCTTTACCGCCTGCCGCGAAACAAATATCCTGGCTCGATTTTTTCTCCGAGGGTAAAAGCTTCTGTTCTTTCGCTATTTTGTTAACTTCGCTTTTTTTTATATTTCCCAACGGAAATTCAATAAAAGGAAATGTTTCTTTTGAAATATCACAAAGGAAATATGACTGGTCGTATCTCTTATCTTTCCCTTCCGCGAGATAATATTTTCCATTGTTCTTCAAAATGCGCGCGTAATGACCGGTAGCAATTTTCGAAAAACCCCGCGCGCGGAGATATTGAAAACAACTGCCGAATTTTATTCGACTGTTACAAAGTATACAAGGATTAGGCGTCCGTCCCCTCAAATACTCACTTATAAAATATTCTTCGATCTCCTCGGAAAAATCTTTAGACAGATCCAGAACTTTATGCGGTATTTTAAGCTTTTCCGCGGCAAAACGAGCGTTCTCTATCACTTCAGACAAATCGTGAATCTTTGTTTTTTTTTCATCTTTCGCTGTAAAGACTTCCTGTTTTTCACCGTCTCGCCGCGTCTTTATCGTAAAGCCCGTAAGCTCAAATCCTTTTTCCTTTAAAAGAAAAGCGGCCACGCTCGAATCTACTCCGCCTGACATTGCCACAGCAACTCTCATAAAACTCTCCTCTAATTGTTTTTACTCCTCACATATTTTTTCGCGTCTTTGGAAAAATTTATTTCCGGGAGGTTATTTAAATTTTTTACGGAGACAACTTCAATTTCAGGAAGTGTATCGGTTAAGTTCAAAGCCTCTTTTTCGTCAAACACCATCATAGCGGTTGCTAAAGCGTCCGCGTACGCGCAGGTTGGCGCGATAACCGTCATGCTGGATAGCATTTTAGGTTTGGATCTTGCCAGTTTAGGATTGATTATATGTGACCTTTCATCCGATTTCCCCTCCTGAACAACCACGTTTTCATAATCTCCGCTCGTCGCGACTGCCATATTCTCAACACTAAGCGTAAGAACAACATATTCCGAGATATTCGTTTCGCTAAAGCCTTCGGAACATGGCCTTCTTATCCCGATCCGCCAAGCTCTCCCCTTATTCTTGCCGCAGGCATAAATATCTCCTCCGGCATTTATTAAAAAATCCGATACGCCGTTTTTTATAAAAAATTCCGAAATTTTGTCAACAATGTATCCTTTCGCGATACCGGAAAGATCGATCCACGCGCCGCGCGCGAGCTCAACTTCCCCGGTCTCCGGATGTAAGACAACATTATCCCAGCCCACCGCGTCAAAATCTTTGGGAATTTTATCCCAAACACCAGGCGGCATATCGCTATAAAAACCCTCTTTCTTGAGGACAGGGGCAAGTGTGATATCAAAATTACCTTCAGTAAGAATTCCTATGTCTTTTGATATTTTTATCAATTGAAACAAGTCTTCCGAAACTTTTTTCTTTTTCTTAAGGTTAAGCTCATTCAGTTCACCATTTTCCCTAAATATACTGAAACTATCTTCCAACACGCGCGCTTTATTCATCGCGGTTTCAATTGTTTTCAGTAACTTTTCCCGCGAAAATTTTTGGCTTAAAACTTTAACCTGGACAAAAGTGCCCATAAGAGTACACGTCCTTGTACATTCCGAATATTCCACCGGACGTGAACATCCTGATGCCAGCAAAATCATTACAATCCAGATTATTTTTTTAATTGTTTGTTTCCGTAGAGGGTTAAGATGAAATTTCATACGATGTTTTTTATTATCTGATCGACATTTACATAATTTCTCACCATATCAATCGCTAACTTAATTTTATTCTTATCTCTCGATTTTATTTTTACCGTAAGATCATGAACTTTAGACGCCACATCATAAGTATCAAACCTTGTCATAAGAGTTGGAATGTTTGTTTTTTTGAGCATATTATAAATCCTTCTTTGAGGCGCGACTCCCCCGGAAAGTATTATCCCCGCTATTCTTTTTGGAGCTCGAAACCTGCCCGTGTTTATTTTTACAAGCAGGTTTATAAGATCGGCTCTATTGCCCGGAGTAATAACCAGACAATCATCTTCTATGTACTGCTCAGCTTCACGTACGTCCATCGCGCCTACAAGTATTTTTCTCATTTGACGATCAAGAAATTTCTCTCCGCACAATATGTGCATATCCAACTCTTCCCGAAAATCCTGCATAGTAGGAATATCTAAGATATCGACATAGGGAATTACACCAAGAACCGGTATATCGAGCCGGCCCAGCCCCTTTCTGACATATTTGTTAACTTTTTCATATTTATCGGACAGAACTTTATTGACAATCACGCCTACAAGCTTCACGTTCATTTTATCAAAAACCGCTTTGTTAAGCATGATCTCATCGATGGCGTTACCTATCCCGCCGGGGGAAATCAAAATAACACGTGAATTTAACATTTTGGCGACAGCGGCATTAGACAAATCAAAAACCGAACCCACACCGGCATGACCGGTACCTTCGATAACAACCAGATCTTTATCTTCCGCTATATGATGAAAAGCCTGCTTTATTCTGCCGGAAGTATCCAGAGTTTTCCTTCCATCAAGAAATTCCTCGGTATAACCTCTTTCAACGGCAACCGGCGACATATCATGAAGAGAAAAATTGAAATTGAAGATCCTTTCCATCAAGACAGAATCTTCGTCAACCTTATATCCGTTTTTAACAAGATAACGCTGTCCGACAGGTTTTATAAAGCCGATTTTTTGAAAGTTATCCGATAATGTGGAAATAAGCCCCAAAGATACTGTTGTCTTGCCGACATTTTGGCGAGTGGCGGCTATAAAAATACGCTTGGCGCCGCGAATCCCTAAAATTTTATCCCACGTCTCTTCAAGATATGAAAGCATAAGTTTACCCGTTCGTTAATCGTTAAACCCGGATATTATATGAGAGGAGGACACACGAATCCGCCCCCACGGTATCAAAACACCGTCTTATACCAATTACGTTAATCAAATGAGTGCTCATCATCGGGAAAAGTACCGGTTTCGACGTCTTGCTTAAAAGAATTTACAGCTTCAACTATGGATGCGTTAATTTTCGCGTATTGTTTTACAAATTTCGGCTTGAACTTATCAAAATAGCCGATTATGTCATGCGTAACCAAAACCTGACCGTCGCAATCTTTACCCGCGCCGATACCGAGCGTGGGTATGGTAAGCTTATCCGTTATTTTCCGCGCTAAAACTTTCGGCACACATTCCAAAACTACGGCAAAAGAACCCGCCCGCTCCAAAGAAACAGCACTTTTCAAAAGTTCCTTACCCGAGTCTGGACTTCGCCCCTGAACCTTATACCCGCCTAATTTGTTAACACTTTGCGGCGTAAGTCCTATATGCCCAAGAACAGGAATGCCGGCGTTAAGTATTGCCTTTATTCTGGAAACTACTTCAGCTCCGCCTTCTATCTTCACCGCTTCAGCGCCCGCTTCTTTCACAAACCGTCCCGCGTTACGCACCGCTTCTTCGTCGCTTGTTTGATAAGACATAAACGGCATATCGGCTATTAGAAAAGCGCGATGGGTGCCTCTTCTGACAGCTTTTGTGTGGTGAAGCATCTCTTCCATTGTTACCGGCACCGTTGATTCGTAGCCGAGAACCGCCATCCCGAGAGAATCACCTACCAATATCGCGTCAATATCCCCCTCGTCCACGATACGCGCCATAGTATAATCGTAAGCCGTAAGCATCGTAATTTTTTCGGCGCTCAACTTTTTACGTTTAAAATCTAATACTGTAAACTTGTTTTTTTTCATGCTCATTTTATCCATCCCCGAAAAATATAAACCCAAATTCACCATGCATTTTTTTGTAAAACGAGTTAAATGAGTCGCATTAGAATAAGTCGATTACTTGCAGTAAATTAGAAAGATCTCTGCGCAATCACCGCTTCTTCCCATCCGTCATTCTGAACGAGGCAAAGCCGAGTGAAGAATCCCGCTTAAAAAGAGATTCTTCGCCCGCCTTCGGCGGACTCAGAATGACGAAGAAGTAGCCGTGCAGAGGTCTTTTAGAAATTGCACAATTCTTTTACGGCGTTTCTGATGCACAATTTGGGATAAACCACGTAAACTATGGCTATGACTCCCGGGATAATCCCTCCAAACACGGGATAACTCTTCTTTTACAGACCTATTTTATCAAGGATCTTAGCGACAAGATAATTAGCTCGGATCGGCATAAAGTGTATACCATCGCACATCGGACGAATTGCCGAGAAAATATCCGCCGCGATAGCCACAGATTCGCTCTCAACATCCGACGCATTCTCAAGTTTTTGTGTAATTTTATCGGGGATAACAACTCCGGGAATATTTGCATTCATATATCGCGCCATTTTAGCCGACCTTAACGGAACAATGCCTCCTAAAATTTTAATATCTTTTCTCAAGTGCTTTATTTTTTTTATGAATTCTAAAAAAACTTGAGGCTCGAAAATTGCTTGTGTCTGAAAAAAACGCGCGCCTTCGGCGACTTTTTTTTCCATTTTTATTATTTCCAGTTCCTCCGCGTCACTGCCCGGGTTAACAACCGCGCCGACATAAAAGTTCGGAGCTGTTTCCAGTTTATTTCCCGCGAGATCCCGCCCCGCCTGAAGTTCCTTAAACGCGTGTAAAAGTCCCACCGAATCCAAATCATACACGGGTTTAGCTTGCGGATGATCTCCCAAAAGCGGATGATCTCCCGTCATAACAAGCATATTCCGGATCCCAAGCGCCCACGCCGACAAAATGTCAGATTGAAGCATTATACGATTACGGTCACGGCAGGTTATCTGACATATGGGTTCATACCCTTCATCCAGAAGAAATTTGCCGGAGACGATAGAGCCTAAGCGCATAATTGAACTTTGCTGGTCCGTAACATTAACCGCTTGAACCCTGCCTTTTACGCATTCTAATTCCCGAAAAACTCCCGTCAAAGAAACTCCTTTAGGCGGTCCGATCTCCGTAGTTACAACAAACTTTTCTTTTTCCATCGCTTCTTTAATTTTTGACATTCTGCTTCCTATATGCTCTTAGTACATTACGCATGAGTATAGACACGGTAACCGGCCCCACGCCGCCCGGAACCGGCGTAATCATTGAAGCCTTTTCCGCGCATTCGGAAAAATCTACGTCTCCGACAATACTACTGCCTACTTTATTTATGCCGACATCTATTACAACAGCCCCTGCCTTTAGCCATGCGCTTTTAACCATTTCCGGTTTTCCAACCGCGACAACCAAGACATCCGCGAGTTTAGTATGTTTTAATATGTCTCCTTTTTCGGCCGTTCCGATATGACAGACCGTGGTGGTCGCCATTTCGTTAAGCATCATCAAGCTTAACGGTTTCCCGACAATCGCGGAGTGACCAATAATAACAACCTCTTTTCCATAAAGATTCACTCCGGAAAAACGAAGTATTTTCATAACCGCGCCGGGAGTCGAGGGAACAATATCCGCGTCACTTCGTAATATCCTGCCGAGATTAAACGGATGTATACCTTCGGCATCTTTTTCCGGTAAAATTTCCGAAACGGCATCGTCATGTCTAATGTTTTTAGGAAGCGGCTTTTGTATGATAATTGACGTAACGGTTTTGTCCGCGTTCAATTGTTTGATTTTTGCTGTTATGTCACGCCGGGAGGCATCTTCAGAAAGTTTCTCGGAACAAAATTCTATACCCGTATATTCCGACACTTTTCTTTGCATTTCAACATAAATATCCGCGTCCGCGCTTTTTATTCCGGCTAAAAGTGAGACTAGCTTAGGAGGAGTTTCTTTGTTTAGGCGAAGCTGTTCGATCTCAGCCCTGACTTTATCATTACTTTTTCGCGCGATCTCTCTGCCATCAATAATCTTCGCCACTATCGCCTCCCTCTTAAGAATGTTTTTTAACGTCTTCACCTAAAATTACCTTACGGCAGAGATAAAATCGTTCATACTCCTCCGATATGAAACCGGAGTTTTTTAAAAGGACGCTGTCATACACTTTTTTGAAGTGATTGTTCCATTTTTTTGAGTTCCGCTCTCGACTCTTGAGAAAACAACTCGTCTTTAACGTATTTAAGATTAATTTCCGCGTTGATTTTCGCTGAAAAGAACGCGGCACGGAGCATATGCCCCGCGCATTCAACGTCTGTCATGAGATTATTATCGGCGCAAGCGGCAAGATATTCCGTTACTCGTAAGGAACGGCAAGCGGAACGGCAAATCTCGATAGGCACTTTTGCCGCGGCAATATATTCCGTTTCTTTGTCGGTCTTTTTTTTCAAGAACGCCTCACGAAGACTGCTGAACACCTCCGAGTCTTCGTTAACAAAGGAAGTTGTCCTTTTTAAATTCTGTTTCTCTTCTGATTCTCTTTTTTTCAACTCGTTAAGGTCATCATCCGCGGAAGTTTTTTTTATGCTGTATCCGATAACCATAAGATTCAGCGCCGCGCCGAGTGCCGCGGAAAGCGCCGCCGCGCTTCCGCCTCCCGGAACAGCTTCTCTCGCGGAAAGATCTTCAAGATATTCCGTAATCGTCAAGTTTAAAAAATTCTTCATTTTTTTATTAAAACAACCCTTTTATCTCACCGGTTTTTACGTCTATGTCAATCGCCCGCCCCCGAGGCACGCTCGGCAATCCCGGCATAGCGTTAGTACCTTCACATTTAACCACAATATATCCCGCTCCCACGGCGGCACAAATATCGTCGACATTAAGTTTGAAACCCCTTGGACGCCCCTTTTTTGAAGAATTATTCGAAAGAGAAAGATGCGCTTTTGACATACATACGGGAAGATGATCAAGACCCGCCTCTTCTATAACCGATATATTTACCGCGGCAAGATCAGAATATTTAACTTCATTCGCGCCGTACATAGATTTCGCCACGCGTTCAATTTTGCCTCTGAGATTCATATCCAGAGGATAAAGATACCGCAGAACGAAATTCTCATTCGCGCTTTTCATAACCGCCTTAGCAAGTTCAATGCCGCCTTTACTTCCGTTTTGATACACTTCGCTGACAGCGATCCCCTGGACTTCAAGTGCTTCCGCGCGTTTTATTACAACGTCGATTTCTTTTTTTGTATCCGAATCAAACTTATTAACGCAAACCACTATCGGCACACCGAACATCTTTAAATTTTCAACTTGTTTTTCCAAATTAGAACAACCTCTGTCCACAGCCGAAAGGTTTTCTTTTTTAAGTCCTGCGGGAATAACGGTTCCCTTAAAGGGAAAATCACCGCTATGCATTTTTAAAGCGCGCACCGAACAATTGATAACCACAACATCCGGTTTCATTCCCGTTTGTCTGCATTTTATATCGATAAATTTTTCCGCGCCGAGATCCGCGCCGAAACCGCTTTCGGTTACGGTGTACTCAGCAAGTTTGAGTGCCAATTTGTCCGCGATAACAGAACTTGACCCATGTGAAACATTGGCAAATGACCCGGTATGAACAAAACAAGGAGTATGTTCGTTAGTCTGCATAAGATTGGGATTTAACGCGTTTTTCATGATCACCGCCATAGCTCCGGCGACTTTTAGATCTTCCGCGGTAATGGGTTTTCCTTTAGAACTGAAACCGACAACAATTCGGCCAAGTCTTTGGCGCAAATCTTTTAAGTTTTCCGACAAAGAAAGTATGGCCATACATTCTCCCGCCGAAGTGATCTCAACGCCTGTTTTTCTGCTAATCCCGTGAAGTTTACCGCCTCCGCCGATCGCGATATTACGAAGAGCTCTGTCGCTGATATTCATCACGCGGCTCCAAGAAACGCTTTCTTTTTTTAGATCTAAAGACTCGTTCCAATAAAGAGCGTTATCCAAAAACGCGGCACAAAGATTTTGCGCGTTGGCGACAGCTGAAAAATCGCCCGTCAAATTCAGGTTTAATTCTTCCGCCGGAAGCACTTGCGCGTATCCGCCTCCCGCCGCTCCTCCCTTAAGCCCGAACACAGGCCCCAAGGATGCCTGTCTTATACATGAAATAGCTTTTTTTCCAAGTTTGTTCAACGCCATACTCAACGCGATAGTATTAACGGTCTTTCCCTCGCCCAAATGCGTCGGAGTGATTGATGTGACTAAAATTAATTTACCGTTTTTTCTTTTCTTTAAGATTCCGTTTAAATCGCCAGCGGAAACTTTGGCAATATATTTCCCGTATTTTGTCAAATACTTTTCCGCTATACCGAGTTTCTTGGCGATTTCAGAAATATCCTTCATTTTTATTCCGGCCATTACCTTCGCGTCATAACTATATCCCATGTGATCATCTCCCCGTGTTAAACCTTGGCTTCTTCAAAGATTTTAAGCTGTTTTATCATCCGGCCCCCCCTTGTTGGACACGGCACGCCGTGTCCCTATACCGGGGTAGAGCCTGGATCCGTGTACGTTAATTTGGGATGTAACATTATTAACAAGTTCTGTCCTTTTTGTTCTTACGCCAAAATCCGGATTCTTTCCTATCTTTTTTTTCGTCTTTGGCTTCCGAATGGACCAAACGAATTCCGATGGATCCGGCAAAGTCCATATTTCCGAATTGCTTCCATATGTTCACGAGTACCATATCCTTTATGTTTTTTAAACCCGTACTCAGGATATATCTCATCCATCTCGAGCATGATACGGTCTCTAAAAACTTTAGCAACAATCGAAGCGCAGGCAATCGAAATACTTAAACTTTCCCCCCTGATCAAACATTCGCGCGCTTCGGGAAGGGGTAAATCCATATTCCCGTCAATCAACAAATAATCCGGTCTATTTTCAAGTTCAGCTACTGCTCTTTTCATTGCCAAGATAGTGGCCCTGAAAATGTTCACTTCATCGATTTCCTCTACGTCCGCGGAACCTATTCCGACCTCACATCTTTTGAAAATATCAATGAACGCTCTTTCCCGTCTGCTTGCTGAAAGTTTTTTCGAATCGTCTATTCGCTCTTTAAAATCGGTTTGCCGAACGATCACGGCCGCCGCGACAACAGGCCCGGCCAAAGGCCCTCTCCCGGCTTCATCTATGCCGGCTACCGCCTTATACCCTTTCTTAAAAGCCCTTTGCTCATAAACAAACGTATCTTGTTTACTCGCTTTCAGTGCCTCTCTTTTTCTGGACAATTTTTTCCTTAACTTTAGACGCCTTTTTACCTTTTTTACCTCGAAGATAATACAATTTTGCACGGCGTATTTTTCCGTGCTTTTTTATCACAATTTTTTCAATGGCAGGTGAATTAAGCGGAAAAATTCGTTCAACTCCTTCACCATAAGATATCCGCCTAACGGTAAAATTCCGACAAAGCCCCGTCCCTTTTGCTCCAATCACGATACCGCTGAATATCTGAACACGCGTTTTGTTTTCTTCTTTAATTTTGTAGTGTACCTCGACGGCGTCACCGATTTTAAATTTCGCGGGATTCTTCTTCATGTATTTTGCTTCTATATCTTTGATTTGCTTCCGCATTATTTCCTCCTGTTTTTTTCAAAATCATTTTTTTTCTTGTCCGCTTGATCTCTGATTAATTCTCCACAGAGTTCTTTATTATTCATTTTTGGAGCCTTCGCAAGTTTTGCTTTTTTTTGAGGGGGCGTAACGCCGCGCTCTCTCAATTATTTTTTTAACAGATCCGGCCGGCGTAATTTTGTTTTGATCCTTGCTTGTTCTTTCCTCCACACGTTTATTTTTTTCGGATCACCACTTAAAAGCACTTCAGGCACACGCATATTTTTATATTCCGCCGGGCGTGTATATTGCGGATATTCCAAAAGATCGTTTTCAAACGATTCATCGATCAAGCAATCTTCGTCCCCTAATACTCCCGGCACAAGTCTTATTACCGCGTCCGACACCGCCATGGCCGGTATTTCTCCGCAGGTAAGAATATAATCTCCAATAGACAGTTCCAAATCAACTAACTGCCTTATTCTTTCATCAAACCCTTCATAATGACCCGATATGAGTATGATTTGCTCATAGCGCAAAAACTCCTTCGCGTAATCTTCGTCAAACCGTTTGCCTTGCGGGGTCAAAAGCACGGTTATCGACTTCATCTCATCACGGGCGGAATGTTTAAGAGCTGTAACGGCTTTGTCTATAGGCTCGACTTTCATTACCATTCCCACACCGCCGCCATAAGGTTTGTCGTCTGCCGTACGGTGCTTATCGTGAGTATATTCCCTTAAATTATGCACACCTATTTCAACTAACCCTTTTTCTTGGGCTATTTTCATCATAGACGTGCTGAAAACGTCTCTAAACATATCCGGAAAAAGCGTAATAATATCAATTTTCATAAAAATTCCAGATTGCAATTCTCTTTCCCCGCCGCGAGAGGCAAACAGACCGATAAGAACTCCTCCACCAATTTGCCCATTAAAACTTGGTGAAAGATTTCTTATATTTCAAGCCGTTTAATGATACTTCTTACGGTTTCTGAGGGTTGAGCCCCATTTTTTAACCAATATTCAACGCGCTCGCGGTCTAAAGCAATTTGATCCTTACCTTTTCTCGGATCATAATACCCTAGTTCTTCCAGCGTTTTTCCATCACGTTTAGTTGATTTTGTAATCGCGACTATACGATAAAAAGGTTTTTTTTTCGTACCAAATGTTTTTAATCTCAAAACAACTGCCATTTTCTTTCCTCCTTATACCTGTTAGCCGGTTCGTCAATTAGCCGGTTAGCCGGTTTGTTTTTTTACTGTCTCATATTCTTTTGATCTTCGCGCCAAGCGCCGAAAACTTTTCTTCAAGACGTTCATATCCTCTATCCAAATGATAGATCCTCGATATTTCGGTACGGCCTTCGGCAACCAACCCCGCTAAAATTAATGCCGCGGACGCTCGAAGATCCGAAGCCATAACCGGAGCCCCATTAAGCTTCTTCACACCTTTAATAATCGCCGTTGCCCCTTCCAGTATTATTTCGGCACCCATACGATTAAGTTCACTTATGTGAATGAATCTGTCAGGATAAACTTTTTCCGTAATTACGCTTATACCGTCACTTACGCTGAGAAGGCTCATCATCTGAGCTTGGAGATCCGTCGGAAAACCCGGATATGTCAGTGTCGTGACGTCTATTGCTCGGACATTTGACCGCGAACGGTATACATCCAATCCATTTGAACGTTCTTCTACTATTCCACCGGCTTCTTCCAGCTTATCAATCAATGCCGCGTTATGTTCATATCTTGCCGCCTTAAGAAAAATTCGCCCGCCTGTAGCAACTGCCGCGATCATATAGGTGCCCGCCTCGATCCTGTCCGGAATAATCGAATATTTCACGCCTTTTAATTCGGAAACACCTTTTATCTTGAGCGTCGGCGTCCCTTTTCCCTCAATTCGCGCCCCCATTAGAGTTAGAAAATCGGCTAAATCCGTAAGTTCCGGTTCACACGCGGCATTTTCGATTATAGTTTCGCCTTCCGCCAAAACTGCCGCCATAAGCGTATTTGCCGTAGCTAAAACACTAGAACCAAAATGCCCTCCAAGATATACGCGCCGGGCTTTTAACTTCTTCGCTTCCGCTAAAATATATCCGCCTTCCACGCGGATATTCGCTCCAAGCGACCTTAATCCCTTCAGGTGCAAATCAATAGGCCTTGGACCTATTACACATCCTCCAGGAAACGAAACTTTAGCTTTTCCGTATTTCGCGAGAAGCGGTCCCAAGACGGCAATCGACGCCCTCATAGTGCTGACTAATTCATAAGAAGCCGTTACATTTTTTACACTGCCCTTTAATACTTTAATTTCACCCGGGGATTTTTGAACTTCGCGTCCTAACGCGTTTAAAATATCCAGCATCGTCCGGACGTCTTTCAGGTCGGGAACATTTGAAATAACACATTCCTCATCCGTCAAAAGCGTGGCCGCAAGTATCGGCAGACAAGCGTTCTTAGCCCCGCTTATGCTGACTGAACCTTCCAGCTTCCTTCCTCCCTCAATAACCAATTTATCCATTTTTAAAACCTGTTATGACCCGTTCATATCCATTAAAATCTTTAAAACTTTTAATACCGCTAAACCCCTCCGACAAAAATTTGTTCTTCACCTTTTCGGCCTGGTCATAACCGATTTCAACAGCAAGAAACCCCCGTCGCGTCAAAAAACGCGAACTGTCCGAAATAATAATATTCAAATAATCCATTCCCTCTTTGCCGGCAAATAGCGCCGAACGCGGTTCCGCTTTCACCCACGAATCGAGTTTTTTATAGTCCTTTTCCGATACATAAGGAGGATTTGAAACAATACAATCAAAAAAATTTTTATATTTTTCCGTAAAAAACGAAAACATATCGGATCTAACTAACTTAACTTTATCCGAACATTCGAACTGTTTCAGATTTTCTTCAGCCGCATCTAATGCTTCTTCGGAAATATCCGCGGCGATTATTTCGCATTTACCGATCAGTTTTATTATACCAAGCGGGATAACCCCGCTGCCTGTGCCGATGTCAAGTATTTTGGGATTCGCCTTTCCGTTTTTCCGGCACAAATCCACTGTTTTTTTAACCAGAAGTTCTGTTTCTGGACGCGGAATTAAAACTCTCCGGTCAACCTTAACCTCCATCCCCAGAAACAAAGCCTTCCCCTCTTCATACTGTATCGGTATTGTATCGTCCATATTTGCAGTCCCCCCAAAACCTCCCACCCACCACCAACCTACGAGGTTGTTGGTGAAGTTGACAATAACCTACCGCTAACCTACGAGGTTGGTGGTGAAGTTGACAATAACAGGGTAACTGATTGTATGGAGTTCGGATGGCAAATGTTTATTCCACTGCCGATAGCTTCAGTTTTCTGTCTTCCGCTTCAATAGAAGCAAGAAATTCGTCAAGAGCCCCTTCTATGATATTTGCCAAATTATATACTGTCAGATTAATCCTGTGATCCGTAATTCTGTTTTCCGGGAAATTATAAGTTCTAATTTTTTCCGAACGATCTCCGTTTCCTATTTGGCGTTTTCTATTGTCAGATCTTTCTCTTTGCTGGTCTTCCTGCTTTTTTTTCAACATGCGCGCTTTGAGAACGCGCATAGCCTTCGCTTTATTTTTGTGCTGACTTCTTTCATCCTGACAACTGACGATTATACCCGTGGGAAGATGAGTTATTCTCACCGCGGAATCTGTCACATTCACATGCTGTCCGCCGGCGCCCGAAGATCTGAAAGAATCTATCTTTAGATCCTGACTCCTTATTTCAACTTCAACATCCTCAGCTTCAGGAAGCACCGCGACTGTCGCGGCTGAGGTGTGTATCCTGCCGCTAGCTTCGGTCTCCGGAACACGCTGAACCCTATGTGTTCCCATTTCAAATCTCAAAAACTTAAAAACGTTTTGTCCCTCTATTGAAAAAATCACTTCTTTCATACCGCCCATTTCCGATTCGCTTGAACTTATTAAAGAAGTTTTCCAACCTTTACTGGCGGCGTATTTTGTGTACATTTTATAGAGATCCGCCGCGAATAAACTCGCTTCAACTCCGCCGGTTCCCGCCCTTATTTCCATAATGACATTGCGCTTATAATCTTCGTTATCTTCAGACAACAAAAGCTCTTCCAATTCTTTGACTTTATCGAATAGCGCGTTTTGCACAACAGTCAGTTCGTTTTGCGCTAAAATAGAGTATTCACTTTTGGGATCTTCTTCATCAATTATATTCGTTAAATCATTTTTTTCTTTTTCAAGCGCCGAATATTGATCATATGCCGCGATCATTTGTTTAAGCACAGCATATTCTTTAGCCTTCACTTTATACTTTTCGCGATCAGATAAAAGTTCGAGAGAGGAGAGCTCTTTTTCAAGTTCTTGATAACGCTTCTTTTTTTCTTTAAGTTTTTCAAACATAAATAATAACGTCGAAACCCCGCCCTTATTACTTTTTCGCGTTAAAACACGATTAAAACGGTAAAGCAATATGGATAAGGTCCGTCATAGCTATTCCAATTCATTTTTGTTGCCGGACCGGAGTCTATATCGCACTTTTCGGCTTTTTATCAGCATAACGCTTTTGAAAGCGCTCAACCCTACCCGCGGAGTCTACTAATTTTTGTTTACCGGTATAAAACGGATGACAGTTAGAACATATTTCGACATGGATATTAGCTTTTGTCGACCGTGTATGCACAGTATTTCCGCAAGCACAAACTATAGTCGTTTCCACATATTTTGGATGTATACCTTTCTTCACTTTTAACCCTCCTCTAATAGTAAACACATAGTGTTATTAAGTTTACGCACAATGTAATTGACCTATTGTACTAAAAATTCAACAAAATTCAAGAAAAATAATCAAAAACCCCAAAATTCCGCTACGAGGCTGATTTTTTTCACGGATTGACACACGCATCCGCCCTGCGCGTTATTGTTTATATTTTGCTCATATTTTGCAAAAATTCCTTATTGGTTTTGGTCTTTTGAAGCCGGTCTATGAGAAGCTGCATGGATTCTACTGTATCAAGATCACTAAGCGCCTTACGCATCAGCCATATTTTTTTAAGTTCGTCATCCTTCACCAAAAGCTCTTCTTTTCGCGTATTTGAACGTTTAATGTCAATTGCCGGATAAATTCTGCGCTGAAAAAGGTTCCTATCAAGCTGAATTTCCATGTTTCCCGTACCTTTAAATTCCTCAAAAATAACTTCATCCATACGGCTTCCGGTATCAATAAGCGCGGTCGCGATAATAGTCAAGCTTCCGCCTTCTTCAACATTACGCGCCGACCCAAAAAACCGTTTAGGTTTATGCAAGGCGTTAGCGTCAACTCCGCCGGAAAGAATTTTTCCCGAATGCGGCACTACGGTATTGTACGCTCTAGCTAAACGTGTAATCGAATCCAGCAGAATAACAACATCATATTTATGTTCTACAAGCCGTTTCGCTTTTTTTAGAACCATTTCCGCGACTTGGGTATGACGCTGGGCTTGTTCGTCAAATGTCGACGCGACAACTTCAGCCTTAACCGATCTCTGCATATCAGTAACTTCTTCCGGACGTTCGTCAATAAGCAATATGATTAATTTTACGTCCGGATAATTGGTCGTAATGCTATTGGCAAACTTTTGAAGAAAAACCGTTTTCCCGCTGTATGGAGGAGCAACTATAAGGCCTCTCTGCCCTTTTCCCACCGGCGTTAAAAGATCCATTACTCTCATAGAAATTTCATTCTGATTTGTTTCCAGAATAAATCTGTCTTCCGGATATAGAGGAGTTAAATTTTCGAAAAATATATTATTTTTCGCGTTTTCCGGATTCCCAAAATTAACCGCTTCCACCTTTAAAAGCGCGAAATAACGCTCTCCTTCTTTAGGAGGTCTGATTTGGCCGCTTATTGTATCTCCTGTTTTTAAACTAAACCTGCGTATCTGCGACGGAGAAACATATATGTCATCGGGGCACGGCAGATAATTATAATCCGGGCTTCTCAAAAAACCGAACCCGTCTTCCAACACTTCAAGCACCCCTTCCCCGTACGCTAATCCGTTTTTTTCAATTTTTGCCTGCAGTATTTTAAAAATAAGATCATGTTTTTTCATACCGCTAATCTCGTCGATTTTCAGTTTTTTCGCGAGCTCCGTAAGTTCGGCAATTTTCATACTCTTTAATTGCACAATATCTAGTTCTTTTTCTTTTCGTTCAATTTTTTCCATGTTTGATCTACTCCTTTTTTCAAGTTATCCATTTTTTCATTATTTTCTATAATATAATCGGCAAACTTCATTTTTTCAGAAAGGGGCATTTGATTTTGAATAATACTTTTTGCCTTTTTTTCAGAAATTCCCCGTCCGCCGGCTTTTTCTATCTGATTTTTCTCTTCTGCCGAAACCAAAATTACAACATCCACAAAACTATCCATCCCTGACTCAATTAAAAGAGGCGCGTCCACAATAACTATACCGGACGAGAACTTTTTAATTTGCTTTTTTATTTTCTTGATAATCTCCGGATGCAGAATACGGCAAAGTGCTTCCATGTCTTTTTTATCGTTAAAAACTCGATTCGACAATTTTTTTCGGATTATTTTTCCATTTTCGACAATATCTCCGCCAAAAAAATCTATTATCTCTCCTTTAATCCGCGCGTTACTTTTTAGAAGATCGTGAGTTATTTTGTCCGCGTCAATTATCCGCGCGCCTTTTACCGCAAACATCTTCGCCGCGGTAGTTTTTCCTGAAGAAAATCCTCCAGTAAGCCCGACAACAAGGCACTTTTCACTTTTTTTTGACATATCATTTTGAAGTTTATCCGCCATAATTATATCCGGGTTTAAACTATGAGAGCAAAGCGAAGGTTCTCAGGTTAATTCTTCAAAAAAATCTACAGAGATCCTTCAACCCTTCGCGCTTCAGGATGAGGGACCGTAACGCCCCGGCAGTTTTTCCATATCACACCAATTTTCCCCGGCCTTTACATCAGCTTTAAGCGGCACCTTAAGTTTTATTACGTTTTCCATAATATCTTTTATTTTTTTTGCCGCTTCATCCAATAAATTTTTCGGTATTTTAAAAACTAATTCGTCATGCACCTGAAGAATCATACGAATTTCACTGTTTTTAAAAGCCTCATGGCATTTTATCATCGCGAGCTTAATAATATCGGCGGCCGTACCCTGAACAGGCGTATTGATCGCGGCGCGCTCGGCAAATCCTTTCATTTTCTTATCAGCAACGCCAAGCCCTGAGATATAACGTCTTCTTTTGAGAAGTGTGGTCACAAATCCGTCACTCGCGGCTCTCTCAATTGTTTTGTCCATAAAAGATCCGATTCCGGGATATCTTTGAAAATATGCCTCAATAAACTTTTGAGCTTCTTCAAAACTAATATTCAAATCTTTTGCCAAACCAAATGAACTCATTCCGTAAACAATTCCAAAATTAACTGTTTTCGCGATTCTCCGCATCTCGAGAGTTACATTTTCCCGGAGGCAGTCAAATATAAGCGATGCCGTAAAAGTATGAATATCTTCCCCATTTTTAAACGCTTCTATCAAATTTTTGTCTTCAGATAAATGCGCCAAAATTCTGAGTTCTACTTGGGAATAATCCGCGGAAAGCAGTAATTTATTATCACCCGCCGCTATAAACGCCCGCCTTATACCCCTTCCCCGCTCAGTCTTTATCGGAATATTCTGCAAATTCGGTTCACTGGAAGAAAGGCGCCCGGTAACCGTTACCGTTTGGTTAAAACGCCCGTATATCTTAGAATCAACCGCCAAGGCGATTAAAGAATCATAATATCCTGTTTTAAGCTTATTAAGTTCTCTATATTCGAGTAAAATTCTCGGAAGTTCATATTTCTCCGCCAAGAATTGAAGAACAGATTCATTCGTCGAAAATCCTGTTTTTATTTTTTTCCCGGCGGGTAATTTAAGTTTGTCATATAAAATAGTCTGAAGCTGTTTCGGCGAGTTAATATTAAATTCCTCTCCCGCGAGAGAATATATTTTTTTTCCGGCAGAGATCAATTCTTGAGATATATTACGCGATTCGGTTTTTAGATATTCAAGATCAACATCCATGCCTTCCGTTTCCATGTCAAAAAGCACTTCAATTAAAGGCATTTCTACATCCTGAAAAAGCGAATCAAGTTCTTTTTCTTTAAGCAGTTTTCCTTGAGCGTGATAGAGCCGCAAAATTATATCACTTTCTTCTGAAGCGGAATTCATTTCATCCGTATTCGTCAACAGCTCCATAGTCGCCTGGCCGTTTTTTTCTTGACGTCCGGAACCTATCGCAAAATGAAGGTTATATCCCAAGCATCTTATCGCCATACCGGCCAAATCATATTTAGAACGAGCGGGGTCAATTAAATAATCGGCTATCATTACGTCAAAAATTATACCTTTTACGTTTATTCCCGCTTGCCGAAGAAGAAACATTTCTTTTTTCGCGTTACAGCATACTTTCCGAACGTTTTCATCTTCGAGCAATTCCTTTAAAAATTTGAGGTTTTCATCATAGCCGGACTCTTCTTTCGGCAATAAAACATAACACGCTTTGCCCCTGGCAAATGAAAATGAAACCGCTTTAATTTTTTTTTGACCGGCATACGCGAAAACGCGAAACGCCGTAAAACCGCAAGTTTTTATTTCTTCACAAACATCTTTGATTTCACGCGCGCCGCTCTTCAAAACATATTCACCCAGATCAACTTCTTCAGGCAGAATTTCCTTTAAAAGTTTTTCAAATTCCAGTTCACGATATAATTCGATCAACCGATCGGTATCCATCCGCCCCAAACGAAGCCGTTTCATATCAGGCTCTAAGGGAAGCGCCTTATCAAGGCACACCATCTCACGGCTAAATCGCGCCATTTCCCTTCCTTCGAGAAGTTTCTTCTTCACGGATTCCGATGATATTTTATCAATATTGGCATAAACGTTCTCCAAAGTGTGGTATTGACTGATAAGTTTCCCCGCCATAACGGACCCTATACCCTTTACTCCGGGGATATTGTCACTCGCGTCACCCATAAATGCCATAAAATCAACCATTTCTTGAGGATCGACACCGTATTTATCCCTTACCTCACGAGCTCCATATAGTTTATCTTCACCCATATTCGGGCTAAGAACTTTTATATGCTCATCAATTAATTGCAAAGCGTCTTTGTCTGCGGTAACAATCGTAACATCAAAATTAAGAGCTTTAACTTTTTCCGCCAAAGTCGCTATAATGTCATCGGCTTCATACCCTTCCATCTGAAATATTTCGATACCATACGCCGCTATAACTTCTTTAATTTTGGGAATTTGCCGCGCCAAATCATCCGGCATCGGTTTCCGATTGATCTTATATTCCTTATATTTTTTGTGTCTCGCCGTGGGCGCCGCTAAATCAAAAACTACCGCGAGCATTTTCGGATCATATTCGCGTCTAATTTTCCTCAGCATATTAATGAATCCGTAAACAGCGTTGGTGGGAAACCCCGTAGAAGTATTCAAACTCTGTATCGCGTAAAAAGCCCTATAGCAAAGCGCGTGCCCGTCAATTAAATAAATATTTTTTTCTTTTTCGTTCATTCTGCGAATATTTCTGAAAAGTTAATAATACAAAAGGATGGAAATTCACACTTTTTCAATATTCAGATTGATGCGCGGATATACACCAAACAAATATGGATTCTCTCTCGGTAAGCTTCTCCAGCGACACAAATTATAACGTTTTTCAATTAAATGTCAAGCCCATAATCATAATGACCATCATAAAAGCACGTTACATACTTCACGTTTCACGACGCACGTTTTATCCTCGAAAAATCACCGCCAAAAGAAGAATAACAAAAATTCCCGAAAAAATATAAAAATCATTGAAATAAAAAAAATCGGAGATTTTATCTAACAGCGTATCCCCTTCGAGACTACTGACTAATCTTTTAGGTTTCGTACTGACCTTTTCAATTCCCGGTGTTTTTTTTACAAAAGATTTTTTTTTGTTTTTAATTTTCGCGTCTATCTCTGCCCGTATCGCGTCTATCTGCTCTTTTTGAAAACGCAATAATTCTCCCGCTATTTTATATGCCGGAATAACTCCCGCGTCAACAAAATCTGTAATTTCATCCGCATCAATACCCAAATAATCGACAAGCTCTGATAATGTAAACAATTTTTTCGGCATATCAACCTTTTATTTTACCGTCAGTAATCCACGCATCGACTTTGGAACGTTCAAATATCCATTCTTTTCCGTTTTTGCTGCCCGGAAGCATACCGTCACTTACCCAGTCTTTGATCTTGTCCGCGTCCACTTCCAAATATTCCGCGAGTTCTTTAATATTCATCCTCTCTTCTTCGGAAATATTTTCGTTCGAAGAAACGCCTACCATATGAATTCGTCCGTTCAGAACGGCGCCTTCGGAAATCGATAATCTTACGGTTTCAATGTCCCCATTAATCCGCGCGCTCGATTCCAGTCTCAAGACATTTGAGGCCTTAATGTTCCCGGTAACATTACCCGCCACAGAAATATCTTCACCTGTGATATTAGCTTTTATATCCGCTTTCGTGCCGATCATAAGCGAACCCTTGGTGTCCAAAGTACCTTCAAATTTTCCGCTGATCCTAAGATTCACCGGATCATCAAAACGCAAAGTACCCTGCATGCTCGCGTTCACGTCTAAAATTTTTTCTTCAGGTTGCAATTCCTGCACTTCGTTTTTTCTTCGCCTCATATTCCCCTCCTTGATTATTATACGAGCATTTAATGCCGCCAAAGGCGGACACACGGAACCGCCTCTACGAACAACCAGCAAGTCCCGCCAACAGGCTCCGCTCTACCGTAGGAGACGTCACGCCGTGCCCTCCCGATGGGGATAACCCTGTTAGCGAAAGATTCACAATTCATTCCCATTTTACTTCTTTTACCACAGGAAGTGAAGATATTTCAGATAATATGTCTTTGTGATAATACCGCGCCAAAATAACATCAAAAATAAGTTCTTTTTCCCCGTTTACTTTTTTGGTTATAACATTTTTTACTCTGCCGCCGTATATGTCAATAATGCCTTTGATATCATCTTTTTCTTTCGCGTCTTCGTTTTCAAATACTGTAACTTTTAGTTTCTTGCCATGCTTCTTAAGCTGTATCCTTTCTTCCACCCGGGAAAGAATCAGTACTGCTAAGCTGACAACAGTAGTCATTACCGCCGCTTCATACATAGCCGCCCCGATTGAGAGCCCTATCGCGGCGACAGCCCAAATGCTTGCCGCCGTAGTCAAGCCCCGAATGGAAGCCCCGTACCGTATTATCGCGCCGGCTCCCAGAAATCCGATACCGGTTACAACACCCGCGGCGATCCGGGAAGGATCCGTCTCTCCGACGTGGCCGTAATTAACCGCCACTACAATAGAAG
>Ga0210003_1000996_pt1 | contig 25212 bp, 37 predicted proteins | sample LantaG_FD_182804 | JGI IMG/M metagenome (GOLD analysis project Ga0210003, IMG submission 182804) | Deep subsurface microbial communities from Baltic Sea to uncover new lineages of life (NeLLi) - Landsort_02402 metaG (SPAdes) (version 2) | ecosystem: Environmental > Aquatic > Marine > Oceanic >... | reverse complement strand
TGATTGGGAACACCTTAAGAACGATAAGAGTTGGTCTAATCGTGAACAAGCTAAATATTATTTGAAATTAATTAACGAAAACAAATGAACAAATTAGAAGAATTAAAAAATAGTGAGGGTAGGTATAATCGTCTTGAATATGCTAAGTCTACGGGTGATTGGAATCACCTTAAGGATGATGAAAACTGGTTGAATCGCCGAGAGTATGCTAAGGCGACTGGTGATTGGAATCACCTTAAGGATGATGAAAACTGGTTGAATCGTCTTGCGTATGCACAAGCTACCGGGGATTGGCAACACTTGAAAAACGATGAAGATAGTGATAATCGTCGAGAATACGCACAGGCTACCGGGGATTGGCAACACTTGAAAAACGATGAGGAAAGGTCTAATCGTAACGAAGCCGAACATTATTTACAATTAATTAACGAATAAAAATGAAAGACGAACAAAAAAAAATTATTGCTCAAAATATTAAAAAATATAGACGGGCTAAAGGTATTACAGGGTTTGATTTATCCAGATTAATAAGTAAGCACATCAAGTATATATCGAATGTAGAATCTGGCAGACATACAGTAAGTGCTGATACACTTATTGCATTGTGTGATATACTAGGTGTAGACATTAATAATTTAACGAAAACAAATGAATAAAAAACTAGAACTATTGAACATTATTAAGGAGCGAATTGAATACTCACGATTAGACGATAAATCTACACGTGAAGTGTTGAAGATTATATCAGAGGTAGAATCAGATATAAGACACTTGATTGAAGGGGCAATTATCAATGAAAAGTTCCAAAAAGAACATGGAGCTTTCGATGAAGAATTGGAAAATGAAGATGTAGAAGCACATAACACAGAAATTAAGCATAAAGAGGATTATTACGGCTTTGACTTTCGTCCATTTGACTCAAAAGAAACGAACACATGAATAGAGTACGGACTTAGTGAATTTTCCAACAATTAATAATTGCCAAAATAATATTTATATGTTATGTTTTGGTTAATCCATATATTGGGTTAAACTACAATAGGACAAGGGGTAACCTTTGTCTTTTTGGTTATATATAAAAAAGTATAAATAATACTTGATTATCTATCCAACACGTGGTATTATATATATGTAGCTTAATCTAGCTACAATATAGTTTAACAAAATAATATGGAAAAAAGAGAAAAAGTAGCAGGTAGTATTGTTATAGTATTACTTGTATTATTTGGAGCGTTTAGTACGTTTAATTTCGCTTCACAACCTAAAGTCAGTGCTGGTGAAGTGGTACAAGGGGACAAGCAAGATTTGTTTTTATCTGCACAGAATCTTTGTGCGAGTAAAAAACAAGAAAGCCTAGATAATATCGTTAACGGAACAGGTTCAGCTGAACAATTGGGGAGAGTAATTGACCAATTATCTACTGATGACGGTTGTTTTAGATTTACCGCAGAGGTGCTTTTGGCAGAAACACAAGTAAAGAAATAGAGGGGGAGAATGAAGAAGTGGTGAACACCCCCACCACTAAAGCAGAAGTAAAACCAGTAGCACAGGCAGAAGTTGCACCAGTAGTTGTAACTAATCAACATATTAGTGTTGATTTAGATAAATTAGCGTATGCGGTTGCTATGGCAGAAACTAAAAATTGTACACGTGGTATGGGTTTATCTCGTAACAATGCGTTTGGCATAATGACATGGGAAAGAGGGTTTAGAGAGGGACGTACTTATGCGAAGTGTGAAGATAGTTATGCAGATTTTAAAAAAATATGGGCTAAATATTATGGAGGATTTCCAACATGGGAAATGGCTAATCGCTGGACAGGTTCTGATAATGTTCAGACGTGGCTTGATAATGTAACTTTTTATTATTACAATTAAGACATGGATAATTAACCCTTGTGTTTATGGAGATATGGAAATCTGTAATTGGATATGAAGGAAGATATGAAGTTAGCAATTTAGGACGTGTTAGGTCTTTAAATAGAAAAACAGCTCATAAAAATTTTGTCGCTTATAGAAAAGGAAAGGTTATGAGCCAGTCTTTAGATAAAGATGGTTACTTATTACTTAGATTATGTAATGGAAGATGTTTAATGAAAAAAGTACATAGGTTAGTTGCTATGGCATTTATTCCTAATCCAAAAAACAAACCTTGTATTAATCATATAGATAACAACCCAAGTAACAACCATGTTAATAATTTAGAATGGGTTACCTATAAAGAAAACTCAATTTATAGAGATAAACAAGGAAGAAATGGGTCTTGGAGGAGATATAGACCAGTTATTCAGTTTACAGTAGATAATAAAAAAATTGCAGAGTATAAAAGCATAAAATCTGCCGTCCATGAAACTGGAATTGTTACTATAAGCGATGCTTTAAAAGGTAGGCAACACACTGCAGGGGGGTATATATGGGAATATAAATAGAATTGTTAACCAATACTACAATGCATAGATTATATAAGATATACAACGGTCATTTATATAGAGTTAAGGATATGGAGTACTTCCGTGATAGAATTGATAAATATAAAGAGGATTACGAGACAACTTTTGAGAAAATGGCTTTTGAGATGATAATAACAGCTAATCAATTGTTGTCCGTACGGAACGGAAAAGTAAAACATTCTCAACCTCATACAGCTATTAGTTTTGCTGAATTATTGCCAGATAATGAATACATAGATTTCTTAGTCAAGGTTGGTTGTTTAGACCTTTCAACTGAAGAATTAACAAAGTTAAAACAAGATTTTATAGCTTTAAATAAAGCAGAAAAAGAAAAGAAACAACATAAATTAAATTTAATAAAATTAAAATATGCAAAAAACTAAAGCGTATAAACGCATGGATTTACACGCAACCATGCGTAGATTATACAGAAAATATAAAGATAAATACGTTTGTTCGATTGATAAGGATTTTAGACTATACAATGGTCACTACATTATATTAGTTGCGAATCAATCAACAACGAAAAAGGCTATATACAGTGTGTCATTAATACAACATGAAACAGGTAAGATATGTCATGAAGTTATGACGTATTCTATGGTGCAAGCAGGTGAGGTAGTAGATACAATGGTGCAAAATTATTTTAATTAATACAAAAATGAATAAAAGAAAATACATAATAGACGGTGTAGAGTTACATTTGTCTAACAAACAAATACAAGAATTAGTGAGACAATCGGAGTCACGAAGCCGACTTTGATATAATCGCTAATTATTTATATAATTTAAAAGAAAATGATTAAATTACAAAAAACTTTAGATAAGTTAAAACAAGAAATTGTTTCTAACATCTATATGTCAGAAGATAGATTAATAATACAAACTAAAAATAAAATTGCATTGTTTACCGTATGGGGTGATTGTTGCTCAAATTCATATTTTTATGATTTTATAGGGGTAAAAGATTTGTTAAATAAACAAATTGTATCAATAGAAGAAGTTGGATTAACACCGTCTGACATTATTGAAGATCCAGAATATTCTGGATGTAAAAAAGATAAAAAATGCTCTGATGAAGATATCGAAGTCTACGGATATCAGATAAATTATTTAGACCCAAAGTTTGGAGACAGAACGGCAGTTTTTAGTTTTAGAAATTATTCTAACGGCTATTATGGGGGGTGGATGGACGGCGAAATAATAGATAAATTACCTGATAATTTGCCACCATTAATAATTGAAAATGTTTTAGAGACTCAAGCAGAATAATTTAATACAATATAACCAAAAAACAAATGTGTGAATCAAGAGAGCAAGAACAATACTTTGAAGACCAAGCTAGAAAAGAGTGGGAGCAAGAACAATATCTTGAAGAACAAGAATTAGAAGAATTAGAACGTCAAGAATCAATAAACAAAGAATCAAATGACAAATAAAATAAGAGTGGGAGGGTTTACTATAGAACTAGATACTCAAGAGTTGACAACTAGTGATAATACACCAGTTGCTCAACAATTAGAAAGTATAAAGAGGTTGGAATCGCTTATTATGGAGTGCGAAAAGACAGACAGCGTGAAGGTCGATATGTTGAAGTTAGTTGATAGATATAAAAAAATAATACTTAACACAATTGATAATGGGTAATAAAATGAAATATGATCCAAGACCAGGGTATATTGTGGTTAAACAACTTAATGACACAACAGCATCAGGCATACATATATCTAGCGAAAAAAAATATACTAATCACGGAGTAGTGGTTGCAGTGGGTGATGTAGAGGATAATTACACTCTCGATACTCACATATATTTTCTAAATCAAGCACACGAAATTATACATGATGAAGATAATATATATCATTTTGTGCCTATTGATCATGTTGCTTTTATGAGAATTTAACTAAATAATCTAAAGCTAAAAAAGAACAATTAATTAGGCATATAAAGCTACTTATAGGTATGACGGATTTGATTTAAGTGATTGTTTTAATATTTAAGTTAGTTTAAAAAACTAAAATATGTTAAAATCATAATAGATTTAACGCATATATTATGCCACAAGGTAAAGGGACATATGGGTCAAAAAAAGGAAGACCTTCAAAAAAACAAATGGAGAAAATGATGGAGAAAAAACCAAAGCTAGAAAGAAAATCTAAAATGATCATGCCTATGGTTTCAATTATGTTTGGTAAAAAGAAAAAATAATATGTCTATGTTAGATACAGCTCTTAAGGAAGCCGATTTCCCTTTTGATAAAATCAATGAGTATAATCCTTTAGTAGTTATTGCTTTAACTGAAACGATTAAAAAAGTGTACAACAAATTAAAGAAACAAAACAAAAAAGTATCTAGGCAAAAATTAATGAATCAAGCGGTTAAAGTTGTATATAATGATTGCCAAAAAGTATAAATTAGAAATATCAGTGATACTAGACAAAGATAATATAGATTTTGTCTATAATGTCTTATCAGCCACTATACAAAAATTGTATGATTCACAATTGATTGTAAGTGGCTTTTGCACGTCGTATGATTATGGCGTAGATTTGCCACCAAGTATAACCATGGGGTACGAAGATATGGACGATGTAGATATCATTTGTGCAGGTGGATTTATTATAGTATAATAACTATAGAATTAATCAGGGCAACATGATGCAGAAAAAAGGTAATTTATCAGAAAAAGAACGTCGTTTTTGTTTACATTATTTTAAAACTGGCAACGCAACAGAAGCCTCTAAAGTAGCAGGGTATAATTGTAGTAATGATTTACGGCATGCTGATAATGGTTGCAATGTTTTAAAGCGTCCAAAAATTGCAAAACACTTGACTGCATTAAGAGAAGAAGAAGCTAAACGTGTGAAAGTTGATATACAATATGTAACTAATGGTATTGTTGAGATTATCAACATAGGAAAAGAAACAGGTCAAATAAATGTCGCCCTTAAAGGGTACGAGCTAATTGGCAAGCACTTAGGCTATTTTGAGAAGGACAATAAGAGAGTATTTATGCATAATATCAATAAGATAGCTCAAGCCACTGATGATGAATTAATGGATATTATAGGTGAGTTAACAATATGAACGATTTAAAACATGCAGCAGTAAGAGAAACTGCTATCAGAGTTTTAGAAAAAAGACATGAAGATAAAAGAGAAAACCTTTTATCGTTTATTGAGTTCTTTTTTGCTAATGAAATAAACAAGCCGTTTCAAATGAACTGGCATTATGAGTTAATAGCACAAAAGCTAACAGAGGTGCTAAAGGGTAAATGTAATAGATTGATTATTAACATTCCACCTGGTACTGGTAAAACAGAATTAGTGACTAAATGTTTTCCAACATGGGCTTTAGGTAAACGTCCAGATTTGCAAATCATAGCTAGCGGTTATTCAGCTAATCTTACACAGTCATTCGGTAGTCAAGCCAGAGATTATTATAATTCTAATACGTACAAATTAATATTCCCTCGTAGACCAAGTCTTAGAGACGATCAAAACACAAAAGCGTTGTGGAAGAATGTAGACGGTGGACAATATTTAGCTACTGGGGTAGGGGGAACAATCACTGGACAAAGGGCTAATATATTTATTATCGATGATCCAATAAAACCAGATGAAGCGAATTCTGACATAAAACGTGAAGCAGTCAATAGATGGTTTGATAACACTGTGATGTCTAGGTTGTTTAATCCTGAGAAAGATGCGGTTATTATAATCATGCAAAGAACGCATGAAAATGATTTGTGCGGTTATTTAATGGACAAAGCTAAGATAGGCGGTATGCAGTGGGACACAGTAATAGTACCAGCGATAGCTACGCATGATGAAGACCACCGTAAAGCAGGCGAACCTATACATCCTGAAAGGTTTCCTTTGTCGGCTTTAGAATTGATAAGAAGTAATAATCCTGCGGTGTTTTCTACTCAATATCAGCAAGAACCAACTAATAAAGATGCTCAAGAATTTCATGAAGAATTTTTTAGATATTATGAAGAAATACCAAAAGGGCTTAGAGTGTTTACGGTTGTTGATCCAGGATTCAAGACAAAAGACCATAATGACCCAACGTGCATACTTACAGGCGGATTTGATACAGAGGGGAAAATGTATGTATTGGAATATTCTAATATACGTATGCAGGCTAGTGATGTAATTAATAAAATTATATATCATGCTAACAAATGGAAACCAGAAAAAATAGGGGTAGAAGCGTATCAAGCACAAACAGTGTTGGGTCAATTTCTTAAACAGGCTTTACGTGAAAAAAACATATATACAATCGTTGAAGAATTAACACAAAAAGGAAGTAAAGAGGAGAAGATTAGAAAGTTAGATTATCCTATCCGTAATGGACTTATATATTGGCGACAAGATATGTATGACATAGAACACCAGCTAAAAACATTTCCGAGGGGTAGACATGATGATGTTATAGATGCGTTACAGATGTTATTTTCGGTTTATCATATTAAACCAACTAATCAACCAACTAATCAGGACTTCAAGATTCAATATGATTCTTTGGGTAGACCAATGGTGAATTCATTTGCCGAAAGCTTAATAAAGTGGTAAAGTTAAATTAAATAAAACTACACTAGGGCGGTATAGTTTATATGAGAAAACCAAAAGATGATATTCTACAACGTGCCGTTCAAATGGTTAAAAAAACCAAGACTTTATACGAACAAAAAAACAGTAAACGAAAAGAACAACTAGCAGAGATATACGAAGAAACAATGAGTTACCAAGGGGTAAAAGAGGCCGATTGGGACTCTGTATTAAAGGTAAATTACGCAAACCAAGTGGAACAAACTGTTACTAGTCGTATTACAGCTAGAAGTCCTAAATTTATTGTTTCATTAAAAGATTCAGCTAAAAAAATAGCTTCAATGTATTATCCTGCATCGGATAAATCTAGTCCAGAATATCTAAGAATGGTGAAACAAGTTGAGGAGTGGTCTACAAGTATACAAGAATATCTTAATACCTTGTTTGATTCATATTATTACAATGCAGCACTTAGACGAATAGCTAAATCTTTAGTTAGGTATGGTAATGCTTATGGTATGGTACAATATCAAGTTGATACATACGCAAACTACAAAGAGGGGAAAATTAACAGACAAACAGCTGATGAATACCCTATGTTGTTTGATATATCATGGAGGGATGTTTGGTTAGATCCAAGGTTTCCACAAATTGCTGATTCACCTGCTGTAATACGTACACGAAAAAATGTGAGATTATCAGAGCTTTACAGTTTTGATGATTTATTTAATTTAGACGAAATTAAAAACATGAGGTCAAGTGATATATCTACACGATCAGAAGATCAAAAAGTATTATCTCTATTCTCAGACAATATTCAGGAAAACGTGGAACAAAACAATCAAACATCAGCTTTTACTGTTGATATGTTTTATGGGTATTTTAGTGAAAGTGGTGAGGTAAAAGATGAAAAAATCTATGAGATATGGACAGTAAACGGTAATGTATGTATTAAGCTAAAAGAAGTACCAAAAATACCAGTTAACTCAGTAACTTGCTTTGAAGATCCAGAACAACATTACGGTATAGGATATGTTGAACCGATACTGGGACTACAGAGAGAATACAACTTTAAAATGAATTCTAGTATTCAGTTTATCAATACAAACCTAAACAAATCATGGTTTTATGATCCAGCTAGTGGGATTGATCCAAGAGCATTAGCTAATGCTTCCGCACCTGGTGCAATTATACAAGCAACTAATGGTATGGAGATGGCACTTAATGGATTGCGAGAAATACCTAGGTCACCTATTGATTCATCTTATTTCAGTCAACAAAATGAGATTAAAGCTGATATTCAATCATTATCATTTACTATTGATAGTGGCAATCCAATGAGTAGAGCGGGAAGTACTGATACAGCAACGGCGGTAAGAGCTAAGTTTTACGAGGTGTCCTCTGTCTATTCTGACACACTTAAACATTTTGAAGAATTTTTAACTCGTATAGCTTATGATATATTAGATTGTGTAGCTATGAATGCAGAGAATGATGTAGTAGTTAAGCATTTGGGAAATGGTGATTATAAGTGGGCTAAGCCAGAAGTGTTTAAGGATGGTCCGTTGAGATATGCTATCAGAGTAGAAGTTGGTTCTTCTTCTTTTGACTCTATTGAGAATAGAAGGGAAGATGCTCTAGCTAAATTTGCTGTGTTAGAAAGAGCTGCAGGAGCTGGAGTAAATGTAGATTTTGCCGCAGCATTAAAAGATATACTAGGAACCTTTGAAGGAATTAATGTAGATAAGTATATTAAATCTGATTTAGATATTGGTGATATAGTAGGAGGCGGAAACCCTCCTTTAGAACAACAACTTAATCCAGAACAACCAGGACTAGGTAATGTAGCAGAGTTAACTCAACAAGTAGTACAAGGTAACCTCCAAAACAATGTTTAATTTGTTTCAAAATAAAAATATTAGAAGTGATAAGCTTAATAGACAATATGAAATTCTTTTGGAATCTATTCAAGAAATTAAAAACACAAAAGGTTTTCAAGAATTAATTAATCATTGGGAAAATTTATACAATGCTATTGAGGTTAAAATAGACAATTCTACATGCCCAAAAGAAGTATATAATTTAACACGTGAACGTGCAGTAATAAGGAAGCATTATTTATTTATGAAGAATTTAGCAGACGGGAATATTTCGACCGAGGGGAGATAACTATTGCCCTAGTGGCTCCTCTCGGTTGGCATATTGCCAAAAACATATAACCAAAATAAAATGAACGACAACGTTTTCGATAACCAAACCCTCTCAGAGGATAATTTGAATATCAACGCCGATCAACAAGCAACAACACCCCCACAAGAGGACAAGGTATTGTTGGCAGGGAAGTTTCAAGATCGAGATAAACTTGAAAAATCTACTGTAGAATTGTTCCGTAAAGTAGAAGGAAAAGATCCTACACCATCAGAAAAGTTAGCATTTAAGAATATGCCTGATGAAGTCCTAGAAGGATTTTATAAGGAGATTGAGTCGGATTTTACACGGTTACGTCAACAAGGCGAGCTAGCTGTAGAAGAAGATGAAGAAACGATGCAGATGAAACAAGCCCTAAAAAACTTAGGCTTTGTGTCACGTGATGAATTGGATAAACAGAAATACGAGCAAGAACAAATTGATTTGTACCTTGCCCAAGATCCAACTGCTAAGGATAGATTGAATCTTATTCAAGTCCTAAAAGACACAAATGAATTTGCTAATAAATCTATACCTGAAATTGATATGTTTATTAAGGAAAATGCAGGGTTAAGACCAGCAACAGGCGGTAAAGCACCAAGTAAACCTACACAACTAGGTGATAATATGAATGCTAAACCAACTAATCCTGTAGATATGTCAGACGAACAATTCATGCAACTATTCGGTTAATGTTAAGGAATATGCTAAGTAATAATTAATAATAAACTTAGTATGAGTAATTCATTGACAGCTTTTAACCCAGCTTATTGGGCTAAAACAATGCAAATTTTGCATAAAAAAAGTGCTATTTATAGACAATTTACAAATTTTAGAGGTGAAGCGGTTCTTAAAGATGGTGATACATTTAACAGACCACTACCAAGTTCTACTTATGTACAACCGTATGCTTTAGGTTCTGATATGGATGTACAAGATATTACATCTACACAAGAATCCTTACAAGTTAACAAAAAAGCAGCAGCATTATTCTCAGTAGATGATGTTGAGGAGGCTCAATCGCATTACAATATCATGGCTCAATATGGTAAAGATGCCATGATTAACATTACTAATGTAATGGATGCTGATGTACAATTTGAAGCTATCAATGCTACTTCTGTAATTGACATGGGTGACTTTGGTGGAACTTCAGGTAACGCAATTGATTTTAATGGTGGAAATGCTTTTGATGTATTTTCTAAAGTGTTTGAGAAGTTAGCTGACCAAAATGTAGAGTTAAGCAATTTATTCGGTTGTATTTCTCCTCAAGAATGGTCAGTAATTAATTCTCAAGTTGGTTCTAGAGCTACAGCTTTTGGTGATAAAATAACTAAAGATGGTTTTACTGGGAATATGATTGCCTACAATGGTATGGATCAATTCTTGACTAACAACTATACATCTTCTCAAGTACTAAACCTTGCAACTAATCCAACAAATGGAGATACAGTAGTATTGTCTTATGTATCACCTACTGGTGTAAAAACTAACACTTATACTTTTGTATCTACAATTGGTTCAACTGCTGGTAACGTATTGATTGGTGCTAGTGCGGATGCTACTAGAGCTAACTTAGTGTCAGCTATTAACAATCCTGCATTAACTAATGCTAATCACGTTGCTCTTACTGGTCAAAACCAAAAAGAAGCAGTGTTGAAATTCTCTGCAGTTAACGATGATACAGCAAATACAGCTACTATCTACTATAAAGGTGGAAAATTGACTGTATCTGAAACATTAACTGCTGCAGCTGATGGATTTGATGCTGATAAAGCGACTAAACATTTATTGTTTGGTAGAAAAGGGGCGATTGACATGATCAATCAAATCGCACCAACTGTAAGGTCTACTGAAATACCTTTACAATTTGGTATGTACGTAAAACTACTATCTCTATACGGAATTAAAACGTATGATGACGGTGCTAAACAATTAGTAGATATCAGATTAAAATTAAAATAATACTTTAGTTTAAGGGGTGTTATATACACCCCACCCTATATTAATTTAATTTATAATCATGAATAATCGAAGGAATGTTGCTACATTATTAGAATACAGAGATATTGATGTACAGGGTGTAGTTAGACCGCAAGGTTTAGAACTACAAGGCGTACAAACATTAACAGGTGCTGGAGCAGTTGATTTACTTAGTCCTATCACTCACTTAGTTACTACTGGAGCAAATGCTCTTACTTTAGCAGATGGTGAAGATGGTCAAGTAAAATACATTGTAATGAAAACAGACGGTGGAGATGGAACTCTTACACCAGCTAATCTAGGCAATGGAACTACTCTAACATTTGATGCTGCAGGTGAATCAGCACATTTAATATTCACTAATGGAAATTGGTATTTTATGGGAGGAACTGCAACCCTTGCATAACCGATAGAGGGGGATTTCCCCCTTTATTTAATTTAAATATAATTGTATAATATGAATGATAAAAAAACAGTGTTAGTAATACACAAACCAACAGGTGAAGAACGTTTAATTTGGTTAGACAGGTTTAATTCAGAAATACATGAATTGGCAAGTCAACACGAAGAAAAAAAACCAAAGACAAGAAAAACAAAAAAAAGCTAGGGCAACTAATTTAATTAAAAACTATGTCAAAATTAGATGTCTTAAAAAAAGATTTACGCGCACAAAGTGAGTTACAACCGTCTTTACAGGGTGTAGTTGCTACTGGATATGGTTTAGCTATACCATTAGGGAATTATGCCTCTATTAAGTTAAACATTCTAGCAGCTAGTGTTACATCAGGCGGAACATTTAAGATTTGGGTGAGTGATCAATACGAAAAACCAGATTTTACTGCAGCATTATCTGCAACTAATAGATATTATCAGTCAGCGGTTATTCCAGTAGGTTCAACAACAGCTGATCCTTTAACGGATATTACTATATCAGCAAATGGACTTACAGCATATGAGTTAAACACAAACGGTGTAATGTGGGTATGTATTGAGTTAGATGCCAGAACGGATGGGACATACAGTGCTTGGGCAAAAGGATATAACCTATAATGAATCATGGTATTAATTACCCCAGTTAAAAAAATACATATAGGTAAAGGTAGAAACTTTGGTGGAGGCGGAACCCCACCAGTTCCAGATAATGTTATCCGTGTTAAGTTCTATGGAACAAGTTTCACTTGGGCCTTAAGGAATAATACAGCTAATTACACTGTTGATTATGGTGATAGCACTACATATAATGGTGTATCAGGGTCAGGGTTGACGACTCAAACTAAGACTTATTCATCGGCTGGATTTTACGATGTTGATTTTATCTTCAACGATATTAACGATGTTACAAGGTTCGAATTATCTAACTTTGATGCTGGCGGATATGTAACAGATATAATTAATCTTGAGGATAATGATGTGATGAATAGATTAATTATATCGAATAACGATATAAGAATGCCTCAATTAACTATTACTGGAGTGATACCTAATTCTTCACCGAGACACGAACTTCATGAAACCAATATTGTGCGAGCTGATTATTCAGGAGCTAGCTTTTTAAATAACTTAACTTTTTTAGCTAATAATTGTGATGAATTAGTTGAATTATTGTTACCAAGTCTTACTGGTGATGGTAATACACTCCGTACTAGAGACAATCCTAAGATTACAAGCTTAGATATGACAGGTGAAGGAATATATGCTTATGGTGCATATGATATTGGAGGTTGTCCGTTGCTTGAGACTGTAACATTTTCTGCAACAGAAAATAACACACGTGACGTAGTTATTACGGCTAATAATCTAACAAGTGCAACAGGAACACTGGATTTACGGCGGTTTAAACGCTTACGCTCGATTGTTAATCTTAATACCAACACGTGGGATGAGATATTATTCCCTGTATTATCAGGTAGTGGTTTGGATATAACCAGCCTTTTAACTAATAATAGTGATAATATTACAGAATTAGATACATCAGGTTTGGGCAGTAATATATCAGGTACATTTAGGAGTCATTCTTGCCCTAAGCTAACAACCGTTCTTTTCCCTGCAACCTCTAAAAATATTACTTGTGAATTGTATAATTGCGACCTCACAGGTGCTATAAATATATCACCTATGACTGGATTGCATAACACGTTACGATTAGAGAATAATCCTAAATTAACAGGAGTTACATTTCCAAATTCTACTACTTCTACTTTTAATAATTTCTACTTCCACACTTGCAATATTACAGGTGTTTTAGATTTATCACCTGTTCAAAATCTATCTGGATTAGTTCAAGGCTATGCTAATCCATTGATGACTGAAGTTATATTGCCTGCTAGTAGCGGAGCAATAACTCAAATGTTATTCTATGATTGTTCCTTAGAGACATTCGATATTACACCACTAACAGGTACTCTTAATGGAATCAGTATAAGAGTTGATGGTTGTGCCATACCTACCTCTGATGTTAATCAGTTGCTAATTGACTTAGATACTAAGGGTTGGACAGGTGGAGTACTGAACGTATCAGGTGGAACAAATGGAGCACCTACTGGAGCTGGTATAACGGCAAGAAACAATCTAATCGGTAAGGGGTGGACTGTAACAACTAATTAATCTTAATAATATGTTTTATTTTGTACATAACAAAAATAAAGAGGTGATAATACCACCGCAAGAATTCAATGGTAGTTTCATTGGAACTCAAGCACAACTAGTAATTAAGTCTAAGTGTGAGGAAGTGGTCCAATACATGAAGGATAACGAAATACAACTAGGTTTTATTGTTAATGCTGATTGCAAGGAGCAGTACGAGAATTTCTTTAAATTAAAAGAAGAAACTATGACTGAAGAGATTGACAATATTGATTATGATGAAGAAGGTAACGAGGTTATAACTAAGCAACAACAAGAAGTGGGCACTGGTAGATACATAGTGGTTAGTTTTTTATGATGAATGAAAATGCCATAAAAACATCAATTGCTGTTATACAAACGCAAATGGATACGTTTGGGAAGAATCAATCATTCTTAATGCAAGAGATTAGCTCAATTAAGACATTGTTACAAACTGAATTAAAAGATATAAGAGGTGAATTCCATGGACATATGCAAGAACAAAGTAAAACAAACGAAATAAGGGTTAAAGAACTTTCTTTAAATACGGAACAAAAAATACAAACACTTAAAAAAGAAATAGAAGACAGACTTAAAGAAAAAGCTGATAATGTATCATATCAGTTTACGCATAAGATAGTGTGGGGTGTTGTCTCAATGTTGATACTAGGTATAGCAAATGAATTATTTAATTTAATATAACATGTCTACAACATTACAAGCATTGATATCAGAAGTGCGAGACGAGATTAAAATAGATCCAACAGGAACTATTGCGTCTAACTCACTAATTGAACAAAATCTTAATAAAGCATTACGCAAAATACAAGAAGATGTTTCTTATGATTTAGCCGAGAATGCTGAATATTTTGTCATGACAACTCAAGCAAGTGTAAGAGAATATAATCTACCTGAAGATTTTAAAAGAATGGCAGAACCGTCTTCAGTTAAATTTGGTTCTAGTACACCAGTGTATTCAAGTGACTACACCACCCTACTGGGTTTGTATGATATGAATGATCAATCAGCCATACCTACACATTATTATATTAGAAAGATAAATGCAGATTGGAAGATAGGTTTCTACCCAACACCACAAGCAAACGAAACAGCTACTATCCCGTATTTGAGACGTTTACCCGAGATGTCACACGCACAAGATAATCCACTACCGAGTGAATATGATGAGGTGATAGTGTTATATGCAGCTTATCTTACATTAAGACGTATTAGCGGTTACGAACAACAAGCTAATAGTAATTATCAAGCATACAAAGAACTAAGTAAATCATTATTAGCTAACACTCTTACTTACAATAGACATTCTTTACGTTTTGGTACACAAAGAAGAAATAAAGGAGTAAATCCAAATCCTAAAGCTATTACAGGTAACACATTTTATAACTATTAGAAATTATGAAACAAGTTAAACCTATTGTGTATAGCGACATGGTCACCATGAATACAGCTGATCCAACACTTATTCCACGTAATCATTTTGCGGATAGCCAAAATATGGTTAGACGTACCGATGGACTGTGGGAAAACCGCAAAGGTATACAGCAGTTTGGAGATAATGTCGGTAGTGGCAAGCCTATACATTCTTTGAGATTTTGGAAGACCGAAAGTGGGACAAGATATTTAACACTTGGAACTGATACGGATATATATTCTTACACAGAGGGGTCAACATACAATGATGGAACTTATACTTCTAGACAAACGCTTACATCTACTAGTCAGTGGGACTCTATAGTATATAGAGATATATTAGTATTGGGTAATGGTGTTGATAATATGTATTCAACAACAGATAATTCTACATTTACATCACGAAGTGGTAGTAGTGTTGTAAAAGCTAGTTTATTAGAAGTGGGTAATGACTTTGTATCTTTTAGTGGAATTGTAGCAGAACCAAACAAATTTTATCTTTCAGGAGGTGCACCAGCTAATCCTTGGGAATTTGACACAAACAACACGCTTAATGTAGACATAGGTAACGGTGAAAACATACAATCTATTAAATCTTTAGGAGCAAATATTGTTGTATGTAAAACAAATCAAACTTACCTTGTAGATTTAGCCTCACTTAGTAGAACAACGCTTGACTGGGCAGGTGGTTGCGAATCAAGCAGAGCGTTAGTGCAAACTCAACTCAATTCTGTATTAGTAGCAGGAAGGCAAGGTATATATGCCATAGCTAAAACTCAAATTGGCTCTAATACTTACTTTGGTAACCCAGAGAATGCACCTGTTATGTCTTTATATGACACTTGTACAGATTATAGTCAAATTAATACTGTATATGTACCAACCGAAAATTACGCATTGTTTAATTTAGATACAACCGAAAAAGGCAAAATAGTCTTAGTTAAAAATTTAGATTATGATCAGTCTGTATGGACATATTTTACTGGGGTAAACTCTAGTGATTGGACAATATATGAAGATAGTGATCAAGACAAACATGTGTTGTTTGCTGATAATGCAACTGATAAAGTTTGGGAATTGTTCAAGGATAGAAACGACAACGGAGCACCAATATTCTCAAGGTTAGCATTCAAGAAAGATGATATGGATAGTCCAGGACAATACAAAAAAGTATTACATGCAGATTTAACAGGTTTTATTTCAGAAGCTGGAGAATGGAATATAGAAATGTATAAAGATGATGAATCAGTGCCATTTTTAACACGTACTATAACTAAGAATCAGTGGACTAATGATAATTCTATTCTTATGGGACTAGGCTCTACTTCACTTGGAGCAACCTCACTTGGAGGTATGAATAATCAAACTGATGATATTGCAATTAAGCCATTCAATGTGCGAATTAATATACAACAAACACTGGAAAAACTACAAGTTGTGTTGTATAATAACCAACGAGATGTAAGAGTGGTATTTAGGGCAATGGTTGTGTACGCAGAGTTACTACCAAAAGATCACTACCCAAATAATAATATATTATAAATATGCCAAATCTTACAAGTATACCTAGACAATCATTATTTCAGACGACGTTACAGTCGCCTATTAACGCTGTACAAACTAGCGGTATTGTCTTAAGTGATGTGATAGACTTTACACCATCAGGTGTTTTTTATCTTTCTATTCTTGATCCAAGTAATCCAGAAGTAATAAGTTGTACTGGACAAAATTCCAGCGGAGAGCTAACAGGCGTAACTAGGGGGCTTGAATTAGCAGATGGAGTAGCAGGAGTTGCTACCGCACATGGGTCTGGTGTAACAATTGTATTGTCTGATCCTTTTCAGGTTTACGAAGATATACAAACAGCCGTAAATAGTAAGATAGATGAGACAGGTGGAACTTTAACAGGATTATTAGATTTTAGCGGAAGTGGTAGAATACAAGTACCAGTTTTTGCAGATGATACAGCAAGAGATGCAGCAATACCAAGTCCAGCAAATGGTCTTTTAGTGTATAATACAGCTGATGGTGAATTTCAAGCATATCAGAGTGGGGCGTGGGCAAGTGTAGCATCAGGTTCTACTCAACCAAATGCAAGCGAAACAGTAGCAGGGAAAGTAGAGTTAGCGACTCAATCGGAAGCTAACGCAGGTACTGTAACAGGTGGAACTGGTGCAAGTCTTGTTGTTACACCAGATAAACTAGCGGTGATTAACCAAAATCAAACACAAACAAGTGCTATTACCACTGGAAGCGGAGGTGTTTATGTTGCGACATTGACACCAGCACCAACAAGTTTAGTTGCTGGATTTACAATCAGAATTAAAGCAAATCATGCTAATTCAGGAAGTGCAACACTTAATGTTAATAGTTTAGGTGCGGTAGATATTAAAAAGCCTTTAGGTGAGAATTTAGAAGGAGGTGAGATCCAAGTAGATGGAGGTTATATCCTTATATATGACGGAACAAATTTTAACATATTAAACCCAAATATCGCTCCAAACAAAGGAGATTTAGTTGTAGGAAGAGGAAGTGGTGATGTAACAACTTTATCAGCTGGAAGCGATGGGCAAACAGTGATATATGATAGTGGAGAAACTAAAGGAGTAAAAACAGATTGGAAAAATCAGTTGTTGTTACTAGATTATGACGGTGTAACTGTAAGTGGAACAACAGCTAGAACAAATTTAGCAACGGTTGCTATACCTGCAAATATGTTACGAGGTAAAGCTATTGAGTTTGAAGTCTACACTTCAAGTTTAGCCGTAGGTACAGGTGATTTTTTAAATATTTTTGTACGATATGGATCAACTGATTTAATTAATTATTTAAGATCAGCTAGTGCTACTGGAAGTGCTATAATAAATATTAATGGATTGTTGTTAGGAGACACAACAAACAATCAAAAAGCAATTTTAGAATATGAAGAAAAGTTTAGCTCTACTAGCAATGCTGCTTTTGTTTATTCAAAATCTATAGGAACAGCAACAGAAGATTCAACAACTTTGTTAAATTTTACTATTGATGCACAATTTAGTGATGCAGTAGGCAGTAATTTAACTGTAGCTTATATAATAATAAAATTAATAGGATAAAATATGGCAATAAAAAGACCTTATGGATTTACCAGAACGCAACCTAAACCAACGCCAGCTCCTAAACCAGTTGTGCCTTCCGCATTGCCAACAAATAGACTACCACAAAATCAAACACCTAAACCAACAACACCACAAATTAGACTAACACCAGAACAAGAGTTTGGTGCTCCTAGAACAAATGCAAGGTTAACACCAGAGCAGGAATTTGGTACACCTAGAACGCAAAATGTTTCTATGGTAGGAGGGAATCCAACAGCTAAAGCTCCTTCTCCTATATTATCGAATACAGAAACGATTAATGGTGTAACTAAAACAACACAATCTCCAAGCTTACAGCAATTGACTAGTCAAGGTCGTATGACACCAGAACAAGAGTTCGGCACTCCTAGACCGAGTGTTAGACCAGTTACTCCAGCTCCAAGCTTAGTTGGCAGTACATCAGAAGTATCAGGTCCGACTAGACGCCAATACAGCATGGATGAAAGAATGATGATAACGCAATCAATTTTAGAAAATCAGTTGGCAGGTAAGCCTTTAACAGACGATCAAAGAGCTTTTGCTGCTGCTATGCAAACAGAGCAATTATTTGCACCACAACAACAGGTTACTCAATTTGAACAATCAGCTAAAGAACTTGAAGGCGAGTTAGAAAGAAGAAAACAAGCTTTACAACAAGAAATTGAACAAACAAGACTACAACAAGATGAAAGACGAACTAGAGAATTAGAACAGTTTGAAAGAGATATTGAACAACAATATGCTCCAGTAATTGCTAGAGCTAGAGAACAAGGAGAACAAGCTACTTCTACACAAGAAAGATTGTTAGGGGCAACTGGTGCTTTAACTGGGTCTATTGGGGTACAAGCAATGCAAAAAATAGATCAAGAAGTAACAGGAATGATTAATGCTATTGAAGCTGAAAAAAGAATGGCTATTCGAATAGAGGAAGCAAGGCGAGAAGGGGTTGACGCTGATACTATATCAGCAATGCAACAATCCTTACAAAATGTAAAAGCTCAAGCGGACGATTTAAAAATGCAAAACTTACAAACTTTATCTGCTTTACGTATGGAAGCAGAGCAAGTCGGCAATGAAAACTTAATGGGATTATTAAGTAATGCTATGGTTGAAACAACCACTGCAGGACAAAAAGCAAATGATAAATTATCTGAAGGTTTGGGGTATTTAGTTGATGACTTTGGTGCACCTATATTATCAGGAGATGGTCAAACTATACCTTATGGAGCAAGTGTAACAGCAGGGGCAAAATACCTAAATACACAACAAGATCCAATTACAGGACAATTCTTTGCAGTGAAACAAGATGCAAGCGGAAACATATTTGCTGAACCTATTATGGTAGGTAATAGTAGCAATATGGAATTTGCAGGAAACCCAAATCAAAATTCTTTAGTGGCTGAATATACACAAATATTCAATGGATCATCTATGAATGCAAACGGTGTGGATTTAGCAGGTAAAAAAGGGTCTCCTATTACAAGTTCAATTGCTGGTGAAGTTGTATTTGCTGGACCTAAAGGTGGTTGGGGTAATGTTGTTCAGGTAAGAGCAGCAGACGGAAAAATACATCAATTTGCACATTTAGATAATATCGGAGTACAAGTTGGGCAAAGAGTTAATCAATTAGCATATTTAGGGGGTATGGGTAACACTGGTAATGTATTAAAAGGAGATGGAACACCTCCTACATCAGAAGAATTAGCAGCAGGTAGAGGAACACATCTTGATTATACAGTTTATTCTTCAGATGGTTCGCCTATGGGGTTAGAAACAGCACGAATGTATGCTGGTATTGGTGAACGTCCTTTCGCTGGGCAACAAGAAGGAGGACAAGGATTAGCTTTAACGCCACAATGGCAAATTCAATCTAACTTAGATCAACAAAAAAGATCTGAAGAAATGATGAAAGAGGCAATGCAAAATCAACAAAAACAAGAAGAAACGCTTACCAAAGAAAAAAGAGAATTAATAAATTCAGGAACTGGAACAGCTTTAAAGGGAGCAACTGGATTAATTCAAAATATAGACCGTTTAATTGATTACATCGAAACAAACGGAATTGCTTATACTGGACAAAAATTAGCAGATATTAATACAATCTCTTCGCAAATCGCAGTCGACTATAAAAACGCAGCAGAACTAGGAGCTTTAGTTGGTGCCGATTGGGATTTAATAGATGCAATATCTCCACGATTTAAACTCACAAATTTAGCAAATGATATAGTATCAGGTAAAGCTAATGCAGAAAATGTATTATCAGCCCTTAGAACAGGGCGAAGTTTGGCGGAAAAAAACTACAATACAGCGAGAAACACCGTACAGCAACTATACCCTAATGTTAATGTAGATGAGTTTGCAGCGTTTGCATTACCAAATAATCAATCAACAGCAACATCCCAAAACCAAGTCTTTGGCGTAACTTTGCAAGGCAAAAATTATCAAACTAAAGCTGGTTTAACACCTGCACAATTGCAAAATTTACAAACATTGTTGGCTAATAAAGCAGGGATTGATACAGCAATACAACAAGGATTAATAACTCCAAGATAATATGAATTTAACTAAAGAACAAAAAAAAGCACTTAAAGCTTTAACTGGTGAACCACAAAAAAAAGGATTTTTTGAGGAGACTACTGGTTTAGCTAAAAAAGCAGTTGTTGGAGCTAAAGATATTGGAGTAGGAGCTGTAAAAGAAGCAACAAGAATTAGTGCTGGTGTTGCAGAAACAGTTGCTAAAATTCAAAAGCCAAGAGAAAAATTAAAACAATATGTTATTAAAGCAGTACTACCTAAATCTATTGAGGAATCAGCATACGGCACAAGCTTAGGCTTAAATCAACCAACTAGAGCTGAAAGTGCAATACAAGCTACACAAGCAATCAGAACATCACCAGCTTTACAACCTACTAATACAGCACAAAAAATAGGAGGAACCATTGTAAACGTTGCAAGTTTTGCTACGCCAGCTACACAAGCAAGTAGGGCTACACAAGCAAGTCAAGCAGTGCAAAAACTACCAGCTATAGGGCGTGGATTAGCTAACATGGCTTCACAAGGCTTAACTTCAGCTGGTACTCAACTAGCGACTTCAGGGTTAACTGATACAGAAGGAGCAAAAGCAACTGGTGTAATTACAGCAGGGGCAACTGGTGCTTTAGGTTTACTGGGGACTGTTGCTAGACCTATTACTAGATCTATAAGTAAACCTAAGACAACAAAAGAATTATTTAATTATTTACGGACATCAGCTGATGACGTTGGAATACCTAAAACAACCGTAAATAAGTTGCTCAGAGCTAATCCGCAACAAAAAAGCATATTCCAAGAAATGCAAAAAAAAGCTGTTCAACGTTCACTAGATGATACAGCGGAACAACCTATTGTCGCAATAGGTAAAAGGGTACTAAATGAATACCAAGAATTACAAAATAATACTAGGCAAGTTGGTCAATTGTTAAATAATGCAAAACAACAAATACGTAAAAATCCTACTGCAATAGATGTTAATCCTGCTAAACGATTTTTAACTCGTACTCTTGATGATTTAAATATTAAAATTGATAATAAAACAAAAGAACTTGTTTTTCCTGGATCAATTACTGGTGGGGAGCGTGAATTAATCAATACAGCTTTTACAAAAATAAATAATCTTAAAAACTCTAATCAAGCTTTAGATTTAGTTGAAGAGCTAGGCAAAAAACTAGATATTGCAAAATTAAATCAACAAGTTACAGGTAAGTCTCCAATAGATACTTTGTTTAGCACATTACGCAATAGAATTGTTAATTCAATAGGTAAAACAAACAAAGAATACGTAGATTTAAATAAAAAATATGCAGTATCTAAACAAGCCGTTGATCAGATTAAAAAAGCTTTAAAAGATACAGGGTTTTCTGATAAAGCTAGCCAAAATATAAAAGCAGCTGAAATTGTACGTCCATTGATTAATAGAAATACTAGTAGACCTACCCAACTACTTAATGACATGTACAAAGCTTTAAACATATATAAACCAAATATTTCACCGTCACAAAGACTTAAAGAAATACAAAGCCAAATTAACTTTTCGGATGTGTTAGAAAAAGTTTATGATATTAAACCGCCATCATCTTTTGTTGGGGGAATTGAAAGTGGAATTACTAAAGCAGGACAAGAAATTGCACAAGCCACTACTACACCTCAATTTACAATTTTAAATAAAATCGATAAACTGTTTGGTCGAGATAAAGTAGTTGTCGCAAAAGAAATTATAGAAACCGCACTAAAAGATATCCCACAAGTAGAAGCTAATATAGTTAATCAAGCATTAGAGAGAATTTTACCAGGTTTAATACCAGCTATAACTCAAAACATAACCTCATCACAAGCAAGTCAGATTCAACAGCAAAATCAGCCTACAGAACAAATACCCTCTATATTTACACCTTTAGATAATGTTTTACCTAATTCATCAATAACACAAGAAGAGATACCCTCTATATTTACCCCGCTGAATTAACGATTATATTTCATAATTAAAAAAGTGATTAGTTCGTCAAGAACCGCAAACAACAAAGCATAAAAAATACCAGCACCTAAACCAAAAATCTGTACAGAAATATACATTAACGCACAAATTGAAAAAATATTCATATATTAAATTAAACTATCTTAATCCTAGTATATACTTAATAAGTAGACAAGTCAATATTATTTAACAATTAAACATGAGTGAAAGATTCCTAGTAGATAATTATGAAGTGCTTTATTATGATTTTGCTAAAAAAACGTGGTATGGTGCTTGGCACTTAGGTGTAGACCTTGCGTGTAAGATAGGCGATAAGATGTATGCTGTATATGACGGTATATTGCTTGGTGTAAGCTGGGGCAATCAAGGCGGTAATTGGGTGTATTTTCTTGATGATATGGGTTATTTGCACCGTTTCGGTCATTGTGATTATGCTACTACTGACGTACCTTCTGGAAGAAAAAAAAGAGATGAGTTATTTGCAATTGCTGGTAACACTGGAAGCCTAACCACCAACCCTCACATTCACTGGGATATATTGCCTAATTGTAGCCACATCAAGACACTACAAGAGGCAATAAGCTATCATGCAAAACAACGAAACAAAGCAAAAACAATACAAGGATTGTTTGACACGTTTATTGACCCAAAACTATATAAATTAATGATAAAAGAAATGGATAAACAAGTTACTTCGGCTTGGGCAGAAGAAGCCGTAAAATGGAATAGAGATAATGGTATTATGATTGACAACAGTAAACCTCAAGACAATGTAACTAGAGAGGAACAAGCGGTAATGAATAAAAGGATGTACGACTTGATTATGCAAGAAGCTAAAAAGCTGGTATAATACAATTGCACAATTTAATTTAATATTATGGATTTACAAAGCAAAAACGGCGTAGTGTATTGGTTTTGGAGGTTAAGACGTACTGTATTATCAGATGGAACAGTTACAGAGGCTGAAAAAAGATGGGTATCTCAATTCACAGCTAAAGTAACCAATAAAGCTACTGGTGAAGTAGTAGAAGTGAACCCTCTATCTATTCTAGACGGTGACTACTTAGTACCAAGTAATCAAGATGATTTAACTTTATAATTATGACTAAATCTCGACAATTCAGCAAAGAAAATCTAATCAACACCTTGAAAGGGTTAGCAATAGCCTCAACTGGTGCTTTCGCTTTAGGTTTTCTTGATTGGTTAGGTCAAGTAGAACTTGGAGACCCTACTCTATCTATGGTAGTGTCAGCTCTAGTTCCAACTTTAATTAATATGCTTAAAGAGTTCTTACGAACTGATAAGTAGACAAGGTTAATTCTTTATGTTATAATAAAGTAAAGAAAAGTCTATATACTCGCACACGCTAGTACTAAGTATTAGCTACAATGAGATGACAATTCTAACATTCAGGGGTGCAAGAATATCTTGATTAGTCTGTACTCCTTGGTGTGTTTTATGATATAATGTATTTGTCCTTATGGGACTGTTAATATTTGTCCTAATTGGACTGTCACGCCCCTTGTATGCCTACAGCACAGGGGGTTTTATTTACAACAAAAAATACCAAATTGCGATTGGCTCGACAAAATGGTATAATAGTTTTGCATATAAACTAACAACATTATACATGCAAAATATAAATGGTCAAAATTATTACAATGCTAAAGATATAGCAGGTAAATTAAATGTATCAATTACATCAATACATAGGTTGATTCAAAATTATATTGGACATATTAAAAATAATATAATTTACACAAAGGGTGAGGGTGATTATAGGAGGTCTAGATATATTAGTGAAGAGGGTTTAGCAATTTTACTAAATATGAAAGACTCTAATAGAGGTAATCAGTTTTCAATCAATCCTAGCGTAAATGAAAATGAAAAGAACTACAAAAAACATATTGCTAAAGAAGTAATTCAACAAAACAAACCTCCTCAACAAATTGTAACGGGTGGATTAAGTGATACTGTGAGGGCATTACTTGCGGTTGTTGAACTTGCAGAAAGAAATCAAAGTGATATTAGAGAGCTACAGGGTGACGTTGCCATGCTTAAGGGGGATACTGCTAACTTCCCCATACGTAAAGGACAAAAAGATATACTTAATGAGAGAGTAAGAGCCTTGGCAATTAGAAGTCAACAACCATATCACAATATATGGAATAAACTACATGAACAAGTAGGCAGACGTTCAATTAACGAATATGTGTTTGAGGATTATCAATTAGCAATTAACATAATCAACGGTTGGATTAAAAAATTTAATTTTGATATTTAATGTTTTACCGCACAAAAGGCAATAAGTACAATAACCGCAAAACAATTATTGACGGCATTAAGTTCGACTCGCAAGCAGAGGCTACATACTATATC
>Ga0210003_1000994_pt1 | contig 25224 bp, 9 predicted proteins | sample LantaG_FD_182804 | JGI IMG/M metagenome (GOLD analysis project Ga0210003, IMG submission 182804) | Deep subsurface microbial communities from Baltic Sea to uncover new lineages of life (NeLLi) - Landsort_02402 metaG (SPAdes) (version 2) | ecosystem: Environmental > Aquatic > Marine > Oceanic >... | reverse complement strand
CCCCCCTTCTCCAGAAAGCGTTCAGCGCTCTCAATCGAATAAAGATGAAGCCCCTCCTCCGCCCTCTCCCTCTTCCTCTCTCCAAGGCCTGTTTCCTCCCTCTCAAAGAAACCTCTTTAAAAAAAACGAGTAAAAAAGAAACGTCCTTTTAATGGCTCTTTTTCCGGCCGACGACCCTGTCGGCTGCAAAGACGCCGCCGCCGAGCGACCGCGTCAGCAGCAGCCCCGCGGCGACTCCCACGTTGCAGAAGAAGTGAGACCTGACGTGCGCGGCGAAGTGGCTAGTGGTCGTGGTTTTTGGGAGAGGAGATTTGGGAAGAAAAAGAGGGAGCGGAGAAGACGGTAAGCAAAAAAGCGAGAGAAGGAGAAGAAAGAAAGAAGAACACATCCGCTGAAAAAAGAACAAAAAACTCACGGGTTGGGCCAGTGCCTCCAGACCGGCCAGCAGACCGCCGCCTCGGCAAACAGCGTCCCCGCCAGCATCCGCGTCACCTGGGGAACCCTCCACCCGAGCGCGAACGGCAGCGACAGAGCAAGCTCGAGCAGCAAGAAATTGTTGTCGTGGCCGTCCTCGAACGCAACGGACGACGGCGCGGCCCAGCGCCGCCAGGGCCGCCACCCCCGCGAGGAGACCCGCCGCAGCTGCGCGAGCCCACCCGAGAGCAGCAGCGCGCAGACGAGGAGCCTCCCCGCGAGCAGGACGGCCGAGCGGCCGATGCCCGCGGCCTCGAGCCTCCGCGCCGCCGAGTCGATCAGGGGGCCCGCGAACGAGTTGCTCTTGCCCGGGGCCGCCGCCGACGGCGGAGCGGGGGAGGCGGCGTCGCCTCCCGCGCCTCCTCGCCGCCTCCAGCTCCTCCCCCGCCTCCCCTCGGCCGCCTCCCCGCCGGCCCCGGAGGCCACGGGGTGCGCCGCGACCAGCGCCGCGACGCCGCACATCGCGACCTTCTTCGCGAGCAGCTCCGACGGCGCCCTGCCGTGCGAGAAGACCAGGAGGAACTGGATGTAGAGCAGGCGGGTCGACTTCCAGAGCATCTCCCCGGCGAGCAGCGTCGCCGCAGCGGGCACAAACCTGCCCGCGACGACGGCCAGGGCCGAGGGGAGCACCACGAGCGCCGAGACGATCGGGAAGGCCAGGGCCCGGGGGGCCCCCATCGCGGCGTTGGCGGCGGCGGCGGCGCTGGTGGGCCGCACGGTCCACCACGCGCGGAGGTCCTCCGCCACGAGGTGGACGAAGTAGGAGGCGACGCAGGCCCTGTTTTTTGGTCGCGGTGGTGGTGGCGGTTTTTTTTTTTGAAAAAAGGGGGGGAAAAGGGTTTGAGGGGGAAAGAACGCGTGAGTTTTTTGTTGTCGGGGGAGAGAGTTTTTTTTTAAATATATAAACGAGATTTTCGATTCACTTACCTGCAGGCCAGGGCGGTCGCCCGCGACGACTCCACCTTATCGCAGAGGCGGCCGAGCTTGGCCGTGAAGGCCGAGAGGGCGGCGTCCGGCGCTCCTGCTGCTCCTGCTGCCGCTTGTGGTGCCGGCGGGACGACGACGCCGAAGCCGCCGTGGCTGCTTTGAGAGGTCGGAGCGGCGGCAGCTCGCCCCCCGCCGATCCCTCCGCTGCTCCCAGACTTGACGGCGGCGATCAGGCTGCTTTGTACCGCCCTGGCCTTGGCGAGGGCCTGGTGCTTGAGCTTGTCGAGCGAGTGGGAGTCGAGCGCCGGCGGGAGGCCGCCAAACGCCGAGTGGTGATGAGAGTGAGCCCCTCCCTTGTGGCCGCCGCCGTGGAGCTTGCCCTTTGATTCGTCGCCGTAGCCGCTGGTGTAAGGGGCTGCCTCCGGGTCGCTGGATGCCGTGGCCGCTGCTGCTGCTGGCCCCTGCGCGCGGTGCGCGAGGTTGTTGGGGGCGGCCTGGAGAGAAAAAGGAGGGGAAAAAACAAAAGAGAGCAGGGTCGTGTTTTTTTTTAGTGAAAAGTGGCGACGATGGTGGAGCGCCGCGCTTGCCCTTGGCGACCTCTTTCGCGGCGCGTTCGAGGCCGTTGTTGTTCTCATTCATCTCGGCATGACACCAACATCGTCTATAGAGTCTCCTCGTGCCCTCGGCGAGGAGTTAAAAGTCCGCCGAGCTCCCCTTCAGGGGGGAGGACGGAAGCTAAAAAAAGAGCAATCGCGGCGAAACTGAAAAACATAAGGGGAAAAAACTCAATTCGAGCCCCCCCTTCTCGCCGAGGCGTCTCCTTGATTCGCGTTCTCTGCTTGCGCGGGAATGAAGCTGAAGCTTTGGCGCACCTGGAAGCTGTACATGGCGTTTTGAGAGCTCCGACAGCTCGGACAGTGAGCAGCTAATTGCGAGAGCAAGAGCGAGTCTCAGCGCGAGCTCAAAGACAATGGCGTCAAGTTTTCCCTTCACTCTCGACCGATTGAAAACAGAGACATCATTTCGCTCTCTCTCTCATTTTTTTCCTCGTTCTATTTCGCGATGACTCCAGCACGAAGCAGCTCTACGTGTCGGAGCTAGCAGGACTCTAAACTCTCGATGCCTCCAGAGAGCGGAGGCGGCCGCGATAAACGCGGCTCATCGTCGTCGTCGTCGTCGCCGTCGACCTCCTCCTCCTCTTCTCTCTACGCCCGCCTCGGCCTCGACCCCACCGCCACCGCCTCGGAGATCGCCGGCGCCTTCCGCTCCAGGGCCCACGAGCTCCACCCAGACCGCACGGGCTGCGACGGCGAGGCATTCAAGCTGCTCAGCGACGCGTATCAAGTCCTTCGGGACCCGGCGAAGAGGGCGAGCTACGACCAGGCGCTCAACGGCGGCGGCGGAGGCGGAGGAGGCTATTCTTCTTCCGGCTACTCGTCGGCGTCTTCTTATCCTCGCCCGGGGGAATCGTTCGACGATGCCTTCGAGCGCTGGTGGAAGGCGCAAGGGTTCGGGACCCCGCCGCCGCCGCCGACCGACGAGGCTGCCAAGCGCGCCGCGGCCGCCGCTCGCGCGGCGGCGGCGGCGGCCTGGGAGGAGGAGAAGGCCGACGCGCGAGACTCCAAGAGGCGCGGCGAGCGCGTCAGGGCCAGGGCCGAGCACGCGCGCGCCGCGAGGCACGCCGAGACCCTGCGGGGGTTCTGGCAGGCGAGCAGGACGCTCCGCCGGGCCGACGGCGCCGCGGCGCTCGGGCTGCTGGGCGTGCTCGCCGGCGTGGCTTGGGCCTGGCCCGCGAGGAGGGCCGCGGCCGGGACGCGGGAGAGGGAAAAAGAGCGCGTCGGCGGCGCTGCGGAAGCACCCGACGGTGGGAGGGGAGGAGAGCCGGGTTGAGTGAGGGAGGAATTCTTTTTCTGTAAAACCACCATCACTTTTTTTTTCCATTTTCGAAGAAGTTTTGCGAAAGAAAAGGAAAGGGAAGGGAAAAAACTCAGCTTCAATCATCCATCGCGCAACACGCCTTTTGGCTACCGTGGGCACCTCCACTCTCGTACAAAGCTGATCAACAAGCTTCTCTGCAGTTCTATATGAACGGAGAAGCTAAAAAAGGACAATCGCGTGAGGAAGAGAGAGGGAAAGTGGTCGGAGCAACGCCGATGCCCGACCTGCTCGACCTCGACACGGGCGACGTCCCCCCCCGGCAGCACTCGACCGCCGCCACCCGCGACCTCGCGTGGAGCTCCCGCCGCCGCACCCTCCTCCTCACCTCGGGCCTCATCCTCTCCTCGGAGCTCTGCGAGCGGCTGGCCTACTACTCGCTGAGCACCAACCTCGTCGGCAGGCTGGCCTCTCTGGGCTTCTCCCCCGGGGCGGCCTCGAGCGCGACCGCCGCGTGGTCGGGCGCGAGCTACCTTGTGGCCCTGCTCGGCGCGTGGCTCGCCGACGCCGTGATCGGCCGCTACTGGGTCATCTTCGGGGGGAGCGTCCTCTACCAGCTCGGCCTCGCCGCGGTCGTCGCGGTCACCGCCCTTGAGGCGGGCGCGGCGGCGCTCCTGGGCGCTCTCTCGGTCTGCGCTTTGGGCACGGGCGCGATCAAGGCTTCCGTGGGATCGTTCGGCGCGGATCAGTTCGACCTCTCCTCGCCAGGAGCAGACCCGAGGGAGGCGCGGGGACTGGCGCGGTACTTCAACTTCTTCTACTTCTCCATCAACGTCGGCGCCCTCGTCGCGAGCACAGTCGTCGTCTGGGTTCAGGAGGAGGTCTCGTGGGTCGCCGGATACTCTATCCCTGCCGCGGCGTTCGCTGTTTCCTTCGCGCTCTTCCTCGCCGGTAGCAGGATCTACGTTCGCGTCCCGCCGAAGAGAGGGCCGTTTGCGCGCGTCGGGAGGGTGCTCTGGAGGTCGCTGTGGTCCCGGAGGAAGGCGGTGGTTCCCGCGGAGCCGCGGGAGCTGTTCCAGTCTGACGACGAGGAGGAGGCTGCAGCATCGGAGAGAGAAGGGGGGGAGAGCGGCGCGGCGAAGAGGAGGAGCGCGAAAGCCGGCTGCTCTTCTCCTTCCTCCGACTCCGATTCCGATCCAGTCTCGCACACAAACTACGCAGTTTGGCTGGACCGCGCCGCCGTCAAAGACGCGAAGGAGGAGGAGGAGGAGGAGCAGGAAGAAGAGGAACCAAAGGCAGCGAAAGCGTCGTCGTCGACGCCCGCTTCCACTCCTTGCACCCTCTCCGCCGTCGAGGAGACCAAGCGCTGCCTCGCCTACTTAACAGTCTGCTCTTCTTTGATTCTGTTTTGGCTCGTCTACAGCCAGATGACGACGGCGTTCGTCCTCCAGGGAAACTCCGGCTTCGACCGCCGCGTCGGTAAGGGCTTCGAGGTCCCCTCCGCGTCCCTGAGCTCGTTCAACACGCTGGCCATCCTTGTCCTGGTGCCTGCCTACGATTCGCTCGTCGTCCCGCTGGTGCGCAGGCTCCGCGCGAAGAGGGCGGCTGCGGCGGCCGCGAGCGGAGAGGGAGCGACCGTCGGCGGCGGGGCGGCCTGGGACGGCTCCCCCACCCACCTGGAGCGCATCGGCGCGGGCCTCGCCGTCTCCGTGCTCTCCATGCTCGCCGGCGCGGCGGCGGAGGCCGGGAGGAGCAGGGCCGCTGCCAGGGGGTCAAAGCGGCCGAGCGTGCTGCTCCTCGCGCCCCAGTACTTTCTGGTGGGCGCCGCCGAGGTCCTGGCGTCGGTCGGCGCCCTCGACCTCGCGTTCACCGACTCGCCCGACTCCATGCGCTCGCTGCTCTCGGCCGCGTCGCTGCTTTCGGTGGCCGTCGGGAGTTTCGCCGCGAGCGGCGTGACGGCGGCGGTCGAAAGGGGAGGGGGCGCTCGGGGCGGAGGCTGGCTGCCCGACAGCGAGCGGGGCTCGCCCGGGAGGCTGTCGCAGTACTACCTCATGCTCGCCGGGGTCTCCGCGGCCAACTTCCTGTTCTTCGTCCTCGTCGTGGCCAGGAGCTACGAGTACAAGAGGCCCGCCGCGGCGAGGAGGGCGACTGGAAGATCTCCGGAAGGGGGGGGGCGGAGGTACAGGGGGACGTAAAAGAGGAGGAGGTCGAGCGAGAAGATGTAAAAGAACTGAACACACTTTTTTCCCCTCTGTTGGCTCTCTGTCTTCCCCTCTCTGTCCTCTTCCATATGGCCATCTCCTCCTCCGCTCGAGCAGCCCCTCCGCGAGGGCCGCAGAAGGGGATCGCGTGGGTCGACACGGCCATCGTCGGAGGGCTCCTGCTCGCCGCGGCGCTCGTGCTGTACTTTTTCTGAGATCGAAGATGATGTCTTTTGCATTGGCGGCGGCGACGAGAGCGGCGGCGACGTCGCCTCTTCTGACGTCGAATCTCTCGAGAATCTCGCTTTCCGGTTTCTCTAGGGGAAACGGCCCCCTCTTTGATGAAGAGGAACGCCGAGGACATTGCAGCGGAGATAGGTCGACGAGGCCATTCAGCTCCACCGAGGTGCCGCGCGAGGAGAAAGGTGCATCGCCTCCGACGGCGACGGCGTCGGCAGCAGCAGAAGCGAAAACGGCGACCCCGGGCAGCAGCAGCAGCAGAGTCATCTACCGGGCCCAGGGTATGGTTCCGCTCCGCCTCGCCGTGCGCCTCAAGGTCTTCCACCTGCTCGCGGCCGCCTCAGCGGCCGGGCCCGCCGCGACGCTCGCGGGAGGGGGCGCCGTCCCGCCGCTCGACGCGGCCCTCGCCGCGACGCTCGCGGCCTCGGCCGGCGGCGCGGCCGCGGCGCTGGCGTGGCTCTCGCGGCGCTACGTTGGCGAGGTCTCCGTCAGCCGCCCGCAGAGCACGGTGACGATATCGACGCTGGGGTTCTGGGGTGAGAGGGTCGACTCGGAGTTCCCGGCCTCGGCCGTGATTCCCGCGGTGTCGAGGATAGCGCCCTCCTCTTCTTCCGAAGACGGCGGCGGCGGCGGCGCTGCAAAGGCGGCAGAGGCGGCAGCGGCGGCGGCAACGGCATCCGCGGACGCCCTCATCGCCGCGCGCCCTTTGCTGGCCTTCGACGTGGAGGGCGACAGGCAGTTCTTGGTCTCGCTCCGCTTTTCGTCGCTCTGCGACCGCGGCGCGATGCTTCGGCTGCTGTCTGGCGAAGGAGTTTGAGGAAAACTGAAAGATTTTTCGCTGCTTTTTCTTCATTTTTTTTACAATTCCGTGTGTTTTCAACGAACTGGTGTTTTTACAACTTCTTACCTGCATTTACAATTGATATACAATGGTGGAGAGGAGGGGACTGGCAAGCGGGGAAAAGAGAGAGAACACGAAAATTAGTCGAATAACGAGATTTCTTCAAAATCCGCCAAGACTCTTCCTCCTCCTCCTCCTCCTCCTCCTCCTCCAGCGCCGCTGCTAATCCTCGTCCTCCTGATCATTTGCACCTCGTTGCCGGGCCTGACCAGCGGGCGGGCCACGTTGGGGAAAGACGAGGGAGCACGCGCTGCCGCCGTCGCTGCTGCAGTCCTCCTCGCCGCCGCCGCCGCCGTTGCCGCCACCGTTGCTGCTCCCCTCGCCGTGGATCCAGACGCAAGCTTCTTCGCAATCCGTTGCCTCGGGTCGCTCGCGACGCTCCTCCTCTTGGTGCTGTTGACGGTGCCCGATAAGGAAGAAGAGGAACGGGAGGCGCCTTTCGGACCCAGCGGCCTCGGCGGCGCTTGCAGCACGACGACGGACCTCTTCCTCGCCTCCTCCTCTCTCTCGCGCTCCCGCAGCTTCGCCCCCAGCGACTCCAGCTTCTCCTTCTCCGCGGCCTCCGCGGCCTCCGCGGCCTCGTACCGCAGCCTCCACCTCGGGGCGACGCCGCCGCTCTTCCGCTGCTGCTGCTCGAGGGCGCTCCTGGCTCCGAACCGCTCCAGGAAGAGTCGCCTCCAGTGGGCCTCGAGGAGCTCTCTTCCTTGGCTCCCTTCGCCGCCGCAGGCGTCTTCGACGGCGGCGAGCGCCAGGGGGTCGTCGAGGGAGACGAGGCAGGGGCTGACGAGCGAGAGGGGCGCCGCCGCGACGACCTGGGAGAGGTAGCTGCCTTCCTTGTCGTCGCGGGCGAGGCGAGCGGCGACGGCGTTGACGGCGAGCGTTTGCAGCGTTTGTGGCCTTGGAGGAGGCATCTTGAAGAAGAAAAAGAACACGTCTTTTATCTTCTCTCTCTCTCGCGCGCGCGCTCAGGGTAAAGACGCTGGTGTGTTCCTTGCGCCCCCTTGCGCAGCCAGCGCAAACTGAAACTCGAGATGGAGAGCGCCCGCACGATAGAGCGCGCGCTCTGTCTTTTTGATTGTGAGTGGCACAATCGGACGCGGCTTCTTTCGATTTTTGTGTTTGCAATTTCAAGTTCATCAAACAAAGTTCACGACGCTGCGGCGGCCGCGGCGAACGCGACCCCTCCGCCGCCGCGCGGGGCAGCGGCAGCTGCGCCCCTCACGGCCGCGACCAGAGCCTCTGCGCACTCGGCGCTTGAGCACTCGACGACGACGGACCGGAACGGGAGGCCGAGGGCAGAGGCGGCGGGGGCGGGTGCGCGCGCTACGGCTGCGGCGGAGCAGGTGCCGCTGGTGCCGCTACCGCCAGCGCCCGCCGCCGCCGAAGCCTTCGGCCTCCACCGTGGGCTGCCGGGCACGGACCCCAGCGCCAGGATCGAGACCCGGAAGCGCTGGTAAGAAGCGGAAGGAGGCGCTCGGCGGCAGGAGCAGCCGACGACGTCGGCCGCGGCGGCCTCCCACAGCGGCCGCCGCGGCCGCCGGGTCAGCGCCCCGCCCGGGAAGGGCGCCGCCGCGGCCAGGACGACGCGCGACGTGGTGACCAGGACGAGGCTGCAGAAGGAGGAGGAGGGGGAGGAGGAGGGGGAGGAGGAGGAGGGGGAGGACGAGGCTGCGAGAGCAGCCGCGCTCTCTCCTTCTCCTTCGCCGCCGCCGCCGCCGCTCCCAAGCAGCGCGACGGGTCTTGCAGCGACAAAGGCCTCCCGCCCGCGCCTCCGGCCGCCGCCGCAGCCCGAGGCCGCGGCGAGCCCCGCATCCCGCCTCCTCCCGAGCCCGAAGAAGAAGACGGAGGAGGAGGCCGAGGAGGCCGAGGCGGCCGCGGCCGCGGCCTCCGCCCTCCTCAGTTCGGAGAGGAGCTCGTGGCCGGCGGCCTCGTTCCAGTCGTAGCGGGGCAGGGTCCCCGCGGGGGGGGCCAGGAGCCGCGGCGGGCGGGTGCGAACGACGGCGCCGCCGCCGCCGACAGCGGCCCGGATGGCCTCGGCGACGGCGGCCGAGGCCTCGAGAGCCGCCGCCGCGGGCGCGACGAGCGCGCGCGCGACACCGCGGGCGGCCTCGAGGAGGATCTGTGCGGCGGCGGTGGTGGAGGCGGGGGGCGCCTCGGAGAGCCAGCGGGCGGCGCGGGCGGCGAGGTTCGGCACGGCGGCGGCGCCGTCGTCATCGGACTCGCCTTCCTCGGACTCGCTCTCGCTGCCGCTCTCGCCAGTCGCCGGCCCGTCGTCGCCTCCTCCTTCTTCGGCCTCTTCGGAGCCACTCCCGCTCGGGCCGCGAGTCCTCCTCCTCCTGTTCTTTCTGCTCCTGGGAGAAGAGAGAGGCAGCGGCGTCGGCGTCGGCAGCGGCGGCGGCGGCGAAGAGGAGGAGGACGAGATCGAGGGCGCGAGGCCGAGCGCGTCGAGGACCCTCCGACCGGCCGCGGACCCTTTCGCCGCGGCGTTGGACATGCCGTACACCGCGTGGACCCCGGCGGAGCGCAGGGAGTCGAAGGCCGCCGCGACGCCGGCCGCGGCGGGCTTGCTGCCGAAGGCCGACGCCGACGGCCGTGCGCGAGCGCCCCGGCCCCCTTTCTCTCCGCCGCCGCCGCGGGTCGCCTCCGCCGCGCCGGCCATGATCCCCGCCGCGGGCGCAGCCGCCAGCGCCCACAGCCCCAGGCCCAGGTGCTGCACGAGGTGCAGCGGGTCTCCCAGCAGGGAGGCGGAGCCCACGACGCGCGCGAGGGCCGGGAGGCCAGTCCGCAGGTAGTGCGCCCCCAGCAGCGCCCGCAGCGCGTCCGCGGAGAGCAAAGGGTGGTCGAGCGTCAGGCCGGAGAGCGTCACGCGGGCGCCCTCGACCTCGCCGACGAGGGCGAGGAGGACGCGGGCGCGAGAGGGGCGCCTGCGCACGGTCGGGGGCGGAGGGAGAGCGGCTGGAGCAGCAGAAGGAGAAGCGGCAGCAGCAGCAGGTGTGCTTCCGCCGCCGACGCTGGCGACAGCAGCAGCCGCCGCCTCTGCCGCTGCCGCAGCAGCAGCAGCAGAAGAAGAAAGACCCCCGCTTCCATCACCTTCCTCCTCCTCCGCGTGCGCCGCCGACGGGTGAAGCGACAGCGACGCCGTGAGGGCCCCGATCGACAGCCTCTCGGCGTAGACCTTCAGGGCCGGCGGCGGCGGCGGCGCGGAGATCGCGACCCAGGGGTTGCCCCCCTCGGCGAGCGACGCGAGCGCCGCGGCCTCGGGCGTGTCCGCCTCTCCCTCCGCCTCGCTGAGGAACGCCGCGCCGGCGCTGCTGCTCCGCTTCTGACCGCCTGCTTCTCCTTGCTCGCCGCCGCCGCCGAAGATCACGCTGGCGGCCGCTTTCAGCGCCGAGCCCAGCTCCAGCGCGTGCTCCTGCTCGACGTCGAGCGCCAGCGGCGCCGCGGCAACCTCGGCGACCTCGACGCAGAGCACGCCGTCGGGCCTCCGCCGCCACGCCGCGGCGCGCAGCCTGATCGCCACGGGCGGCGCGAGGCGGTGCGCCGCGGCGGCAGCGGCGGCGGCCTTAGCGGCGAGCGCGGTGGCCCTCGCCGCGGCCGAGGCGTAGTTGTTCCCGCTCGCATGCGCCGCGGCCGACGCCGCCGACGCAGCGGCCAGCGCCGCGGAGGCTGCAGCCGCGGCCGCGGCGGACGCGGCCGCGGCGGGCGCCGCCGCGACCAGCGCCGCGGGGCCCCTCCCCGCCGGGGCCGGGGCGGCGAGCGTGACGGGGTGCTCGGACCGCGCCCTGCCGTCGTCGAGCTGGATCTTCTCTATCGCGGCGTCGCCCCAGACGCGGGCCGCCGAGGCAGCGAAGTGGAGCCGGATGCGTCCCGCGCGGGCGTAGGCGAGCTCGCCGCCGCCGGCGTGGTGGTGATAGTGGTAATAATGGTGGTGGTGGCGGCCGTGGTCGAAGAAGAAGAAATCGTCGTCGCCGTCGACGCCGCCGCCGCTTCTGCGGAGGCCCGGGGGGGCCACCAGCGAGAAGCCTATCCCTGCGAGGTCGAGGCTGAGCTCGACGACACGCGAAGAGGAAGGGGAGGAAGAAGAAGAAGGAGTAGAAGAAGAAGAAGAAGAAGAAGAAGAAGACGGCGCGGGGAGGTGGGCGAAGAGCGAGGCGGGAGGAGGCGGAGAAGATGATGACCAAGGAGGCAAGAGCGAGGAAGCGGCCGTGGAGGTCGAGGTCGAAGAAAACCCCGAAAACGGCAAAAAGATAGGGGCCGGCGGCGGGGGCGGCAGAGGGTCGTGGTACCGCAGGTCGACGACCGTGAGCACCCTCACGGGGCCGTCGGCGACGACCGCGGCTCGAAGGCAAGCGGAAGAGGAGGAGGAGGAGGAGGAGGAGAACGAGGACGCAGCCGCTGGGCGCTGCTGCCCGAAGCCGCCGCCGGCGCTCGACGACTCGCTCGCGCTCCTCGACATCGAGCCCCCTCCTCCGCCGCCACCTCCCCCTCCTCCGCCGCTGCCTCCCCCTCCTCCGCGGGAGGAGAGCCTGACAGTCACCGGCGAGCGGGAGACCGAGTCCAGCTCGAACTGCCCCACGCGCGTGCCGTCGCCCAGGCTCACCGACAGCTTTCGCGGCGCCCCGTGCGGGGCGTCCCAGGCGTAGGGCGCGGAAGACCAGGGCCGAATGAGGTCGGCGGGGACGGAGGAAAAAGAAGAGCGCGCCGCCGGCGATGCGGAGGAGGCGCCGCCGCCGCCGGTCCCGCCGCCGCCGCCGCCGCCGCCTCCGGGGAGCCCGGCCTGCCTGACGCGGAGCTCGAACGGGCTGCAGTTGTCGATGCGGTAGGGCGCGAACCCTCGCGCCGCCGGCGTGAGCGTGGCGACGAGCGAGCCGCCGGCGCCGGTCGAGACGTCGACCCGCAGGAAGAGCGGCGCCGCTGACGAGCCGGGGTCGAGCTGCGACGAGTCCCGCTGCTGCCGGAGCCTGCGCCGTCGCTGCCGCCTGCGCTCGAGGAGGGCGAGGAGGCGCCTGCGCTTGCGCTTCCTCAGTCGGCGCTTTCGGGATTCCCCGTCGCCCTCGTCGCCGCCGTCATCGTTGCCGGAGGCGCCGTCACTGTCCGAGACGTCGTCTCCGTCGCTCAGCCCTCCTCCCTCGTCCTCCGAGTCCAGCAGCGCGTCCTCTTCGTCGCCTTCGTCGTCGTCGTCCTCTTCCCCGTCCTCGCCGATCAGCGCCAGCGACGACGCCGACGACGACGGCCCCCCCGCCCCGATCCCGCCGCCCCCGTCCATCCGCCGCAGCCTCACGATCTGGTCCCCGGGCCGTTCGAGCGACACGCCGCCCGACCAGGCCCACCCCGGGCCCGCAGGCCGCACCGAGACCAGCAGCGGGCGCGACGCGTCGGCCCAGTGAACGACCCTGGCGCCCCCCGGCGGGAGGGTCCCGGGGGCGCCGGCGCCGGCGTCGGCGGCGGCGCGCAGGAGCGGCGATGGGGGGGCGGGGGCCGCGGAGGAGGGCCAGGGCGCGTAGGGAGAGAGCCCGGGGTGGTGGAAGCGGAACACGGCCGAGGACGGCGGCGCGCGCGGGTCGAGCGCCTGCGCAAACTGCAGCGCGGCGAAGCCCCCCGACCGCGCGACGCCGGAGCGGAGGATGTACCTCGGCACGGCGCGGAGCAGGAGGCATCCTCCGGGGCCCTGCGAAGCGGACAGGGCGACGACGTAGGCGGCGCGCTGCGGCGGCGCGTGCGACGAGGAGGGGGGGGCGTCTCTGGCAGCCGCGGTGGCGGGCACCGCGACGGCGGCCGCGCCGCCGGCCGAGGCGTCGAGGGCGACGGGCTCCGACCAGTGCGTCCGGCCCGGGGGCGCCCTGGCGCGAGAGGCCCTGAGCCTGACGTAGAGCCTTCGCCCGCCGAAGGCCGCCGCGGGGGCGTCGAGGAGGGCCGGCCAGCAGGAGGCGGCGTCGTCGAAGAGAGAAGAAACGGAGGAAGGCGAGGCGGCAGTGGACGCCTCTGCTGCCCCCTCCCTGCGCCTGCTCCCTCCGCCGCCGTCGAGCGAGGCCGAGGAGCCGCCGCCGCCCCTGCCGCCGCCTCCTCCTCCTCCCCCCGAGGCCTCCAGGACCTGCCCGAGCCCTTCCATCGTCGGCCTCGAGGCGACGCGGCCGAAATGGTCCAGGGCTGCTCCTCCTCCTGCGCCGGCTTCGCGGTTTCGCGCCGCTTTCTTCCGTCCTTCCGCCGTTGCCGCCGGCGCTGCTGCTGCTCCTTTCCGTTCGCTTCCGGGAAGGCCGGAGAGCGGCATCGGCGGGACCCAGGTCTCGGGGACCCAGTCAACGATAGAGTCCTCCTCGTCGGTCGGGGGGACCTGAGTTGAAGAGGAAGGGTTCGCGGCGGCGGCGGCACCGGCGGCGGCGGCAGACAATGACGACGACGACGACGACGGAGCCCCCGCAGCCGAAGAAGCAGGGGCGCCGGCGGCCGCGGCACGGGCAGGAGCAGCGACGCCGCTCTCCGCCAGCGACGCCCCGAACTCGGGCGACGACGCCAGGTCCGCGGCCAGGGGGAGCGCGGCCCAGTTGTACAGCGCGGCGCGGCAGCGGACGCGGAGCGTCCTGGCCCCGGTCGCGGGGCACTCTTCGACGCTCACGAAGAGGGTCGCGCCGCCGATGAACGTCGACGAAGGGAAGGGAGCGGCAGCGGCGGCGACATGAACGCTGCTGCTGCTGCCGCTGCCGTTTCCTCCTCCTCCTCCTCCTCCTCGCGGTGCCGCCAAAGAGGAGGACAGCTGCGACAAAGCAGAAGGCAGGACAAGCATCCCAGATCGGCCGACGTTTCCGCCGGCGCCGAGGCCGCTCCCTCTCCAGCTCCCGGCGGCGCCGCCGGGCCCGACCCCGCTCCGCAGCGAGGCCAGCGGCCGCGCCGGAGCGGGCGCGCGGACGACCCTGGCGCTGAGCGTCCTTGTCGCCGCCGCCGCGCTCCTCCGTTCGGCACGGCGTTCGGCATCGCCGCTGCCGCCGCTCCCGGGGGGGGCGTTCCTCGCGGCGGAGACGACGCTGCCGGCGCCGATCGAGAGCGGCGCGCTCTTGAGGTACCCAACAGGCTGGAGGACCAAGTCGTCCGCCGAGGCCGCCGCGGAGCTTTCGAGGGCCCTGCGACCGCCCGGAGCCAGGTCGACGCGGAGAGGGGCCGCGGCGACGAGGGCGGCCGCGGCGGCGGTCGAGAGTGGGGCGTAGCGAGACGCCGACGACGAAGTGGAAGCTGGAGCCGATTCCGCTCCCGCCGCCGCGGCGGCGCTGCCGCTCAGCGCCAGCGACAGCGGCAGCGGCAGCTCGTTGACGACCGTGAGCGGCGGCGCGACGATCAGCTCCCAGCCGCCACCCGCGGAGCGGCGCAGCCCGACAAACAGGCGGAGGTCGTCCGACGCAGAAGACGAGGCGGCGGGAGAGGAAGCAGGAGAAGGAGAGAGCGGCGAAGGCGGGGGCCGCTTGCGCCGGACGGCGACGACACGGACCGGCGGCGGCGGCGGCTGCTCCCTTTCCGAGGCTCCGGCTGCCGCCGCTGCAGCCGCCTTGGCCGCGGGCGACGAGAAGGGCGAGGCGCCTCGCCGCCGAGAAGCAGCAGCAGCAGCAGACGCAGGGGCAGCGGCCGAGGCGGCGGCGGCGGCGGCGGCGGCCGCCTCGAGCAGCGGTGCGAGCCGCAGCCCCGCCGACCACTCGTACCCGCTCTCCTCCTCTCCCGCGCCTCCCCCTCCGCCGCCGCCGCCGCCGCCCCCCGCCGGGCGCAGGCAGAGCATGTCCGGCTCCGGGCGCACCGCGGGCAGCCACGCCAAGCCCCCTCGAGGGGCCAGGAGAGCGAGGCGCGGGGTCGCCGGGACGAGCGACGACGACGACGAAGAAGAGGAGGAGGACGAAGAAGGGATGAGCGCCGCGAGCTCGAGCGGCCGCGCCGTCGCGTTGACGACGCTGATGCCAGAGTGCAGCAGCAGCGTCGCTCCCCCGCCCGCCCTGGCCGTGAGCGTCCATCCGACGCGGAGTTTCCTCGCAGCTTCCGTTGAGGAGGAGGGGACCACGGCGTCGGCGACGGCGTGTCGCTTCCTCAAGAGAGAGGAGGCCGAAGAAGAAGAGGCAGAGGAAGATGATGACGAGGACGAGGGCGACGACGACGACGCGGCAGCGGCGGCGGCGGCGGCGGTCGCCGCGGCAGAGGTCAGACGGATTGGAGGCAGCACGGCCCCCTTGCCGGAGCCCAGCATCCGGACGTCGAGCTCGAGTGGCGGCAGCGGGACTGCATCAGATCCTCGAAAGCGGGAGCGGGCCGCGTCGTTCGCCGAATCGTCGGTGCCGTCGTTGGGGGAGGGGGAGAGGGACGACGAGGATAGGAAGAACGCAGCGGGGGCCGGGGCGAGCGTGCCGTAGCGTAGCCGCGGCGGCTGCAGCGGCAGGCTCGCGCTGTCCCCGGGGGCGACCACGACGGCGGCGGCGGCGCCTGGAGCGGCAGCTGAAGCAGCAGCGGCGGCGGCGGCGGAACGGAGGCCGCGGTTCTGCTGCCTTCTGCCGCTACCGCGGTTTCTGCGCTCCCCGGAGGCGGCCGAGACGGAGACCGACACGCTCACGGGAACGCCCGTCTCGTTGCTGACCTCGACGGCAGGCGCGGCGGCTGCGGCCGCCGCGGCAGCGGCCTCGAGGGCGAGGCGCAGGCCCGCCCCTCCCCCTCCTCCCCCCGCCGCCGCCGCCGCCGCGGCGGCCAGCCCCGCGGCCCGGACCGCGGCGCCGGCGGCGCGCACGGCCGCCGGCGCGGCCGTGAGCTCCAGGACGTCGAGCGAGCGCGCCGCGACGGTGAGGGAAGGGGGGGAAGAAGAAGACGAGGACGATGACGGGCTTTCGTCGCCCCCGCCGAGGTCCCCGGCGACGCCGACCTCGAAGCGCCACGCCGGGTCGACGGCGGGCTCCCAGCCGCGCGCCGCGGGGGCGTAGGCGTTGGCGGAGAGCGCCGCGGAGGCCCTGGCGCGGAAGGCGCGCGAGGGAGAGGATCCGTCGTTTCCGGCTGCTCCTCCGGCCTCGACCTCGAGCAGCAGGCGGCGAAGCGCCGCCTCGGCGAGCGGCGCGCCCCCGCCGCCGCCCGTCCCCGCTGCCGTCCCCGGGGCGGTCTCGAACAGCGCCGAGATGAGTCCCACCGAGAGCCTCGTCCGCACGCAGGGCAGGGGCTGCACAGTCCGCACCCGGCTCGGGACCGCCGCCCTCGCGGAAGAAGAAGAAGAGCTCGAGTGCTTCTCGGCGGCGGCAGCGGCGGCGGCGGCAGAGGCGCGCACGGCGCACCTCGCGACCGCCGCGGCGAGCGCCGAGGCGACGGCTGCCCGAGCGGGGCAGAGCCAGAGGGCCACGGCGCCGACGCTGGCGTCAACGTGACTCGTTTGAGTTGAGGAGGCTGCATTTGCGGGCGGCGAAGAGGGAAGTTCCGAATTGGGGGCTGCTGCAGCAGCTGCTGCTGCAGCGGCAGCGGCCGCGGCGGCCGCGGCATCGCCGCCGCCGCCGACGAAGGCTTCTCCTCCTCCGCTCCCCTCCTCCCCCACCTCCTCCTTGCCTTTGATGGTCCTACCTTCCGACCCGGGAAGCAGGCGCACTGAGGCGTCCCTCACGGCCGCGAGCGAGTCTGCGCGGGCCCCGAGCCCCTTCCTCCGCCGCGGCCGCTCCCGGCCGAGGTCGAGCGGGAGGGTTTCGGCTCCTCCTCCTCCTCCTCCTCCCCTCCTCCCTCCTCCTCCACCTCCGGTCGTCCCGACAGCGGCGACGGCCCGCGGCAGCGACAGCAGCCAGCGCTGCCTCGGCGGCGGCGGAGGGAAAGAAGAGGAAGAAGAAGAGGTCAGACCGGATTCCGCGACGAAGACGTTGTCCCGAGCCGCGGAGATCCCTTCGAGGGCCACGGAGGCAGCAGGGGCAGCGCCGGCGGCGTCGCCGCCGGCGCTCTGGAGCGTCGCCGACAACGGGCCGCATACGGCCCGGAGCGGCGGCGGGGGCAGCGCGCAGGACTCGCCGCTGCCTCCCCCTGCCCCCTCCCCCGCGCCCTCGTCCTTTTCCGGAAAGATCCCGGACAAGGCCTTCCCGAGGGCTGAGGCCGAGGAAGCGACGCGCGAGGGGGCCGCGGCGGCGCAGGCGCCTCCGAGCAAGCCCCCCGCGGCGGCCCAGGCTTCCTCGTCGGCCGTGGCCGAGGCGGCGACGCCGCCGATGGCGAGGCGGGCCGGACTCGATGCAGGAGGAGGTCTGACTCCGCTGCTCGCGGGGCGGCAGGCGACTCCTCTCTGAGAAACGGTCGGCGGGAAAAAGGCAAGCCCGAGACGAGTCGGGCGGCGCTCAACAGAAGAAGAAGAAGGAGGAGAGGAAGAAGAAGGAACGAGGAGGCACCGCTTCCTCCGGGGGGCGCCGCGCAGCGCCGCGAGCTCGACGCTTCGAGTCCGCGGCTGCTGCTGCTGCTGCTGCCTCGCTTTGACCTCTTGATTATCACGCTCCCCCTCGTCTTCCGCCGCGTCGTAAAAGGTCGCGTTATTGCCTTTGTTGGAGAGCGTCGCGGGGACGGAGACGGCCCTTCGCGGCGGCAGCGCTGCCCTCGTCGACAGGGCGTTCTCGAAGGCGTCGTCTCTGCCTGCTCCTCCTCGCCCATCTTCCAATGCGTCTTCCCTCTTGACTGCTGCTGCAGCAGCAGCAGCAGAAAAGGAGCGCGAAGAAGCCGAGGAAGAAGAAGCGGAGAGGGAGTCGACACTCGACCTAGCCGTCTCGTAGCCGCTGCTGCGCTCTCCTCCCTTGTCCGCGGCGGCGAAGGCGTCTCCCGCATCGTCACCGGAGGAAGACGAAGAGGAAACTGCGAAGCGCTCGCCCTCTTCGTCGTCTTCGTCGGAGGGGAGAGGCTGCGCTGCCCTCGGTGGCGGAGAGGGCGTCCGACGTTCAGCAACGGCAGAAGCAAACGCAGTAGCAGCAGCGTCGGTAACAGCTGCAGGAACAGCAGCGGGAGGAGGCCGCGCGTAGGGTCTTGCCGCCGCCACTGCCGCTGCCGCCGCCGCCGCGCCTCCAAGGCGAGAGGCCTCGGGACGAAACAGCGAGAGAGAGCGGCGGCGGTGGGGCCCGACGCCCTCTTCTCGTCGTCCCTCGATCTCGCCGATCTCTTCGACCTCTCCTCCGTCGGCAGAGGCCGCCGCAGAAGCAGCAGCAGCGCGCGAAATCACCCCCCCTCGCCCGACGCCGACGCCTCCCGCCTCCCGGGCATGCTCGTGCTGGCTCAACAGGTCCGCAAGCCCGCGCTCGCTGCCAAAAGAGGCCACGGAGGAGTCCCGCGAGGGGACGCGGCTGAGGGAAGGGGGTCGTGGCTGCTGCTGCTGCTGCCGCCGCTGAGGTCGTTGCTGTTGCGGCGGCGACGACGGGGCACGCACGCCGAGGGGCGGCGGAGGAGCAGGAGAGCGGCGGGACTGCCGCTCCCGCCGAGAGGCGGACCCGGCGTCGAGCGACGACGACGACGAGCGAAGGAGCTGCGGCGCGGGAGGGATCCGCTCGCCCGCGGGCCCTAGCCCGGAGAGGCACAGACTCGCGCCCGCGGCCCGCAGGCGCAGCGCCGCGGAAGAGCCGCCGCCGGCGGGCGCCGAGCAAAACCTGACCTTCAAGACCCTGGCCGCCAGCGCCGGCGCCGCCCCCCCCTCGGCCGCTGCCGCCGCTGCCGCCGCGCTCCCGCCGGCCGACGCCGGCCTGACGTCGACGACGACGGCGGCGGCGGAAGGAGGACGGTGGCTCCCGCTGCCGCCGCTCACGGTCAGCGAGACCGAGGCCAGCGAGGCCGAGACGTGGAGCGGCGGGCGCGGCCTCGGGAGCGACGGCGGGAGCCTCGTCACTCTGACCCCCTCGACGACCGCCGCAGCTCGCCGCTGCTGCTGCTGCTGCTGTCGCTGCTGCGGCGGCGATATCGCCGGAGGAGGAGGCGGGAGAGAGCTCGCGAGCGTCTCCAGGGACCACGAGACCGCGCCGCTCGCTGCCCTGAGGGGGCCCGGAGCGGCGTCGAGCGAGACGGGAGAGCAGACAACCTCGAGGCGACGAGGAGCAGAAGAAGAGGAAGAAGAAGAGCTCCCCCCTGCTCCTCCTCCTCCTCCCGCCGCCACCGCCGCCGCCGACGATGACAACAGAAGAGAGACGTCGCCCCTCGCCGCCGGCACCGCGAGCAGCCGCGGCCTCGCCGAGCGCGGGAGGCTGCCGGAGACGCGGGCGCGGAGCTCGAGCCTGGCCACCCGGAGGAAGGGCAGCGAGGGGCTGAGGAGCGGGAGCGTCGAGGGCGGAGACGAGGGAGGGGGGGCCGGCGTCGACTTGAGGGGCGCCGGCCCGCCGCCCCTCAGGTCGGGCTCGAGGTGGCTCCCCCGCTCCCGCGCGGCCAGCGGCGGGTCCTCGGCCGGGAGGCACAGCATGAAGCGGTCCGCGGAGAGCCTGACGCTGTCGCTGCCGGCGGCGACGCCGGGGGGGGAGGTCGCCGCCGCCGCTGCAGCTGCTGCTCGCCTCCTCCCGCTTGCCGCCGCCGCCGCTCCCTCGCCGCCTCCGCTCGCTCCGACGCCGCCGCCGGCGAGCGAGCCCGCTCCCGCGGGGATGACGACGACGCAGCGCTCGAAGTCGAGCGCGAGCCTGTCTGGTGCCAACTGCTGCTGCTGAGTCTGCTGCTGCCGAGGGCCCGTCGAAGGAGAGGCCTCCGCGGCGGCCTTCTCGCGGTCGCCAGCGGCGACACCGTCGACGACGACGGCGGCGAGCCTGAGCAGCGCCGCGGCGCCGACGGCCAGGCCGTCCAGAGAGACCGCCGTCAGGGCCCTCGCCCCCTCGACGGCCGCGTGCGAGACCCTCGCCCTGGCCGCGGAGCCCAGCCCCGCGGGGCGCACAAAGCCGGCGCCGCGCTCGCCCGGGTACGGGGAGACCTCGACCCCCGAGAGGTCGGCGGAGACGGCGAGCGAGCGCCCCCGCCGGCGCCGTCGGCCGCGGCCGCCCCCGCCGGGGGCCCCCGCGGCGACGACCAGCGAGAGGGAGGCCGCGTCGAGCGCCCTCGCGAGCCTCGGAGGGCCCATGAGGGAGTAGGGGGACGCGTCCGCGCCCGCTTTCGCGCCGCGGGGGAGGGAGAGAGCGAGTGCCGAGGCGCGGGGGAGGGGCGGCGGCGGCGGCGGCGGCGGGGAGAATCCGTTCTCGTCGCCGCCGTCGAGGCCGCGGCTCGTGTCGCGCGCCGACAGCGACGCCGCGCGCAGGTCGAGCGCGAAGTCCCTCTCCCCGCTCTCGGTATCTCCCCCCCTCCCGAGCCTGATCCGGGCGGTGACCATCCCGCAGTCGAGGGATGCACTGCCATCGGTGACCGGGAAGCGGTCGAAGGCCAGCGAGAGGCGCGGCAGCGAGAGGAGGAGGTCGACGGCGGCGGCGTTTGGCGAGGAGGGCGGGAAGAGGGCCGCGGGCGATGCCTCCGCGAGCGGGTCCGCGACGGCCGCGGCGGCGGCTCGGGCCTCCTGGCGGGCCGCTCGGAGTCTCCTCAGGGCGCTCTTCGCCTGTCGCATCGGCGAGAGCGAGCGCTGACGGGCGAGGCCGCCCCCGACGACGGCGCGGGCGGGAGCAGCGGAAGAAAGACCTTCTGTCTCTGTCGTCGTCGCCACCGCCGCCACAGGCTTCTTCCGTCCCTTCGCTTCCTCTTCCTCTTCCTCTTCCTCTGCTTTCGGGAACGAGCCCTCAAGCGCGGCCACCAGCGCCGCCTTGGCCGTCTCGCCAGCAGCGATGCGCAGCGGGGCTCCGGCAGAGACTTCTCCGGTGATCTGGGTTCCTCCTTCTCCCCCTTGGCTCCCCTCACCGCCGATCCCTCTTATTCGGAGCTTGGCGCGCAGCGGCAGCGAGACGAGCAGCGGAGGCAGCAGAGCCGCAGAAGAGGAAGAAGAAGACATAGAACCGTTCTCTCCCCAATCGGCCCGGAAAGCGGAGATGCAGGCCGTCAAGGAAAAGGCCGGGGCGGCGTCTGCGGCAGCGGCGGCCGCTCGGAGGAGGGCGCGCCTCGCGGGGGTCGATGAGCCTCCGCCTTCTTCGGCACCGTCGTCGTCGTCGTCGCCGCTGCCGCCGTCGCTCCCGCTCCCGTCGAGGAGGCCGCCGCCGCCGCCGCCGCTCTCCTGCCGCAGGCGGGACTCCTCGAAGACGGCCTCGGCGGCCTCCCGCAGCGCTTCCAGCGCAGAGAAAGCAGCTCCCGGACCGACGCTCGCTTCGGCGACGAGTGCCGTCTCCAGGGAGACGGCGCCGGTCCGGACCTCCAGCGGCAGCGGCGGCGGCTGAGGGAAGAGGGGCGAGGGGCGGCGTTGCTGCCGCTGCTGCTGCTGCTGCTGCTGCTGCCGGCCCCCCCTCCTCCTCGCCGCTTCCGCCGCCAAGGCCGCTGCCGTCGCCGGTTCGAGGACAACGGTCAAGTCGGCGAGCCCGAGGCGAATCCTCGGGAACGGCGCGTCTACCTTCGACCCCGAAGCGGCGGCGGCCCTGTCGAGGGCGCGCGCCACGGGCGAAGACATCGCCCCGGCCGCGGCCCTCGAGCGCGCCGCCGAGAGCGTGCCAAAGACTCCTCCGCCGGCCGCCGCCGCTGCCGACACCCCCTCCAGCGTATTACGCAGGGCGCGCAGGGGCCCCGCCGAGGGCCTCGCCTCGACGAGCCCGACGTCGAGCACGATCGACGGGGGAGCAGACGGGGAGGAAGAAGGAGAATGAGAAGAGGAGTGAGGGGAAGACAGGGAGAAGAAGAGCGCCGGCGGGGCTTGGCCCGAGCCGAGGAGCAGCAGGTCGTCGTCGCCGTCGCCGCTGTGTGTGCTCGTCGCTGCTGCCGCCGCTGCCGCCGCCGTTGCTGCTTCTCCTACTTCCCACCACTCCCCTCGGTCGTCGAGCACCCGGAACCTGTCGCCCGCCGCCCCGGCCCCTCCTGCTGCCGTCAGGAGGACCTTCCCTCCCGCTGCCAGGACGCGCGCGCGGCCGACGGAGGCGCGAGCGACTACGGGAGGAGAGGAGGAGGAGGAGGGCGAAGAAGCGCCTCCGCCGCCGCCGCCACCGCTCCTCAGCGCCGCGACAATGCGGTCGAGCTCCAGCGTTGCGACGGCGGCGGCGCTCCTGCGCGACTCGGCGAGGGTGGCGACGAGCGCATCGACGCGGAGGGTGAGGGTGAAGCGGGGTCCCGCGGCCGCGGAGGGGGCGGTCGAAGTCCTGGGGGGGGGCGGCGAAGGGGCCGGGGCGGCGAGGGGGGCGGCGCCGCGGGAGGGCGACGGCGAGGACGCCGCCGTCGCCGCCGCCGCCCGCCCGCCTCCGGCGTCGCCGTCCTCGTCCTCGTCCTCGTCCCCGCTCCGCCCGATCTCGGCGAGCTCGGACTCGAGCTCCGCCTCGACCTCGGCGGCGACCCTGCTGCCGCTGGTGCTGCTCCCGCCGCTGCCGCCGCCGCTGCCGCCGCCGTCGTTCGAGCCCCGGCCGCCCCAGCCGCCCGGCACGCGCGCGAGGAGCGAGGGGAGCGTTGACGCCAGGAAAGCCGCGGCGCCGCCTCCCCCTCCGCTCTTGCTCCCGCGGCGCGGCGGCAGCGAGGACGCCGAGATGGCCGAGGCGGCGGCGGAGCGCAGGGCCAGGGCGGAGAGCGGCGGCAGGGAGAGCTCGAGCGACGCAAGCTCCCCCGCGATGCGAGCCTCGTCGCCTCCTCCGGAAGAAGAAGCCCGCCCGGCTCCTCCTCCTCCTCCGCCGCCGCCGCCGCCCTTCTCCCCGAGGAGCTGCGCGAGCCGTATCGTGTAGAGCTGCACGTAGCGCGTCCGCGCCCCCGGGGGCACGGGGTCCGAAGCGCCCAGGTGCGACGGCGGCGGCCCGCCCTGCCTCTTGCGGGCCGCCGCGAGTGCCGCCGCGGCGGCATACCGCCACAGCGGCCCCGCTGCCTCGGACCCGAGGGGGCTCCCGCCTCCGCCCTTCCACCCTTCAGGGCGCCACCGGCACGCCTCGGAGCGCGCTCGGAGCTCCTCGAGGGCGTCCGCCGCGGCGGCGGCGCCGATGAGCACCGGGGGGGAGAGGAAGACGGGGAGCGAGCGGGGGAAGGAGACGCCCAGAAGGACAGAGGGGGAGGGAGAAGAAGAGGTCGAGACGGCGGCGCGGAGCGAGACAGCCGCGGGCCCGATGACGACCTCCTTGGCGTGCCAGCGAGGGGCGGGGGGAGCCCGAGAAGAATTAGAGGAGGAGGAGGAAGAAGCTGCGGTCGAAGAGGGAGCAGAGGGGGAGAAGTAGACGATGAGCCCCTCGGCCTCCATCTCCTTCGCGAGGCTGAGGCCCGGGTCCCTGTTCTTTTTCCTCGCTTCGTTTCCGGCGTCCGCGCCGACGGCGGCAGATGCCGAAGCAGCTGCAGCGAGGTTCGAAGAAGAGGAGAAAGAGGCAGCAGCGGCGGCGGCGGCGGCGGAATCGCCGGCGTCACCGTCGCCGCCGCTGTCGCCGCTGCTCTCGACGACGGTGCGGAGCGACGCCAGGACGATGCCAACCGCGGCGCTCCTCTGCCCTCCGTCCGTCCCGCTCGGGAGGCCCTCGAGCCTGACGTGAACGTCGGTGACCCTCAGCTCGAGGCGCCCGAGCAGGGCCGCGGCGGCGGAGGTGGCGAACGAAGCCCCGAAAGAAGAGGGCGGAGGAGGAGGGACAGAAGAAAAGGGGCCCGAGCCCGTCTCCTCCCCACTCCCGCCCCCGCTCCCCCCTCTCCCCTCCGCGGCCCTCGCCCTGCGAGCGGCCTCCCTCGCGATCCTCGACGCCTCTGCCGGGCTACCACCGGCGGCCACCAGCGCTGCCTCCGCGGCGGCGAGCTCCGCGGCGGCCGAGGCGCGGCGCCGCTCCGCCGAGGCCGAGGAGCACCATTCGGCCTCGGGGCGAGGGGCCGCGACGAGCTCGACGCCGGAGAGCTCGATCACGATGGGGACGCGATTCGACGAAGAAGCGCTGTCTTCTTCGCTCTCGTCTGCTGCCGCTGCTACTCCTCCCTCGTGGTCTCCCTGGCGTCGCCGAAGCCGACGCCGCCGCCGGTGCCCCCCTCCGCCGCCGCCGACAAGCGACCTCCAAGGGATCCGCGCCGAGAGCCGCCCGACCTTCCCCGAGGTCACGGAAACGGGAAGATCGAGGAAGTCGAGCGCCTGGGGCTTGAGGGCCACGTCATCGAGGACGACGCCGGTGGACCAGGCTTAAAATTTGGGGGGGGGGCGGGTTGGAGAAAGAGAGGACAGAAGAAGGGGTGAGGGTCGAGGGAAAGAGGCATGCATGCGTCAACGACTTTCGGCGACAACGGTGAAATCAACTCGTCACAACAACGACACAAAATGGCGCATTCTCTCCTCTTCTCTCACCAGAGAACAGGGAGACGCGCAGGGACTCTGGCGAGATATCGAGGAAGTGGCCCAGGTACGGGACGAGCAAGTCCGTGAGGTAGGACTCGAACATTTTTTTCTTCTTTTCTGATGCTCGATCGAATGTTGATTGATTGCTGCTTCTAATAGGCCTTGCTCTGTCTCTTTGGACAGTCCGATTCGATTTTGCTCCTTTCGTGGGGCTAGAATAACATCGCCATTATCTGTGTGCGAAAGGAAAAGGGAGGGCGAAGCCTCTTGGCCGAGAGAGAGAGTCGAAGGAAAGGGGCGACTCTGAGTGGGGCGTTGATGATTTTTCTCGACGGTCGAGTTTTTTTTTTCTGAGGCACTAGCCTTTCTTTCGTCGAGCTCTACAGAGTTACTCGAATCGAAATGCCCGCCCACGCGCTTGCCGCTCTCTCCGGAGCTTGACATCTCCGCTGCCGCGTGCTCAGGATGGCAGCCCTGGCATCTGCGGGCGCTCCCCCTTCCATCGTCGTCGACGTGCACTACGGAGGAGGGGGAGGAGGAAGCAGCGGCGATGCATTCGGCTCTTCTTCTGCTCGCCCACCTCCGGCAGCAGCAGCGGTCGCCCTGCGCCTCCCCGCTTCGGCCCTGGCCTCGCTCGCCGCCGCGGCCGCTTCGGGACAGCCCTGTGCTCTCTCTTTAGAGGCCCTGGTGGCGGATGCGTCGTCGGCAGCAGCAGCGCCCTCGTCGAGGCAGGCGGTAAGAAAAGGGGGAAAACGACTTCAAACTCGATGCCGCCCTCCGTTTTTGGCTTGCAATCAAAGGGGAAAAACTCACCCTCTCCCTCTCCCTCGCTCTCCCCTCCACCCCCCTCGGACGCCAAACAGACCCTCTCCGCCGGCGCGTCCTCCTGGGCCTTCGCCTCCCGCCACGACGGCAGGGCATGCGACGTCTTGAAATTCTTCGCCGAGGCTCCCTCCGCGGCCGCCGCCGCCTCCGTCGTCGCCGCGCTGAGGGACAGGTTCCTGCCGCTCCGCGGCCCGGCGCCCGACGCGGCGCAGCGGGCGCGCGCGCGCGCGCGCGCCGAGGAGGCCGCGAGGGCGGGAAGGGCGAGGACGGCCGTGAGGCTGGACTGCAACGACGGGGGTGGCGCCGCCGCCGCCGCCTCCGCGAGACCGCGGTCCGCGGCCGCCGCCGTCGGAGGGGCGAGCAAGGGAGCACTGCCCCCCCCGGCCGCCGCCGCCGCCGCCGCCGCGCCGGCCCCTCGCTCCTCTCGCGCAAGGGAGGGCCGGCTCGCTCCCCCCCCCCCCCCCCCCCCC
>Ga0210003_1000992_pt1 | contig 25271 bp, 48 predicted proteins | sample LantaG_FD_182804 | JGI IMG/M metagenome (GOLD analysis project Ga0210003, IMG submission 182804) | Deep subsurface microbial communities from Baltic Sea to uncover new lineages of life (NeLLi) - Landsort_02402 metaG (SPAdes) (version 2) | ecosystem: Environmental > Aquatic > Marine > Oceanic >... | reverse complement strand
AACTTGTAAATGGTTGACTTCCAAATAATACTATTGCACAATTATCTTTTGCAATTCTTTCATATTGTTCCCAAAGTTTATCAAAAGGAATTATTGTGTCCCACTTACAAGCAGTAGTTCCATAAGGTAAATCACAAAGAATTAAATCAATACTCTTGTCTGGAATTTGCTTCATTAGTTGTAAACAATCCCCTTGTCTTAAATCAACATTCATTCTTTTTCACACTCCAACTCTCCTTTTTCTAAAAACTCGTTATAATCCATACACCCATTAATAGTATTTATATTACCTTCACCACACTTTGTTAAAGTTCCCTCAGGAACAACCCAATTACTATTACTAGAATCATATATTCCAGAACCAACTAAAGAATCCTCTAAAACCAAGGTATAATTAAACAAACCAATTCCAATAAAAACCAAAATTGAAACTATACCTAAATTAATCCAAAACTTATTAATCATTCTTTTTCACACTCCAACTCTTTAATTCTTTTAATTATAAAATCCCCAATTTCATCTCTATATTTTATACTATCTTCAGATTTTAACATTCTAAAAGTTAATTTATTATAAACTCTTTTAAGTTCTTCTAAAGCATCCTGCTTATATTCCAAAGTTTTTCTATTCTCTTCTTTATTAATATTTAACATTTGTTTATATGCTTTACTCATTCTTTTTCACACTCCAACTCTTTAATTCTATTATATAAAATATCTTTTATTTTAGATGCTGTCATTAAATCTAAACTAATTTTAGACCAAAGAACATCAATATCTTTATATGCTTTTTTAAGTTCTTTCAAAGCACCCTGCTTTTTACCAACATCAAATCCTGCATTAAAACAACTCTTTCTATCCTTCAAAATATTATAAGCCATTATATCACTCAACTCAAACTTATCACTCATTCTTTTTCACACTCCAACTCTTTTAATTTATTTTTAAGTTTTATATTTCTTATTTTGGCTCTTAAAATAGAATTTTCTTTCCAATAATTAAAAACATTTTTACTCATTCTTTTTCCCCCAATTCTTTTAACCATTTATTTGTAAAATCAATTATATCCACATATAATTTTGATTCCATTAAATAATTTATATCTTGAAGAATTTTAACAAATTTCTTTTGTTCTTCCAAAGCACCTTGTTTTTTACCTTTTTGAAATGCTTCTTCTTCAGCATAACAAATATCATATTCAGTATAAAAACTCATTATTTTTCACACTCCATTTTGCTTTGTTTTCTAACATTATTTATTCTTGCTCTAGCAATTTCTAAATATTCTTTTTCTTTCTCAATACCAATAAATCTAAAATCGTTTTTAACACAAGCAATCCCTGTAGTACCACTACCCATAAAAGGGTCTAACACCAAACCGCCAACAGGAGTAACTAACTTCACAAGATACTCCATTAGTTTAATCGGTTTTATTGTTGGATGTTCGTTGACTCTTTCGTTTTCTTTTATTGAAAACTGCATTTCTAACACAACAGGATTTACACCAAGGCGAAACCCCATCTGTTCGTTTATAATAATTTTCAATGTATTTGAGTTCTCCACATTTACAACATGGTTTCCACCAACCATCATCTTTGAGAATACATCCTGAGTGGACTCTTGTGTGGTATAATGGCGTAACAAGTTCAAGATTTGTCGGCACATTATTAAGTTTGTTTCCGTCTTTGTGGTGCAGTTGATATCCTTTTGGTATTTCTCCAAAATTGTTTTCCCAAACAATATTATGTTCAAATCTAAACCGTTTTTGTTTTTTATCCCATATTCTTCTATAACCTTTTTTACTAATATTTCCATATCCACCAATCGCTTTGCTTCTCTTACCTCTTGTGTTGTAATCTTTTCTTTCCATATTAATTTATTGTTTGTAACATCTTTTAAAACTATCTCTAATCCGTTAAACTGATTTAATCCTTCTTCCCTTTCTGAACGAGAAGCTTTCGCAACATAAAAAAAACGAGAAGCACCTTTTAATTTATTGTCATAAAAAGTTTTGCCATCATCACCACTAGTATTAAACTTATGATAAATCTTACCACCCCAAGCTTTTTGCCCACTTTTAACAGGAGCAAAAGCACCAGTTAAAGGAGCTTGTTCATCAAGCAATCTACCAGCTTCTTCATCTAACAAAACATTAGCAGGAAAACGCCCCAAAGAAGTTCTACTTTGTATTTCCTCAGCACTAATAGGTCTAATTCTAAAAGTATTTTCTCCTTGAAAACCTTTGCTACCATCAGCCCCCGATTTATGCCAACCACTCCTGTCTTTATCTGAAACATAATTAATTCTAGAAGCATCTATGTTTAATCCACCAACACCCCATTTTAAAACATTCTCAACAATACTCTTTTCACTCAAAGGTTTTCGTGCAAGAACAACAGGCTCACAAGCAGGCTTCAAACCAGACCCCCAACCCTCAAATTTACTATTACCTTTAGAAATAATATCTGTTTTTCCAACAGTTCCACTTTCAAAAATAGTATTAGACTTATCACAATTTTCTCTACTATTTGGATTTCTACCAATAATTTCTCTTTTGTTTCCTAACTTCTTATCTAACGCCTTACCAATATTATAAGACTTAGGAAAACCACTACCATACAACCAAGACAACATATCCCTAATTTCAAAACCAGCATCTTCAATCGCAGTAGCCATTCTATGATAAGTACGAGTACCACCAAAACTCAACAAATGAGAACCATGCTTCATAACTCTAAAAACTTCCAACCAAATCTCTTTACTAGGAACACCCTTATCCCAACGCTTCCCCATAAAACCAAGTCCATAAGGAGGGTCAGTAACAACAGCATCAACACTATTTTCAGGAAGTTCTTTCAAAACCTCAAAACAATCCCCTTGTCTTAAATCAACATTCATTCTATAACCACCACTTCATTTGTTTCTAACAATTCATCAACCTGTTTAGCCAAATGCTTACCACAAACCCAAACACCACTAACATTATACTTAGCAAAACTACCACACCAACCACACTTAACAATCATTCTTTTCCCTCCAACTCTTTAATTTTTTTTCTTAATTTACTTCTATACTTCATAGGTTTAAACAAAAAAAAACCATTGCTAGTTCTAATACGAACATAACCCTTTTCAATTGGATTAGTTATATCAAGAAACTCTGTTTGTAATTTATTAATAATAATAATTGTTTTCTTATGTTCTTCATTTAACACATCTTTAATATTTGCTAATTTATCAACTAATCTCTGAGCTTCTTTTTTATTCATTCTTTTTCACACTCTAATTCTTTAATTTCATTCCATCTTGGATTAAAAACAATAATTGCTAATCCTGCAACTAATAACATTGAAAGATTATTAGTAAAAGCACCAATAAATCCAAGCATTACACCAAATATCCAAAATGCTAAACTTTTATAATAATTCATTCTTTTTCACACTCCAATTTCTTTATTTCCATTATTATATTTGCAACCAATAATGGCGGAATTAAGTTTATTAAATCTTTTTCTTTTAATATTTTTAATTCATCATATGTGAAATAATGTTTTATTGATAATCCTTTTTTTAAATATTTTATCTTTTTAATCATTCTTTTTCACACTCCAACTCTTTAAGTCTATTATAAATTATAAGTCTTAATTCAATTAATTGTTCTATAGCAGAATCCTTTACACTATGAAAACAATTTAATTTTTCAAATTCTTCCAAAGCACCCTGCTTTCTACCTTTATCAAAACCCATTTTAAAAAACCTATTCGGAACATCTAAACTCATTCTTTTTCACACTCCAACACTTTAATACGCTTCTCCAACTCTCTAACTTCAAATTGAGTATAAAAAGAATATACCATTAAAGTAATACTAATAAAAGAAAAACCAATTACTATAACTAACCAAATCATTCTTTTTCACTTCCGTATTCTTTTGCCAAAACCAAGTCAGACTTCTCATACTCAATCGCAACACTCAAAACACTAAACCCATTACGATCAAAACTCGAATGCGACAAATGCCGAACAACAACATCATGCTCACCCAAAAACTTCAAAAGCTTCTCATTTAATTCAGTAGCAGAACAACCAACAAAAACACTAATCATTCAAGATCACTCCACTTTAATTTCAACAAATAATTAATTGCTTCCCCTTTAGTCTTAAAACTCTCCCTAGCCTTAAAATAAGACACAACAGCATCCGCTTCATTATCTAATTCTAATTGTATCTTAACCATTTACTTTCCCACTCTCTTGATCTTTAATTCACCATTACTAAAAAAAGCTTCCATTCCAGCTTGATCCAAAGCTTCTATTAAATCAGGCATATCTTTTCCTTTTAATTCTTTTAATTCACTTATTTTTATATCTTTCATGTTTTCAACTCCTGGAAACAATTTGTATCTCCATATATCATTTATGTATAGAAATGCTTATAAAGGTATCGCCACAATACAAGACAATACTTTAATCTTGCTTCTCAAAACAACCCTCACAAACATAATCAACAATACCCCTATCATTCAAATGTTCTGCAACAACAATACCAAACTCACGACACTCAACACAAGTCCTTTCAGGCAATTCCCCATCAATAGGACGAAATTTGTGCGATTTTACCCCAGAGGTGTTAGAGGTGATGGGTGCAGGGGGTGTAATCAATTCTATATTAGAACAAAAAGAAGAAGATATATTGGGTTGTACGCTATGAGACATACCCCCCCAACTATTCACCTCTGTCACCTCTGACAACTTTTTCTTCTCATTTTGAAGAAACTCACCAAGATCAAGCGGAGTCTTATCCTTAAACACAACAAAATCCTCAACATTAGGACAAAAACCTAGCCAAGCCACAGAATCATGCTGACCTTTATAATCATGAATAAAACCATTTTTCTTTAACCGCTTGTAAATACTCTTAGCTTGTCTTTCACTAGTAACACCAAAAATATCTTGTATTTGATTTTGAACAGCAGCAATCATTAAACTAGAATCTTCTTTTGACAAAGCTCCTTTATAATGCATCCATTCAAATAACATTGCTTCATTCATATCACTTGTTTTCCAAATATCTCTTGAAAGAGTCAGTACACTTTTGTTCCCATATATTTCAATTGTTTTTAATAAAAATTGAAAACAATCAAAACAAGCTTGTTTTACAGTTACATCAGTTACTTCAGGTTCGTTTCGCATTATACTTAAAATAGTTGATAATCGCATAAAATATTGTTTTCCACTAAAAAACATTCGTTTACCAAGTATTCTTATTCTTTGGTTTGTATTTAATAAACAAAACTTATTCCATGCTTTAATCCAATAAATTAATTCATGTATGGCTTCTTTTGAAAATCCTCTACTTGAAGCGTTCCAATCTTTTTTGTTTATATATTCTCTTAGTTCATTTGTTACATTTTCCATTAGTAACGCTTTGATTGCTGCATCTTCATCTACTTCTACTGGTTTTAATTCAAATGCAAAGAGTCTTCTTGCTGTTCCTAGATCAAAGAATACTGGTGGTAGTATTGTATCGTGTGAATAGAATCCAAATCTTGTTGTTGGATTATATGATAAGAATCTTTCAGCATCTACATTTTTTTTATCTACTGTGTTTCTTCCAAATGTATCCATTGCTATTCTAAACTCTCTCATTACTCCTGCTAGGTTTCTATCTTCTTCTGTTATTAAAGTATGACATTCGTCTACGTCTAAACATTCCTTTCTAAAATAACCTTCTATTTCGTTTTGTTTTTTGTCTATTTTTCCTATTAATTGTTCTAGGTTTGTTCTTGCTCCGCTACACTCAACAGCATCTTTGTTTAATCTTATTGCTGATTTAAGGATTCCTTTTCCTGTTCCTGCTCCTCCAAAGAATAAAACGTGTAGTCTGTTGTCAGTCCACTCTTTTCCTACGTTTATTGTTATTGTTTTTTGTTTTAATGATTCTATTCTGTAATTCATTACTTTTTTTATTGGATAATATTCTTTTCCTTCTAATCCAAGTTCTGATTCTACTAATTTGTATGCTGGTAAATGTTTATGTGTGTCTTCAAATATTTTGTCATATTCATTAAAGTTTATTAAATCTAGAGTAGGAACATCATCATTGTACTTTTCTTCTTCTTGTTTCCATTCATCTTTTGGATCGTATAGTATTACTCTTTTACATTCAGTACATTGTCCTGCTCCGTCTTTAAAGTATTGTGTTCCTGTTAGTTTATTACAATGAGGACAAATCATTGTAAATCACCTTCTTCAATATTTACTATATTTTCAGTATTCCAAGTTTGTTTTTTTCCAAACTTATCAATAAAAATAATTAAATTTCCTACATATTCATATTTTGTTGTGGTAAAATATATTTTTCTTTCAATATCTAAATCGGGTTTTATACTAATTTTTATCATACCAAACGCCCCACTTCCACTTATGTTTTGTTATATTTTCTAACCACTTCTTTTGTTTTTCACTTACTTTTAGTCTATCAGCCCATTTTGGTAGTCTGTCTTGTTGATCTCTTGTAAATTCTTTTTCTTTTTGATTTCGAGCCATTAGTGTTGCGTTTAGTAAAAAGTCTGACATTGTTTTCCAATGTAATTCAAATCCTAGTCTTTTTGCACAATCTTTTCCAATTAGTTTTGTTTCACCAGTTTTTTGGTGTTCTATTATTATTATATTTTTTATTTTATTTCCACATAGACAATGTTCTTGTCCTATTTTTATTTGGACTATTGCATAGTCTTCTAAATCTTTTTGACCGAGTTCTTGCCAAAAATGTTTTGCTTTATTATTCACCACTTATCACTTCTCCTTTCACTTTCACTTCTAATTTTTTTAAAATTAGAACTTGAATATATTATATCCTAAGTTGTTAATATACTTTTCGTTTTGTGTTGGAGTAATTTGGTGTGATGGGTTTTTAAATTGATATTATTATTAATATTATTATGGATTGTGAATGTTTAAAATGTAAATACAAATGGAAGTCTTCAGTTAAAGAGCCTAAACAATGCCCATACTGCAAATCATACAGGTGGAATAATGGATAAAAAATTTTTTATTTGTAGTTGGATTCAAGGAGTTGAAAAGATGATTAATTTAAAAAACAAAGCAAGGTTTATTTTTTCAATAGGGGTTTTGTTTTTAGGAATTATTTTTAGTTATTGGTATTTAAATATTTCAATTTATTCTAGTATTTTAACTAATCCAATTTCTATTTTTAGATTACAATATTGGGGTTTGGGTGGAATTTTAGTAGGTGCTATAATTGGTTCTAGTATTATAGGAATAATTTATTTTTATGAAAAAATAGAAAATTTTAAAACAAATTAATAATATTAAAAAAAGATATTATGAGTTATTAGATGAAACTAATAGTTTTGTTCCTTATTATAGGAGAAAAAAATAATGGCATTTTATCTGCCATCTATAAAATAAATTGTTTCTCCCCCAGACAATTTTCTTTTTCTTACTTTAACTGATTTTATTGCCTGTCTTTGTCCAAGTAATTCTTTTTTCTTTTTGGCTGGAGACATCCAATCAGAATATATTGCTCCTGTTTTGATTTGTTTTCTAAATCCTTTTCGTCTTTTTATTGCATATTCTTCTGCTTCTGTTTTTTTTTCAAATAACATTTTTTATTCCTCCTTTTTATTTATTTTTTTTTGGGGTAGTTACTTTTCAAAAGTTACCACTTTAGCAATAACTCTAATTAAATTTTTTATAATTTAATTATTTATTTTACTACTCCATATTATTTATGGCTTCTATCTTATTAAATGTTTGTGTTGGAGTAATTTGGTGCTTACTCCAACGAGTCCTATTTAAAATTAGTTGAATTTGATTGTTCGTCTTGTATCTTTTTGTGTAGAACCACTTCTTTGATGAACTGCAGTTTTACCAGTTAAAGGTTTGTTTTCAGCAACAATCTTTAGGTAGTCGTATTGGTTTTGTCCAACTTCCATTGTTTTTTCTTTTTCATCATGATCTATTATGAATCTGATTACTGGTTTTCCGAATTTGTTTATTACTTTTTCTCCTTCTGATTTAAAAGTAATTTCTGCTCTGAATGATAGTTCTCCTTCTTGTACCACATCACTAAACCATGTTGAGTCAGAGTTTGGTCTTTCACCTTTATATTCGTCCGCCCAATCATCATTAGAATTAGTTACTTCAATTTCTTTTTCTTCCATATTATCTTTTCTCCTGCAAATACTACTATGAGTAAGCTAAATAATTATGTTTAAAAATAGTTTTAAACTTATGTATTATTATGGTTAAGGTTTTAATAGATCTAGATTTTTTAGAAGAACAAATAAGAGAAATAGAAAAAGTAAAAAACTATCACAAAAGAAAAGCAGAATACTATGAAATCAAAGAACACTTTTTAAGAAAAAAAATAAAAAAACTAATCAAAAAAAACTTAACTTAATTGTTTATGCTTTTTTAAATAAATTTTTTCAAGATACAACCTAACTTCTTCTTTTGATTTCCACAAACCGAGTAATGCACAAGCATAATAAAGTAAGTGTCCACGAAAGGACTTTATGTTGTGGTGCATTACATCGGAAATGTAGGTATCCTTTTCATTCATATTAATTGTTCCTTGAATTCCTTTTTAGCCTTATCTAAAAACTCTTGATCAGTCATTTCTTTATTTTTGATTTGATTAATCTGAATATACATTTGATAAGCAAACAATTGAACTAATTCTTTTTCGTTTGGTTCTGAACCCGTTTCTTTTTTAATAGCTTCTTTGACTCTAGGAATCTGTGCTTCTAAACCATTTTTTAACAACTTTTTTTTCCAATCAATTTTTTCTCCATATAAAGCTTCTTCTATGTCTTTTTTGCATTTTTCAAGACTCATTTTTTGAATCTTCATTTTAAAATTCTTCATTCCAACACCTCTGTAATATAAGATTTATATATTTTATCAAACAAATTAACTAAAACAACATCAGGTAAATTTATAGTTGTTGTTATTGTTCCGTTGCTAAATATTTTTGCAAAACCTTTATAATGTAATTCTTTTTCATGTCCTATAATTTCTAAATAAACCCAGTTTTGTTTTGGATTATTGTCTTTGTCAAATGTTGCTTTGAATGTAAAAGACACATCGTCTAAAACATTTAATAATTTAAATAAATTTATTTTTTTATCATATTTTTGGTTTGGTAATTTAATGGTTTTTATTTTTGGTGGTATTAATTTTGTTTCCATTTTATTCATCATCTTTTTCAGGGTGAGTTGGATCTGGACCAAAAGCCCATGACAATAAATCTCTACCTGTTATTCCTCTGGATTTTTTTAGATATGCCCATAGGTTTCTTCCGTTTATCCATTTTTCGTCTAGGCTTTTTGATAATAATTTTTTTATGAGTTGTGGTCTTCTGCCTTCTATTTTCAGGTCTTTTTCGTTGAATTCTATTTCAAATCTTTCTTTTATTTCACCTGTGTTTGCATTTACAAAAGCTAGGTATTCTTTACATTTAATCATTTTTTACCACCGTTTAATTGTTGGGATTCTTTTTCAATAAAATCAAATATTTTAATCATTTCTTGTAAATCTGTTTTTGTATAAGCTGTGTTTAGTCTTAACCAAATTCTTTCTGGGCAAATAACTTTTTTGTCTTTTTCATAATATCCTACACATGAAAGTCCACTAGTTAATTTCCATCTTCTGTTTGCAAATATTTTAATCATGGTCCTACCACCATTGCTCCAGTATTAGCTGCGACTTGAAGTTGTTGTATTGCTTCTAACATTTTTGTTTGGTCTTGATACATCATGTATAAAAAGTAAATCATTGCAATACACATAATAGTAATTATTATTGGAAGATAAGGTAAAATATCTTCTAAACCATTGTGTTTACTATCTTTATCATTTAAAATTAAACCATCTTTATATCCAAGATTATAAGCTTCCATTACAAGTCCTGAAACAAATTCTGAATTCAAGTCTTTTTTAAACTCTGAATAAAAATCCCATGATTCTGCAAATCCTTGAATTGCAAAAATTACAGGAACACTAGTTCCTTTGAAAGTATAATTGTATTGAGAAACTCTAGTAATTTCTTTTACTCTATCTCCTCTTTCATTTGTACTCCAAAATTCTACAAATTTAATGTCTTTGTTTGTCCATTCAAAACTAACTTGTTTTGGTCTAGCAACTTTAACAAAAATCTTTCCACCTTTCTTTTTAGACTTCATTAATTTAGTCCAAGTCATTGCTATTTTTAAAAAATTAGAACCATTGTCTAAAGAAACATTTTTTGAAGCATCAATTATCTCTATTTGCTCAGGATGTTTTTCTTTATATTCTTCATATTCTTTATTGATCTGTTCTTGAACAGCTTGCTGTCTTACTTCTTCTAATTCCATTTTTTTATCAGTTGCTTCTTGAAAAGCTTGTTCTTTTTCTTTTGCTTCTTCATAAACTCTTTTAAAATCTGACTCTTTTTTTGTAATTGTTTTTCCTGCTTTTAATTTATTTACTATTAAAATATAATCTAAATCTTCTTTTAATTCTGGCATTTCTTCTATTATATCATTATATGTTTTGCCTTCTTTTTCTTTTTGTTCTATTACTTCTTCCTCTATAAAATCTCTTGTTATTTCATCATCTTCATCATATTCCATTTCAGGAGAACCTTCTATAATTTCTTCTTTTTTTTCTTTTGTCATTTAACCTCACATCTCCTTTCGTTTTAAAAATGGTATTTTTGATTCTATTTTATCTCGTGCTGATTGTACTGCATCATCACTATAATCAACACCCATGTTTTGAGCTGCCATTTGTTCAGCTTGTTGAATATTAATATCGCTTTTTGCCAGATAAGATGCCATTCCGTTTTTTCCTCGTCCTGTTACATCTGTTATTGATCTATCACCTTCAAAGAACTCTATCAGGTTTGAGAAGTTCCATTTAAACATTTTTTCTCCATATTCTAACCTGTTGATTAATCTTGCTGCTGATCTTGTTGCTGCCATTTCTTTTGGGTTATTGTTTGCTCTTGGTGAATCTTCGTTTATTGCTTTTCCTTTGTATTGTGCTACTCCGAATAAGTGTTTTGCGATATCTTGGTCTCTTTCAAATGGTCTGTCTATTGGCAGTTGTTGTTGTGGATTTCCGTATATTTCTTCTTCAAATTCTTCATTCATTGATAATCACCTTTGAGTTTTTTTAAAGATTGGTAAATTACATAGTCTTGAGTTATTTTCAAGTCTGGATATGATTTCTTAAAATCGTGTACTAAGTCGTTTAGTATATATTTGGTTTTATCACTTATATTAACCATACCCATATTAATATAATTTATACAACTATTTATAAAACTATTTATATAATAACTTATATAAGATGGCTTATAGTAATGCAGGTAAATCAATTATTCCAACAAAAATAAAAGCAGACGACAACTACAACGTAAAAACACTCGTACTAAAACAAGTAGATAGAATAACATACATGCTTTCAATAAACCGAGCAGGAACACTAGGAATGAGTGAAAACTATCGAGCTTTAGGATTTGGAATAAAATCAGGATTAATGAGTCTAGAAGCACTCATATCACCATATCTAAAAAAAGGATCAGATTACTTTTCAGAAACAAAAGAAATACAAGACGCTTTAAATTACTTAGAAAAAAATTATTTAATCGACTCAATGGATTTTAGATATTGGAAATTACTTAATATGTGGTTGGCTTGTTTAGTAAACGAATTATCTAAACTAGGTTATTTCCCACAAGAACCTTACGATTATGAAGAAGAATACGATTAATGATTATAACAATATGCCACCACATATAAGAAAATTTTTCTTATATAGAAAAGTTTATCGAGATGTTTGGCTTAGAAAAAAGAACGCAGGGTTTATAGTTACTGGAGCAACAGGTTCTGGTAAATCCGAATTTGCTTTAAAATTAGCTCATGATTTAGATCCAACATTTAATGTTGAACGAGTTGTTTATACTGCTGAAGATTTTTTAAAGTTACTTGTTGATGGTGATTCAAGAGGTAAACTTGGTATTGGTAAAGCAGTTATTTTTGATGAAACTTCTCACGATGAAGCAATGGATTCTCGTTCTAGTTTATCACAAACAAATAAACAAATGGCTTCGCTTTCTACTATTTATCGTGCTTTGCGTTTGATTGTTATTTATGTTGCTCCAAATCTTAATCAGATTGATTCTCGGGTTAGAGCTATTAGTATTACTGGTTTGATTCAATTAAAGTCTATTGATTATGCTAAACAAATGTCTAAAGCTGATTTGTTTTGGAGTGTTCAGAATTCTAGAACTGGAGAAGTTTATTATAAGCGACCTAGAATTATTAGAGATACTGGTAAGCGTGTTGTTTGTTTGAGTATTAAGTTGCATCGTCCTCCTAAAGAATTGCGTAAGGCTTATGAGGAGAAGAAGATGGCTTTTATTAAAGATAAGATTGCTCGTTGGAATGAAAAGAATACTATTGCGAATAAAGAAGAAGAAGAAAAATCAAAAGCGTTATCCATGACTGACATGGTTGCTGAGGTTTTAAAGAATAAAGAAATGTATTCTATCAAAGGAAAAATTAATGCAGCTAAAATAATGCAACATTTAGGAACGGGAGCTACAAAAGCCACCAAGATAGCAATGATTGCTAAGAATTCATAAAAGTTGCGTGTGCGAGGCTTTGTGCTTTCTATTAATATATACAATAAAATATTTGGATAATTTGTTTATTATATACTCCAAATAGCTAGAATATAGATACTCGCTATTGTTATTTAAATGTTTCGCAACACAATATGTATAGATATATATGAGTCAATTAAAGAAGAAAGCAATTGATTATTCAACTATTAACTTTATTTTAGAAAATTGTGTTGATGAAAGAACCAGAGCTTTGATTGCTATTCAATATGGGTTTGCTACTCGTGCTGGAGAGTTAGCTAGTGAGTATATACATTATTATTATAAGGATTCAGAAGAACATCCATTTGAAAGGTTTGTTAGTAAAGGTCCGTTAAAACAAAATTTTAATCTTCAGAACGATGGTGATGAATTAACTTTTTTAAAACCTAATTTTAAACAAAAGAAAGTTAAGAATAATGAAAAAGAGATTAGTGAAGTTGATCGGTTTACTAGTATTGTTATTAAGAAGGGTGAGCCTTTTTTGTTTAATATTATATATGATTGGGTTAGATCTAAAGAATACAATCAACCAATTTTTGATTTGAAACAAGCCATGATTAGAAGGTTAATTGATAAGGAATTAAAACAATATAATAGTAATTGGTCGAGTCATTGGTTACGTCAATCTAGGGCTTGGCATATTGGTTCTGCTACGGGTGATCCGTATGCTGTTCAGGCTATTCTTGGGCATGGTGATTTGAATACTAGTTTGCAGTATGTTAGTGGGTTACAAACATCGCTTAGGACTTTGTTTAATGGTGGTAAGAAAATGGAAGATTATTTAGGAAAGGTGGTAAAATGATTATGAGTGTTTTGTTTTTATTGGTTCAGAGGACTGATTTTTTTCAAGATATTGCTGTGCCTGGAGCAATTGCCGCAGTAATTTTGTTGATTATTGCTAATAGTATTTTGAATAAAATGGGTTGGACTTTATGGTAGTTTTGTTTAAGCATCAGTTTATGTTAATTTTTTTAGCAGCGTCAGCTCCTTTTATTGCCTTGTCTCTCAGAGGTATTGTTTGGGGTGCTGATTCGTTTGCTTTTTTAGCAGTTGCTTGTGGACAAAATTCCTATGCAAGTTTTTTAGGTTCTCCCAGTTGGTTCACAAGTTTATTGCCTTTTTTTAATTGTAATATTACTTTGATTAGTCTTGTAATGTTTTTGTTTTATTTTCTTGCTCTTTTAGGGTTATGGATTTTTAGTAAAAGGTTTTTTGTTGAAAATTCTTGGCTTGGAGTTATAAAAGATTCGAGTTGGAAGTATGTTTTTGTTGTTGCATCAATAACTCCTCTGTTTTTTCTTGAAGCGATGCGTTTTGAAAACGATTTCTTTGGCTGGACACTTTCGTTCATGGCTTTAGGGTTGTTTACCCTAGCACTAACGCACGATAAATGGCATATCAAGATAACTAGCCTGTTTCTAGCGTGTATAATAGGTTTTATAGCTGTTTTACTTTGGAATGCGTCTATTTTGGTATTGTTAGCTTGTGTTTTTCTATTAATTAAGAATCAGAAGCAAAAGATACTAGTATTTTTTGGAATTATAACAATTTTTTTAATATTTTTTCAAGGATATGTTCTTTCGTCATTCAATATTTTGTTTTCTGTTGAAAAAGTTGTCGCTGAAGAAATACCTTTTGTTGGATTAATATTTATTTTACACATTGTTCATTTTATAAAAAAAGTTCCAAAAGAATTATTTCTTTATAGTATATTACTTTTAGGAATAGGATTATTAAAATCAAAATACATGTTTTTAACAATTCCTTTTCTTGTTCTTGGTTTAATGCGAAAAGAAAATGAAGAAGGACTTATTATTCGTGGCGACAAAATTCCTCTTTTACCCATATGTTGTTTGTGTTTGGTTGGGCTAGTGTTTATGTCGCCCTTTTTGTATCCCACACAAGTGGATTTAAAAGAAATGAAAGAAGCTATACAATTATCAAACGATTTGAATGTTCCTTTATATAATTCGTGGGGTGAAGGCTGGATTTTTACTTATCTCGGAGTAGAAACAAATTATAAAATTAGTTATCCTGATCCTGATTGGAATCATTTAGAACCACCTTACACAGCTTACTCTAAGACAATGGATCTTAATTGTGAAAAGATTAACACTTATACTTATAAGTGCTAACGCTTTTTCTTTTTACAAGTTCTTTTTCGTCTTTTTGGTTTCATTATGTCTTTTGCTATGCTGTAAGTTACTCCTAGTGTTATTAGGTTTCCTGCCGTATCTGTTAATGCCATAAATAACTACCTCCTTTTTTTTGTAACTAATTCCATTTTCATACCTGTTGGGATTTTTCTTGCTGATACTACTGTTCCTTCTTCATTATAATGTGTACTTGAAGCATAATATTTATTTTTTGCTGCTGTTGAGTTTGGTGCTTTGTAATATCTTAGCTTTTGTACATATTTTTTTCCTTTTGGAATTGCTATTAATAATCCATATCTCATATCATTCACCTCCTTTTTGATTTTATATTTCCTGTTAAAAATGGTGTTGAAAATCCACCTTTTGTTCTTGAAACATAGTAAATTCTATCTCCAGAATTTGTATGTCCTATTTTTTTAACATACCCTGTGTTGAACTTCATTGCTTTTGAAGTATTTCCTTTCAAATTTACTTTATCTCCTACTTCTGCTTTTCCTGTCATATTATCTACCTCCTTTTATTTTTTTCTTTTTCTTATGAAGTCAATTTCATATCCATCTTTTGATTTTCTTGAATCAACAACATAAACTCCTTTCTTGCCTTCGCTTCTTACCCAGTTTCCAAAAAACTTGTTTGCTTCTGGTTTGCTTTTAGCAAAGAAAATTGTTTTTGTATATAAATTTCTTGTTCTCATGTTCTTTCACCTCCTTTTATTGTCCTGTTATCCATCGTCTTAGTCCCATTAATAAAACAAAAATGCTTACTATTAATGCAATCCAAAACAAGAAAGCAAATTGTTCTGATAATAAACTAAAAACAAAAACACAACCAAGACCACTCATTAATACAACACTTGCTCTTGCTCTACCCCAAATCAAAGCAAACCCAATTAAAATAAAGAAAATTATTCCCAGTAATATCCAATCTCCACCAACCATGTTTATCATGGTATTTCCTGCAAAACCAACTAGTGTATTTGTATCCGCAATCATTTTAACTTCCTCCTCTAATTATTCCAGCTATTTGTGCTAAAATAACATATAGTGCTGCGAATTCTATTATTCCAAAGAAAGGAATAAGGATTGCTAAAAACAAATCTCCTCCAGGAATTCCTATAAGAATTGCTGTTAAAAGATTTATCCAAGCAGTTAAAAGCATCCATAATCCACTTATCATTTTTCCAGGTATTGAGTTTGGATTTAAAGGATTTATGCTTGAAAGTAAACAACTTGAATAAGCTAGATCACTAGCGGATGCTGTTGAACAATCTTCTCCGAAAAATCCAGTTAATGAATTATTAATGTCTGTTGCTCCAAATGATGAATCGGGAGTTATTCCTGCTATTTGTAGACTAGCGTTTTCTGTGAAAGTATCGCTTGAAGAAAACCATATAACGCTAGTATTCACTACTAAAAAAGCCATTAGTACCCATATTGCAATGCTTGTAAATTCTTCTAGTGCCATTTTATGTTCGCCTCTCATTTATTAAGAAAGCAAGTAATATTATTACTACGCCTACTGTTAATTCAAATGGAATCCATGTTAGGTATGTAAATAAAACCATTGGGATTAAAAATAATATTCCTGCTGATTGTCCTGATAAGTTTCCCATCATTAATGATGCCATTACTGCTATCGCTATACAAGCAATTAATCCTATTACTAGTAATGGAAAACACACGCCTGTGGCTTCACAAGTAGCATCACTTCGTAAACCAGTAGATAACACCTCTAATAAATTAACATTTGTTCCAAAAGCATCGTTTACATAGTAGTCTTGACTAAATATATAAGTGTTTCCTGAAACAATAATAGTGATTTTTGAAGTTGCAACTCCACTATCTAAATCAACCCAATTAATTGTGTGTGAAAATGTTTTGCTTGTGTCTGAACTAGATCCGCTTTGTGTACTAAGTACAACTCCGTCTTGTGTTATTATGCTAGTGTAAGTATAAGTTAAAGCACCAAAATTAGTAAGGGTTTGAGTAAATGCTTGAGTTCCAACAAGTGTTTTTGCTAGACCTGTTGAAGTTGGAGTAAAACTAGTTTTTATTCCACTAATTGGTTTTGTTGGTATGTTTTCATTACCAATAGGTAGTAACAACCAAATTGTTGAACTGGTTGCTGTTATTGTATATGTTTTTAAAAATGTTGCATCTTGATAAGCTTCAAATTCGTATTCTCCATTTAATACTAAAAGAATTAATGCTTGTCCTTTATCATCGGTTATAACTGTTTCAACAAGAGTTCTTCCTTCTCCGCTAATGTTTTTGTATATTTTAACTGTTATGCTTCCTATAACTGTGTTTGTGTAAGCGTTTTTTGTTGTTAGAGTAGTTAGTAAACCTGTTGTTGTTGAAACAAGATATGGTTGTAGAGTTGCACTTAATGGGTTTCCTGGATATTGTTGTGCGTAAGTTCTTGGAAAATAATTACCATTCATATCACTAATTTTGATATTATAAGGGTTTGCTGTGTTTGGTAATAAATAAATTATTTTGTCAGCATTTAAATCACTATAACTTACAAACAAGTTTTGTGTTATGTCTATTTTCCAGTCTTCGGTTATTTGTAAAAGTGTTTCTTCGTTTTTTGGATAAAGAACAGTTAATGCTACTGGTTGATAAATAAATTCTCCATTGTTTACATTCGCATAATAATTTTGATCTGCTTGTGATAAACTAAAACTGGTTTCTCCGCTAGAATTTGTTTTCCTTTTACCCACTATCCAATTGTTTTTTTCTGGCAAATATAATTCAACATAAGTATTTACAAATATTGTTGTTTCATCTGTTTCATAAACTTTTAAAGGAATTGTTTCAGATAAACTAGATGGTAATAAAGCAAATGAAATATTTAAATCAGAGTATTGATTTAGGTCTGTTACGTAGTATCTTGTTCCATAATCTGTTTTTGTAAATGTGAAGGTGTATTCTGTGTTTGCTATTCCTTGTAAATTTAAATCAAATGTGTTGGTGTCTGTTAATGTTGCTCCTGAATCTCCATTTATGCTTGGACTAATAGTATAAGTTACATCATTTAAAAGCAATTCAGAGTTTTCATCATAAAAATGAAATATCGCATCACCATATATTTTACCAGAATTAATTAATTGACAATCATTTGCACTTTCACTCGCAACATAATTAACATAATCATAATAAACAGTTTCTTCAGCCACACCATCTTTTACATAAGAAAATAATGCTAAATAATTTGTATCAAGGTCATAAGGTTTATCCAAATCAATCAAACTACTTATTAAAGTTCCACTAGAATTATATAAATAAGCATCATAAGTAGTATTATCATTATTTATTACAAATTCTATTAAATGCCAAGCGTTTGTAGTATAACTTGTTGAAAAATAAGTTCCACTTTCACCATCATAAGCAAATAAACCACTAGCATCTGCTTCCACACCCGCAACTATTTCACCAGCATAAGCATTTATTGTTGCTGATAAATAACCTCCATTAGTACTTGGTACATAAAACCATGTTTTATAATTAGTATCTTTTGATTGAGTTTCTGGCAATACACTATATTGTGTTTGTGAAAACCCACCATACCACATAAAATCCATTACTCCATCATACCATGTGCTTAATTTTGCTGAATAATCGCCTTGATAAACTATTGTATCTTCTATTGTCATACAATCAGTACACGAATCGTCCCAAGTATCAGTCGAAATAGTACCTGTTTCAAAATCATCTATGATTCCATTAGAATCATGATATGTTACATATAAACAAACATTATAATCATTATATTCTGTTACTATGTGGTTATAATCTTGGTTAGTTGATTCAGTTATATCATTTATATCCCATTGCCAATTAGTTATTGTATTTCCATCAACTTGGCTTGGTGCTTCTAAAATCATTTTGTTTTGATAAAAACTATAATTAAAATCAAGATTAATATTGCTAGTAAAAGGATATGTAAATCCAGCTCCACTATTATATAATTCTGTTACTTCATCGCTTGTTAAAGCTCTTGACCATAAACCAATTTCATCAATTTTTCCATCTCTAAAAGAATGATAATTCCATGTTCCAAAATACATATTATAATCGCCAATAGTATATGTATAACTTCCTGAGTAAGTATTTGTGTCATCAACATAAACTTTTACTGAACTTCCTTCTTTTGTTACTACTACATGATGCCAATTATAATCAGTCCAATTATAATTAGTATTAGTAATTGTGCTTCCTCCAAAATCACAAGTTAAATAAGCTGACCTAATATAACAATTATTTGCTGCATTATTATTAAAATACAAACCAGCGTCTGTTGTTGCTAAAGTATTTGCTGTTGCTTTAGCCCATATACTAATTGTCCAATTTACTAAACCATTAAATCTATTTGATATGTTAATATTATTATTAACATTGTCCGCATTTTCACTAGTAAAAGAATCATTAATTATTCCTTCATTTCCAAGAGTATAAGTTCCTTGATAAGTTCCATTTGAGTTTCCAGTAGCATCGGTCACTAATGTTCCACTTATTTCGTCCAATTTATAATAAGAAACAATATTATCAGTTAAACCCGCATAACTAAAACTCATTAAGCAAATTAAACATAATGCAAAAGCTACCCAATATCCGTTTGATTTATTCATAGATTAAACCCCATTTATATTCTATTTCATCATGAGCCTTTTTAATAGCTTCACAATCAACTTGACTACATCTTAATACAATTGGTGAAGTTTGCATCCCTTCATTTGTATAATGAATATATGATTTAACTCCGTGTTCTTCATAAACTTTAACATGTTCTAACTCATGCAAATACATTGCATAATTAAAACTCATTAAACATATCAAACATAAAGCTAATGCTACCCAATAACCGTTTGATTTCATACGAACACCTCGTAACACATTAATGCGTCTGGATCTTGTTGAGTTAATTCAACTCTTTTACTACAAATCTCTAACCATTCAAATTCAGAATAATCTTTTATATTATGGTGTATTTCTATACTAAAAGTGTTTGTGTTTGAAAAGTATTTGTTTAAATCTTTAAACATTTTATCAATCATTGAAGTGTACATATCCATCATGGTTCATCACCCTCATGGATATAAGACCTCTGGTCTGTCTGGTTGTGTAATCCTTTTCCAAAGATTCATAAATAATCCAAGTGCAAATAACAATACCATTAAACTAAGAATAAGAATTGTTACGCTTGGTAAACCAATTACTGTTGAATTATTATTAATATACTCGATTATTGTGGGTGCCATTGCACTAAAAAATATTACAAAAACAAATAAGCCGATTATTCCTTCAACGGCAAAACTTAACGTATCAGAAATCGCCATTAATAATCACTAACCTTTTTAACTTTACATGGCTTACCAAAAGCACTCTTTTTAAAACGAGTAACTTCTCCAAACAATCCAATAAAACTCATATACATATATATGTCAAACTATCCTTAAGGAGTTTCGGTAAAAACTAATATTTTAACTTGATTTTAGTATTAAATTTATCCGTATCAATTAATTTAGTAGAATATTTATATGGTTTGTAATTCTTATATTTAATAGAAACATCATACTCGTTTTTATAATTATATTTGTTTTTATCATTATAAACATTAGTATAATTACTCTTTTTCAAATTGTTTTCCTTTTTAAACAAATTAGATTTTTTAAACACATTAGAAATACTAAAATCATTTCTTGTTTTAAAACCCATTAAATTAGTTCTATTATTCATTTTTTTAATATCTTTAAAACTACTAGTTTCAAAATACAAGTCTTTGCTTTGGTAACCTTTTGTTTTAACTAACTTTTCTTCTTTATATTTGGGATAACTGGTTGTTCCTTGTGATAAAACATATTTGTTTGGTAAACTTGGAGTTTTTGTTGAAAATCGTGGACTTTTTGTAGAAAGTCTGGGAGTTCTATAACTGGTTTTTGGAATACTATATTTGTTAGATCTTAATTTTGGAGATTTGCTTGAAATTCCCTTAACTTTGCTTAATCTTCCGCTTGGTTTGCTTGGAATGCTTGTTGTTCCTGTTGAAATTCTAGGAGTTATTTTTGAAATTGGTTTTGTGGATGAGGATACACTATTTATTTTTGATGAAATTCTAGGAGTGGTTATTGAAAGCTTACTAGTACTTATAGATACTTTAGGAACACTTGTTGATAAAGGCTTGATTGGTGCTGCTTTTGAAGCACTACTAATGCTTGAAATATTGCTTGTTTTTGACAAACCACTAGAAATACTAACTGGAACACTTAATTTGTTGATGCTTGTACTAATTTCAGTTGCTTTTGATACATTACTACTACTGATACTAGTATCAATTTTTGAAGTTCCACTAGAAATACTAATAGGAACACTTGAAGAACTAACACTAGAAACGCCACTAACACTAGAAACCTTAACCAAATCAACACTACTACTAGACAAATTAGGAACAGAAACATCTAACCCACTAAACGAAACATTACTAAGTTTTGGAATAGAATAACTAACTTTTTCACCCGACAAACCAGATCCAACACTCAAAACACTAGCCGTTTTTTGAATTATTGGAGTAATATTAACTAATTTTATATTACTAGGAACACTTGTAACCCTAGAAGCTGCTTTTAATGCTTTTGATTCAGCCTTTAACAAACTACTTGTAGATTTCACATCACTAACAATTTCAGGCAACAATTTTTTAACATTAAGTTTAATTCTTTTACCAGCAACATCAACAATAGCAGAACCAAAAACCCTTTCTTTTAAATTTCCAAGCAACTTAGTTCTTGTACTAAAAGGAGCAATAAATTCTTCTTCTCCAGTCAATTTATATATTCTACTCGGAGAACTAACTAATTTTCCTTTAATATCCAATACTCCAGTAACATAACCCTTTGCAACTTCTTTCTCACCAAAAATACTTCTTAATTCTTTTAACTTAGGCGGTCTAGCACCAGCTTTTAAAGCATCATCAAAATACTTTTGAATCTTCAAATTTGTTTTAGAAACATCATAACCAAGAGCTTTAACACTACCTTTTATTCCGCCCTTAGTAGTCAAAACCCCCTTTTCACCAATACCCACAGTAACACTAGGCGATGGAACTTTTCCCCCAGTAGTAACAACCCTAATATTTTGTTCATTAATAAGATTAGTTAAAGGACCAGTTGCAGTTCTACTAGCAAAAAACTTTCCATAAGGTTCAGAACCAACAAACCTATATTGAACCTTGCCTTTTTTCAACACAGCTTCAATAAAACCCGTTGCTTTTCCAGATTCGGCACTAAAACCAATAACATCACCTTTTCCAATATTAAGGTTTTTAAAAGTATTTTTAATAAACTTTGCTTCCTTACCAGTAATTGCTTTTTGAAACAATTGTTTCTCACTACCACTAAATTTCAAATATTGTGATTTGCCTTTATCAACAAATGCTTTAGCAATATCTTTACTAGTAATATTTTCAAGTTTAATAGTTTTACGACCAATTAATTTAGAAACAACATCTGTTCTAAGAGTTCCAAGAGTAATTCCTTTGCTTGTTTTCAAAGCAGATTTTAAATTTGAACCCATTGCCAGTTCTTTTCCAGTATATAATGCTCTTGCAATTGCACTATCTGTTTTTGCAGCAACAACATCTATTCCTTTAACTCCTTTTTGTAATAATTTAGATTTACTAACAAGTTTGGCTCCAGCAACACTCGCTATTCCTGGTGCTAAAATAAGAGCATCTAAACCAACACCAATACTTGTTCCAACAGGATCTAGTCTAAAAGATTTTTTATATTCTTGAACAGATTTTTTTAAACTATAAACTTCTGCAATTTGTCCACCACTACCTTGAGATTCATAAACAAATTTTGTATCTAAATCACCAGAAAACTCTTTTTTTCCACCAGTTATAATAGACGCAATTGCTTGTCCTGATCTTTGTCCAAACATAGCAGGAACACTAGCTATTTCTAAACCGATTTTTTTAATAGGATTTTTGCTAATATCTGTAGCTAAAGCTTCTTGTTCAATAACCGTTCCAAAAGCACCTTGTTTTAAAAGCGATTCAGCAGTTTCTACTTTTAATTTTCTACCTTGTGGATTAATTTTATTACTAGTCAAAACATCTAATTCTTTTCTAGCATAAACGCCTGGAGTTGAACCAGAAACAACACTTGGAGATTTAGTATCAAAATTATTAATTTTTACTGGTTGTTCGCCAATTTTAAGAGTATCAAAAAAAGTTGGTGATGCGTTTGGTTGAATCCTTTGCATTCGTTCAGCATTTTTAACAGATGCTTCATAATTAGCAACTTCATTATTTACTTTATTAACTTGGTTGTTAATTTCTTTACCCCTAGCAGTATAATCATTTATTTCTTTATTAAAAGCATTTACTTTTTGATTAAAAGCATTTACTTGTGCAGGATTTCTAACATTTAAATTATTAGCTTCTTCTTGAAGTTGTTGAGCTTTTGATTTAATTACTTCTCCTTCTTTATTATAAGCATTAACTCTTTGCTTAGTAGATTCTACTAACTTTTGAGCTTCAACGCCTTTTTTTTGAGCAGATTGAAACAAAATATTAACAGCATTGGGTTTATTTGCTTCTAAATCAGCTTTGATTTTAGCAATCCCACTAACAAAATTTCCACGAGCAACAATTCCAGCAGGAGTATTAGGAAATCTAGGAATATTAATTGTTTTTCCAGTAATAGCTTCTTGTTGAACTAACTCTAAAGGAGTCATTGGAGTGATAGTTGAAGCACCACTTCCTCCACTCTTTCCAGAAGCACTATAAGTATTTATTAAACCAGGATTTCTTTTAGCATCCTCTGCTGCTTTAACTACATCAACTTTTCCTGTTTTAGAATCGACATAAGGTGCTAAGTTTGATGGGAGTGGTGTTCCCCCGCCCCGCATTATATTTGTTAATTGTTGTTGGGTTTGCTGTTTTGCTTTAGATTGAGCATAAGGATCACCAAGACTTGAAACTTTTGTACTACTATTTGAAACATTGCCATAGCGATCACTAGAATAAGAAGTTGTTTTGCCACCGTTTGTTTGAGTAGTAACATATCCACTACCACTTCTTTTAACAATTGTAGAAGCCACTAATTATCACCACAATTTAATTCACTTTTATCAACAATTCTAGTAATGTGTGGATTCATTCCTTTTTTAACATCTAAAACAGCAAGTTCTAAATCTACTTTCCCATTATCACAAACATATGGCTCTAAATTATCTGGTAATCTGGGATAATCTTGTGGGTTATTTATAATATCAACTAAAATATTTAAATTGTTATTTGTTGTTGTATTAGCAAAAACAACTGATATGCTAAGTATTAATAATCCAATAATCAAAAATTTATAATCCATTCATTTTCACCTAGTAATGGAACACCTTTGGAATTCTGGCTGTGCGAGGATTAAAATCAAACACAAGAAAACTAACAATAGGAATCGCAATCAAAATCAAAGCCAAAGCTGACATAGCAAGATTAGAAGAATCAACTATTATATTTTCATACTCCCAACCAGTCGTATCATTAGGAACGATTTGCTTATCAACAATCAAACCATCATAAGCAAAAATAGCCATGCCACTAACAGCTAACAAAATACATGCCAAAACAAAAATGAATTGAACTTTATATATTAACGCTGCAAAAAAAGCAATGCCTCCGACTCCAGCTAAAATACTCCATAAAATTAATTCCAATGCCATACTAATATATAGACATAAGTTATATAAAAAATGATTGGTTATGTCCGATCCATTTTTCAACAGATTGAACAATAACAAAACTTAGCTCGTTACTAGTTTACCTAAAGGAAAACTCTAATAACTGCATAAGCAACTAGGATTCCGAATAGACCAGTTAATACTACGATAACTGCTCCTGAATTTTCTAGTAATGGAGTGAATTGTAATATAATGTATATTCCAATAACACCACTAACTGCTAATGCTACTAAGCCTTGAACTCCGTTCATAGCCATAACATAATAGTGTTAGTAAGTTATATTTAAATGTTTGTGTTTTAAAGGGGAGTGTTTTTGGGAGCAGTTTTTAGTTGCTCCCAACATCACAATTAGCCTTTTCTAAGTTGGATTCACAGAAAAGCATTTTTGTCATCTTTGATAACTATTCGTTTAATTCTTCATTTGTTAAATTTGGATTTGTCCATTCAGAATCATAGCTATTTAAATAATCCTGTGCTTCAGCTTGGATTTTTAAAAGCTTAACTCTTTCGTTTTCTCTAAAAGTTATTACTCTTGATTTAATGTTTTCTTTAGCTTGTTTATTACAACCTTTTTTTGAAGAATCACTTATAGTTTCTATTATAGGTTGATTCAAATCATCTACTTCGCCAGTATCTTGTTGATAAACATACGGAGAAATTCCTTCTTTGCAATGAGCATATCTTTGCTTCCAATACTTT
>Ga0210003_1000991_pt1 | contig 25276 bp, 28 predicted proteins | sample LantaG_FD_182804 | JGI IMG/M metagenome (GOLD analysis project Ga0210003, IMG submission 182804) | Deep subsurface microbial communities from Baltic Sea to uncover new lineages of life (NeLLi) - Landsort_02402 metaG (SPAdes) (version 2) | ecosystem: Environmental > Aquatic > Marine > Oceanic >... | reverse complement strand
TATTCTACAATGCTTGTAGCTGAAAAAATGTTAATGAGTGAAACTATTTAATTTTACGTTCAAATATTTTTTTACCTGTTTGTATTGTTTTTAAATCATTAGCTGAAATAACATCTAATTCTAAATTTCTTAGATGTAGGACTCTTTTAATTTTAAATTTACTTAAATAAGGATCATCACATTTCCAAAATTCTAATTTAATAATACTATCTTTTTTGAAAACATTAAGGGGATGTTTAATATATTCTTTTAATTGATCACAAAAATCATTTAATAAATTTCTATCATTTATAATTTCTTTATTTACAAATACTGCTTGATGTTCATCATCCTTACCTAATTTAAATACAATAACACCTATTTCTTTTTTATTTTTTGTAGTTGGTTTAAAATCTGATAACATTTCAGTTTTAGATATTATAAATTCATCTTGTTTTTTATTTAAATCATCTACTATTTTCATAAATGTTCTACCATGACTATTATTATCTTTAATATTATTTTGATACATTAAAACATGAATCATTTCGTGTGCTAATATAGATAATCTTTGTTGCTTTGATAATTCAAAAAATTTGGTAATTTTAATAGACATTTTACCATTTTTTACTTCCATTACACCAGCTTTAGTTTTACTATTGAAATAACCTAATGGAACTTCTTTTACCTGATTATCAAATATTAATTTATTGATATAATCAAAATCCTTTTTTAATTCAGGATCACTATTCGTTTTATTTTCTAATAAAAAATCTTTAAATCGTAACATAAATAATTTTTAATTTAGTAGTATATATTAAAAATTATTTTTGTCTGGTGGTTTTAAAATATCAGCTAAACTATTATACATATTTTTATACAAATCTTGTGCAATCTTATCATCATCAAATACTACATTATATGTTTGTTTTACACCTAAAATAATATTTAATTTTTGAAGTTGTTGTAATTTATATACATATTTAGTATAATAATTTAATCTATCATAATCAGCTTTTATTAAATCAATAATAACATTATTATAATTTATTCTAAATACAATTGATCTTAATTCTGATTTTATTATTTTCTTTCCCAAGAAAGGTCTTAAAAAAAATAAATATTTTGTCTTTCTTATAATATTATTTAATGCTTGTGGTTGATTTAATTCTTTATTTTGTTTCATTATTTTTTTATTAATAAATCTTACATATTTAGGATTGAGATCATCCACATCATTTATTATTAATCTTTTTACTAATCTAAAATTATTATCTTTATACATTATAGTACTTCCTTCTAATAATTCATTATTAGGTATATCAAATATAATATTTACTTCTTTTTTCTTTAATATTTCTTTTAAGGATTCTACAATCTTCACATTTAATTCAGCATCCAGGTTATTTAAATCCATTTATTTATTATTATGTTTGGTTGTATATATTAAAAAGGTTGGTTTTAACGGTTGGATTAAACCTTTTTTATAAATAAACCTATATTATAAAAAAGAATTATTTTAGAATGAAAAAAGTTTCAGTAGTAATGGCATCTTATTTAGGTGCATACCCTGGTAGAGCAAGTAACCCAGAACAAAAGTTTATGAGAGCGGTGAAGAGCTTTTTAACCCAAACATATGAAAATAAAGAATTAATAATAGTTGCTGATGGTTGTGATGTAACTGAAAGATTATATGAATTTAATTTCAAACAATATCCAAATGTTAAATGTGTTAAAATAGAAAAACAACCAACTTATTCAGGTGATTGTAGAAATGCAGGACTTGATTTAGTAGAAGGTGATGTTGTTACTTATTTGGATAATGATGATGTATTAGGAAAAAAACATCTAGAAATTATAATGGAACAATTTGAAGATGATATGGATTTTGCTTATTATGATGATTATCTTGTAACAAGTCCGGATTTCAAAAAACTTCATAAAAGATATGTAGAACCAAGATACGGTAGTATTGGAACATCATCTTTAACACATACTAAAAATGATTGGTTAAGATGGACTACTGGTTATGGACATGATTGGATTTTTGTTATGACAGCATTAGCTAATGGAATGAAGTTTAAAAAACTTAAAAAACCACCACAATACTTAGTAGCACATTGGGGTGGACAAGGAAATAAGGGAGATTTCTAATGGAAGTAATATATGAAGGTAAATCAAAAAGATATAAAAATATAAAGTTAGAAAATCAAGAAATAATTACGGTTCAATATCTACATGATTGGGATAAAGAATTTAATAAAAATGTCGAATTAATAAATGATAAAGATGGATGTTTTCTAAAATTATATGAAGATGCTGAAATAGATTTGGATCATCTTTATAGATGGTTAGATTATTCTTTTGGTCATAAAGAAATCAAAATATTAATGCGAAAACAAAAATTAGATAAGTTAATCAATAAAGAGGGAAGTTAAATACTTCCCTTTTTATTTTTAATATATAATAGAGTAGATATTTTTTATTTAAGTAGTAACAATTTAATATATAAGAAAAAAATCAAGATTCATTTAATATGTCAACTCCATTATACAAAAGGATGAAAGACAAAGGAAGTACTTTTTATGCTTTCCCATTGACTTCTATGCACCCGAACCCAAAATTCACTAAATTTACATTATTGAATATTCCTAATAGAGTAGAAGATAAACGATTAGATTTTGAAAATGAAGATTTCCAAGGTACAAATCCAACATTCGGAATTTATTCTCAACAATTAGACCCTACTGCACCTTACCAGGATTCATTGATTGAATCGTTAAGAAATTATGTTGCTAACCACGATACTATTGAAAGAGATAGTAGGATTTCTACTACAAAAGATTTTTATAATATTGATGAAAGACAAACACCGACAGAAATTATATTTTGGAAGTGGTTAAGAAAATTAAATGTTATTGATTTTCAAGTAGCAGAACATGCTGTAGATTGGGATAAAAATATGACAGATTTTGATAACCCAAATGCTGATCCTGTTACAAATACAGATTATTTTAGGAAACTATTATGGACAGAAAGACAAGTTGTTGATTATACAATACAAACTATTACACCAGTTGGTAGTAATAGTGTACAAATAATTATTAGTTTTGCTGCTAAATTCAGAGTTGGTGATGAAGTTATATTTGATGGTGATGTATTAGCTGGTTTAACATCAGGTATTACATATGAATTAACTGCTGTTAATGAAGTATCTGATACAATAACATGGATTTATGTGGATGATTCAAACGTGACATCTGCAGAAAGTTTCCCAGAAGGTTCTGTTAAATTAAATTATGATAAGGTAGTACAATATATTGGTGAAATAAATGCAATATCAGATGTAAAGACTGCTAGACGAGATGAAACTGAAGTAACTGCTTATATACCACATCAAGCTGGTAGTACACCTACAGTATTATTTACAACAAGAGCTGATGAAAATTATTATCCAGGTGTTGAATTACCTATAATGCCTGATCAAATACAAACAGAAATAAAAGGTGCTGAAAACTTAGATTCACCTATTAGACAAAACCCTGGTAATTACCCAGGATGGTATTATGGTCAATTTGATACAATAGGACATACATATAAAGCAAGTTCTGGTGATAAAATAAGATATAGTGGTGATTATTATGGTGTTCTTAGGAATAATAATGTAACAATGTCAGATGATGATTTTGTATATTATATGTCACAATTTGATTCAACAAATCTTGATGGTATAAATATGGATTTCAATTTAGAACATTATTTAAAAATGTCTATTACTGATGAACAAGTAGGTTTTAACTTTGATGAATTCAACCAAATTACAATAGATGATGTAGAACCACAAGATTTTGAATATAATGCTATTCTTTGGTATTATGAATTAGATGGTGATGAAGAAAACGATAATAATATTTATACTAATCTTTATGGTATAACATTTCTTAATAATCCAGGTAATGATGATGGAACAGATGATACTTATATCACACCATATCAAAAATTAGTAAGTAATGATGAACACGATGGTTTATCTTATATTCACACTTTAAATTTATCTACATCAGTTGATAATGATACAAGTTCAATGTCATTTGATCCTTTAGCTATTAATAATACTTTTGGTTTTGATTTATACCAAAATGTAATGAGTAATGTAGCTAAATTAAATGAATCATTTATGAATATCATTACAACATTTACAACGATAAATGAAGATTTAAATAATATGAAAAGTATTATTTATACACAAACAGATATAGATTTAATTAAGTCTAAATTGAAAAATATGGAAGAATTATTAAAACTATATGAACAATACCAATTTGTTGATTCTGAAACAGTTTCTATTACTACAAATTATGGTGGTGTATATCCTACTATTTCATTTAATATTAAGAATGTAGAATATGCTGATGTAGTAAATATTCATACTTCTGATATTTTTAATTATAAAGTTTCTACAGGTAATGAATATAATATAGAAGTTCCTGATTCAAATAAATTATTAATTAGAATAACAAACAATGATATTACTGATTATGATACTATGGGTATATTTTTAGATAAAGATTTAGCATATAAACAATCTTGTGAAATTATTGTAGATGCAAAAAGTGGATATTATTCTAATAATCTTAAAATAAGTATGTATTATGATAATGATAATGTAGGTGGTGCAGTTAAAACTACTTTAATAGATAATTTTTGGCTACCAACTGATATAGGTGATTATATTCCAGGTGATGTAACATATAATAAACCATATTATAATGATACTTATGTTTCCCATAATATTAATTTATTAAAGACTGAAGGAACTGCACCTTTAATTTATACAATATTATATCCAACAGAACAAAATGTTATGGGTAGTGCAACATATGAAGAAAAAGTTTATATGGAAAACTTTAAATTCATTAATGATTCGACAGGAGAATTAGTAGATTTATCTGGTATGTATGAAATAGGAACTACTGAAAGTGATTTTAATCAAGTATGTTTTAAGATATTATTAAATACATATGATATGACATCAGTTGGAATTCCAAAAGCATATTTACCAAAAGCATTTAAATTTATTATAACAAGGGTAGATGAAAGTAATACATCTTCAATTGAAGATAGATATTTAATACAAAAAATATATTTATAATATGAAAGTTAAATATTCAGATTTTCTAAAATTATATGAACAACAGGAATCCATTATAAGTTTAGCAGAAATCGAAAAAGTTATTAAAAATGTATTTAATGATACAAAAGTATCTTCTGTTTCAACTGTTTATGAAACCGATAAAAAAACAAAAGAATTAAAATTAGTCATTACTATTAATAATTTGTTTTATGAAAAAACAAATGTCTTACACACAAAAATTGTATTTTTTGTAGATGATGGTAAAAAAGGTTTATTAAGAAACAAGTTTTATTATTTATATGATATAAATTGTGATTATAGGGAAGTTGATTTTGATGATAGTGATAATTTAGAAACTAAATTAAATAAAATTATAGATCAACGAGATTTCGGAAAAGATATTTCAGACCTTTCAGATATAAATGTTACAATGGCAGGTGATGTAAATGATTGGTTACAAAAAAATGATGTGGATAATATATCAATATATAGTATTACATATCATCCAATTATGGACAATATGCCTTGTGAATCTTTATCTTTTAAATTTGAAATAAATTTAGATGATTCAAGATTTATTGAAATGAGATTTAGGAAATTAAATGATAAAAAATATGAATTAACATTCATAGAAGGTGATTGGTTTCATGATGAAACCATTCCAGATGTAAAAGCTTTGGTACAAACAATAGGGGAAACTCTTAAAAATAATATAGCTTAATTAAATGGCATTTTTTGATTATATAGAATTAAAGTATGAAGAATTAACAGCACAAATAAATACTTATTTAAGAACTGTTTATAGTAGGTCTGATGTGATGTATTCTAATGCGTCACCATTTGGTCAAGTTGTAAATGTTTTAAAAGAATTTTTTCAATGGACAATTATTTATGAAAAAAATGTTGTTAGAAATTTCCAAGTAGATGAAGCTGATAATACTAAAGCTATTAGAAATTTAGCTAGAATTGGTGGTCATAATCCTACAAGAGCTATAACCGCAACAGGTACTCTTAAACTTAAAATAAAACCAGGTGTTAATATAAATTCTGATATAGGTGGTGGGTTAATCAAAATACAAGATAAAACACTTTTAAAGAATAAAACAAATGGCTATAATTATACAATTAGATTAGGTAAAGACGAAGATGTATATCGTTTATCACAAACTACAGCAATATATTTAAATGTCGTACAAGGTGTTTATGAAGAACAAACATATACAGGAACCGGGGAAATGAATCAATCATTTAGTGTTAATATAGCATCAACTGCTGAAATTGATAATTTTGATGTTGAAGTATTATATAATAATAATCCAGTATCAATAAAAGATAGTTTATATGATATGTTAAGAAATGAGATGGCTTGTTTTACTAGAACTGGTATGAATGGTGGTTTAGATTTATATTTTGGTAATGGTGATTTTGGGTTTATACCAGCAGTAAGTTCTATTATAACAGTAAGATATTTATTAACAGAAGGAACAGCAGGTCAAATTTTAACACCAATAAGAAATAATTTTCAATTTTTAACAGAAATAACTGATGGTAACAATGATACAGTAGATGTTACTAATAATTTTGATATTTTTACTGACAAAGATATTACATTTGCATCAAATGGTGAATCCGATGCTTTTATTAAAGCAGTATTACCTAATGTTTCACGAAATTTTGTATTAGCAACACCAAGTCAATACATATATAATTTAAGCAGATTAGAATTATTTTCTAAGGTAAATGTTTATAATACATTAGATGATAATAATTTTGAAAATGATAATAAAATATTCCTTTTCTTAGTTCCTAAAATATCTAATTATTATACAGGTGGTATTAATTATTTTAATGTACCAATAGATGCATTTTATTTAGATGATTATGAAATAGATAAAACATTAACTTATTTAAAGAAATTAGGAAGCATTACTACTAATACAGTAATTGAAATTATTCAACCAAGATTAAGTTTATATGTTATGAATATTTATATTAGAAAATACGAAGGTTATGCTGATGATACAATCAAACAAAGTGTATTATCACAAACATCTAATTATCTAACAGAATTAGATAGGGATGATAGAATTGTTCGTTCTGATATGATAAAAGTTATTGAAGAAATTGATGGTGTTGATAGTACACAAATAACATTCTTTTCAAAGAAGAATGAGGACTATCACAAGCTTAAACCTAATAGTGACACTATATATGGTTTAGACCCAATATTAGGTGATATAGTGGTTGAAAAGGACGAATTAGCACTAATTAGAGGTGGTTGGTCAGATAGAAACTTCACATATTATAATGATACACCAGACGCAGGTGGTTTAGGACCACTTAATATTGTTTTTGTAGGTGTAACTAAAAAAGAAACCAATAACTAATGGCAGATAGTTTAGAAAAAGGTGTACATATTCCTGAATTATACGATCTTAATCATAGACATGATAAAGAATTACATAATGCTGAATCATACAAAGACCATATTCTTGAAAGGTCTTTGTCTAGAAGATTATATGAAAATGCTAAAACTGCAGGTTTTTTAGATTTATTACAACCAGTTATTGTTACTATGATTACATCAAATGTTATTCTTCGTAATTGGTTTAATCCAACTGTATCTAAATATTATGATAGACATAATAATTAATTACCATATACTTGTCTGAAAACTTGGTTGATTCTTTAAATCTTTTAGAAATTTATTTAATTTTAATATACTATCATATGAAACAGGTCTAAAGGCTTTTGTATCTGTCACTAATAAATCACCATATTTATTAGAAAGTTCCATAAACTTATCAAACATATCTTTATATTCCGGATTTTCTTCAACGAATCTATCAATTTTAGCAAAATTAAAAAGATTATCCAGTGTTATTTCATTTATTTGATCATCGGTGAGTTGTGTTCTTATATAATCTTCATATTTATCTTCTTCTTCTTTAGCAAGTTCACGTAATCTTTTAATTCTTAAATCATATTGGGTATCACTTATTATTTTATCTATATTTTTTGAAAATTCAACATTTTTCCAATTATTCGTCCATTCACGCATTCCTTTACCACGTTTTCTTGATTCTTCATTCCAATCAAATCCATGTTGATTATAATCATATTCATCAAGTGTCTTTTTGATATCTGGTGGAAATAAATTAATATCCATTGTGTTATTTTCCTTGATAATACTTATGAACTCATGATACTTTTTCATATGAATATATATTAAATTATTAATTGACCTTTTAAGACTAATTACATTAAATATATAAGTAAAAAGAAAGTTCATTTAATGGGAGATAAGAAAGATGTAAATTTTATCGGTAAGATAGCTAAATTTCCAAAAAATACGAAAGCACAAAGTGCATATAATTTTCTTGAAAACATTAAAGTTTCAAAGAAACAGCTATGGTATATACTTATCGAAAAAGATGATAATGGATTACAAATAATTAAATATAATAATAAATTAGGATTCAATTTATATGATTTTATTAATGAATTAAAGAAATACTATTCCCAGGATGAAGAAATTTCACCTTATATTGAACAATTAAAAATTGATGGGGAAGATAAATTTTCCATAATTAGAGATGTTCCAGATGTAGAAATTGGTGGTAAGAAATTAATTACTATTCTTGCTAATGATTTGATTAAATTATTATATAAATAACATTAAGGGGATGGCATATTTGTTAATTTTATAATATGACCATCACTATATAAACAATAAATAGCATCATCTATATTTTTACCTTCAAAATATAAATTATAAACTCTGTCTATTACTAATTCTAAATTTGGATTTATTTCTGGATATAATTCTGCTACTTTTAATTTTAAAGCATCAAAATATTTCATAAATTTTTCGTCACTTAAATATTTATCGTATTGACTGAATTCTAAAATTAACATTTTAACTAATATATTTTCAATTATATATTAATTTTCCTTATCTATTATTTTATCTGTTAATTTTTGGAGCTTTCCTTTTCTTGAATTACTTCTTTGGATCATTTCTAAAGTAGCGGCTAATAATGTTGCACCCTCTTTATGAAGTTGTCTTTGATAGGCATCTTTTTTACTAGTACCTCTATATCCACGATCATCTTTGTATAGATTATATAATTCTTTCTTATCCTGGTAGTTCTTAATTATTACTTTAGGTACACCATAGAAATGAGCACATCTCAAAAGATGTCTATAAAAATATGCAATCATTTGATTACTTTTTTTAAATTTTTCTAAAAATAATAAGGATTGTTTTCTTGTAAAAGGTACTGAATCAAATAGATATAAAAATTGATACATCAAATCACCATAAATGCGATTACTATTAATAAATGTTTTTCTTACTTCTTTTGTAAGTTCTTCATCAGACATATTTCTATACTGTATGCTTACATCTGTTTTAGTTACACTTAAATCTCTTCTAGAAAATATATTCATAATTAAAAGTTTTTTAAAATAGGAGCAAGTTTATATCAACGGTTCACGTAAAATTCTATATAGGATATATCATTTATTATCTATGTATAATTGTTTAAAAAAAAATCGTTCCACGAAAAATTATTAGTCGAATAACGATATAAACCTACTCCCTTTTCTAATTTAATATAATTTATATAATGCAAATATAAGCAAAAGTTTAATATATTCCAAATTTAATATATAATAAAAAATAATGTATTATAAAGATGCCAATAAAATTAAAGAAAACTAATATACAATATGATATAGACCCACCAGATAGCGGGTATATAATATTAGGGTTTGACGAAAACGGTAATTTAGTAACAAAGAATTCAGATGGTGATTATGAACCAATTATAAATGATGTTTCAACAGGTACATTTGATAAATTAGAAGTAGAAAAATTAACAGTTGGTAATAGGGTTTCAGGTTCTATTGAAGGTGATAATTCTATTGCACAAGGATTAAATAATTCAGCATCAGGTATTACATCATTTGCTGCTGGTAATAATGCAATAGCTAGTTCTCTTTATTCTTATGCAAGAGGGAGTAATGTTCAATCAACAAATGAATTATCATATGTTGCAGGTAAATATGATGGTGCTGGTCCATATAAAGTAACAGCAAGTGGTATTAATACTTTTGTTCATATGCGTTCTAATGATTCATCAAAATTAGGATCATCGGCAGATTATTCAGCAATATTAGGTGGTCAGAATCATAATATAGGTGATAATTCATTTAATTCAGTTATAATTGGTGGTACATTAAATTCAATTGGTGCATCTATTACAAATAGTGTAATATTAGGTGGTCAATCACAAATAGCAACATCAAATAGTACAGTATATGTACCTAAAATAACATATAAAATGCAAACAGCTGATCCTACTACTGAAAATGGTATGATTTTTTATAAAAACGATAGTCATTTTTACGGGTATGCAGGTGGTACTAAAGTAAGATTAGATAATGCTCTTACATTAACTAATAATGCAAACAATAGAATTATAACTGCGACAGGTACAGATGATATTAATGGGGAAGCTAATTTGACATTTGATGGTAATTTATTAAATGTAATCGGTGATATAACATTAAGTGATGATTTGATAGTTGGTGATGATTTAACTGTTAATGGTGCTATTTACGGAAACCCTTATTTTGAAGCTGGATTTATTCTTTCAAATGCATTAATACAGATTAGTAGATCATTAACATCATCAGCTACACCATTATTTTCTATTACTAATACAGGTGCAAGTGGTGATGCATCTATGATGTTTGATTGTGGTGCAACTGAATATACAGTTGGTGTTGATGATACTGATGGTGATAGATTCAAAATTTATTATGGTGCAGAATTAGGCACAGACGATACTTATACTGTTTTAGAAACAGATATCCTTTCTGGATATTTACAAACTTATTTACATGGTTCTACACATATTGAACACGAAAGAGATACTGAACCAGTTCTTACTATACAAAACACAAATTATAGTTCTGATAACGATCCAGCATTATTACATATGATTAGAGATTGGAATACGACAACAACCTATTTAAATTATGTTAGATTTTATAGGGGAAATGGAACAATTTATGATGGTGGTATTAATGTACATAGTTATACACCAGGGTTTATTAATGGTTCATCTGATATTAGAAGAAAAACTGGTATAACAATGTGGGAAGAAGATGCATTAGATATATTAAATAATTTACCAGTTAAGTCTTTTTATTATATTGATGATTTAGAAAAAACCGAAAAAACAACAGGATGGATTGCACAAGAAGTACAACCATTAATCCCTAATATGGTTATAGAATCGGGTGAAGTTCCTGATGATGATCCAGATAATCCATATTTAACAATTATGCCATCTACATTGTATCCTTATTTTCATAAATCTATTCAACAATTAAGTGCAAAAATTACAGAATTAGAACAAAGAATAAGTGAATTAGAAAATCCAGTTTAATACTGGATTTTTTTTTTATTTGCGGCATCAAATTTGCACTTATATTATAAAATAAATTAAATATTATGAAAAAGTTTTTAGCAATACTATTAAGTACTTTTCTATTCATATCATTTTCTTATTCACAAGAAAGGGAATTATCTGATTATGAGAAGTATAGAATAGAACAAGAAAGAATTCAATATGGACAAGATGAAGAAGTTTTTATGGTTGTAGAAGATATGCCAACTTTTAAAGGTAAAGATGCAAAAGAATTTCGTCAATATATTGCAGAAAGTGTGATATATCCTAAATATGCAATAGAAAACAACATTCAAGGAAAAGTGGTTGTTTCTTTTATTGTGAATAAAAATGGTGAAGTAATAAACGCTAAAGTAGAAGAAAGTGTTCAAGCAAATTTAGATGCAGAAGCAATTAGAGTTGTAATGAATTCACCAAAATGGACACCAGGTAAGCAAAATGGTGTTGCAGTAAATGTTCAATTTACATTTCCTATTAATTTTGTTCTACAAGAAGAAACTGCACAAACAACTGTAGTTAATAATTATTACATAGATAATAACGATTATGAATGGCAATTTAGAATAAATAGAAGATTATATTTTGGTCACTCATATTATTATTCACATTATGATCCTTGGTATTATGATTCATATTATTATGGTGGATATTATGGATATAATTATTACCCTTATTATAATGGATACTATAGTTATAATTATTATCCTTACTATAGAAACTATAATTATTATAATCACTATCCTAATTATAGAAGTAATGGTAGGTATTATGCATCTAGTTCATTAGGTTCAAGAAGATATTATAATAGTCCATATACTAAAACATATAGAAGTGGTTTTGTTACACCTAATACTTATTCTAAAAAGAATACAATGACAGTTCGTTCTAGTAGTGTATCAAGGTCAAATGTAAGTACAGCTAATAGGACAGTAACTAAATCACCATATACAAGAGTATTACAAGATGGTTCAAAATCTAATAGGTCTTATACACCTACTTATAGTAAACCAAGAATGAGTAGTAAACCAACATATAATAAAGCTACAAGAACACAACAAAGAACAACAACTGTTACAAGAAGTACACAACCTAGTAGAAGTGCAACTTATAATAGACCAAGTAGTTCAAGTACAAGTAGAAGTTCAAATTCTTATACAAGACCTTCAACAACTACGAGATCAAGTTCTACATATAGTAGACCATCAAGTTCTAGTTCAAGTAGAAGTTATAGTAGACCATCAAGTTCTAGTTCAAGTAGAAGTTATAGTACACCTTCAAGAAGTAGTTCAAGTGTAAGTAGAAGTTCAGGTAGTTCATCTAGAAGTTCAGGTTCAGTAAGTAGAAGTAGTGGATCACGAAGTGGTGGGAAAAAATAACAATCAAATAAAAAAGGGAAGCTAATCACTTCCCTTTATTTTTCTTCTTTATTTTAATAATTTTTTTCATTCTTTGTTCTAATGTAAATCTTTTTACTGCATTATCCCAGGTTTCACCAGGTCTCATACCAATTATATTATCACCAAGTAATTCTCCACTAACTTTTTTAGAAAATGGTAATAGTGGTTTCATTATTTAACAATTGATTTTAAAAATTCAGCTCTTTTCTTATTTACTACCTGTAATGTATATTTTTCTAAAACTAATTCGTTAAGTGCCATTCCCATTTCTTTAACAGCATTAGGATTATCAGCAAAGAACTTCATTTTTTCATACCACCCTTTTTTATCATTTTCATCAATAAGGAAACCATTTTTACCATCAATTACATCAAGTGTATATGGTCCAAAATTACTTGCAATAACAGGCATCTGATGAACACCAGCTTCAATAACTTTTAATTGACTTTTAACAGCATTAAATCTAAATGATTTTAATGGTGCAAGAGCTACATCAGCTTCATTATACATTGTACCATATAAGAAAATAGGTTTAGTCCATCTTCTTTGATAAAACATATCTTTATATTCTTCATTATATCCATAAATATCTCTTTCAATATCAGTATATTTTCTTAACCAGGACATATAATCTACATCACCTATCCATCTATTACGGTTTGTAAATATGCTTTCAAATATAGTCCACATACTTCTTTGTGGATTATCCATTGAAATACCACCATTTTGATTTTTCATTCTTAAATCGAATCCACACATATACATTTGTGTTTTACTTAAAAAATCTTTATCAAATATATTAAATGAATCTTCTAATAATGCTAAATCTGGTCTATGTGAAATACCACCACCCCAAATAAATCTAACTTTATCCGATTCCACTTTATTTGATGTCCATTGTACTTCATCAGGATTTACTGCATTTTCTAATACAACAACATTAGGATTTACTTGTCTTATTTCATCCGCAAAAATAGGAGTAGTTGTAGTAACATAATTAGCACTTCTAATATGATTTAATGTTACTTCTTTAGAATTATTCTTTTTCCAATTTTTATAATTTATATGTGAATGATCAAGTTCCCAATGGTCATCAATATCATAAATTATTTTAATTCCATATTTTTTAACAATATTAGGGAAATTAACAGCGTTTACTTGATCTCTAAAAGGAATACCTTTATGATAAACAATAACATTAAATTCTTTTAATGCATCTTCAGTAAATCTAAATGTAAAATCACTACTTGATAAGAACTTTACTTCTATATCCGGATCATTTAATGTTAAATATGGTGCATTCATCCGGTAATAACCAACACCATCGTTATCAAGTGATAATACTAATACTTTTATTTTAGACATATTATTATTTTAGTTTTATTTTTATAGTCTTTATATATCTAATTGTTTAGGTTTCATAGAAGAAATATATAGTGATATTAATAAATTAATATATAGATTAAACATTTATAACCCATAGGGAATTTTATATATAAGAAAAAAATCAAATCTTTATTTAATGTCAACTTTTTCGAAAAGAATTAAGATAAACACAGATGTATTATTAGAATATGTATATGATGACACGAATTATCAAGCAGGTGATTATAAAGTTTTAACAAACTTAAAAGAATCATCTAAAAGTTATCAAGCTATGACCGGATTGAATACCGAAGAAAATAGTTTATTCTTAATTGATAGTGTATTAGATAAATATTCTGTAGTAAACACTACTAATTTCAATTATTTAAGATTACAATCTTATTCATCAGCACCTATTCTTTATGATACTATTAAATTGTATTTTCCGAGTGGTTTTGATTTTTATGAAGATTATTTAGGTTTTTATATAAATGTATATGCACATGGTTATGATAATAATAAAAAATATTCATTTACGAATTTTTTCTATACTAAGAATAATACAAATGCTATAAACATATTTGATTTACCAAGACCATTTTTATTTGATAGTAAATATTGGGTAAGGTCTATTGAAATAGATATACCTTCATTATTTGATGTATCTAATCAAAGAATTATTACTAATATATTAAACGAACCATCACCGAATACTATGAATAGTAGTTTAACATATGGTGAAGGTTTAGGTACAAATAGTCCTATATTTGTTGATTTTGGGTTTATATCATCAACTGAAAGTGTTCTTAATGTTGATTATTATTATATGAGTGATTTAGCATCTTTTTCTTTACCACAATCACCAGAATATAATGAAGTTGGTGTAGTAGTTAAAGAATCAACACAAGGTGATTATTTTGAAATATATGGTACATATATGGGTTCTAGTGAAAATATGGACGAATTTGCTTATAACGAAGGTGTTAAAGGTAATTCAATAGAATTAGAATATGTAGTTCAATTATATGAAGAAAATATATTAACAACAAATCAAACATATGAAGTAGCTGAAAATTTTTCACAAAAAATACTATATAGACCGATTATACAATTTTCTAATACAACAGCAGCAATTGATGTTGAAATGAGAATTGTAAATAGAGTAGATGGTAGTTATACATCAAAGTATGGTTCAGTAGGTATTACTAATAGTATAAATAAATATGGTAGAACTTTAACAAGATTGAATATGGAAACAGGTGTTGTTAATTCTGAAATTTTCAATGTTAAATTTAAAAATATAATGAACAATGGTGGTGCTGGTGTTGATAATACACTTGATTTAGTAAAAATTCCATATCCAGTAATGATTGATAAATATAGGATACTTACTAAAAGTAGTAATGCTTCACCAGGAACAAATGATTATGTACCTAATGGGTTATTAGAAATTGTTATAACATCATTTGATACTATCATTAATTTCCATGTGGCACAAGATATTAATTCTAAAGGTGAACCAATGCCATATAATTTAACTGAATTAAATAATAATTCGAAAATATTACTAACATTTAAATCAGATACAGAAAAAGTAGAAAAAGAAATATATTATGAAGCGGATAATGCATTTGAAATTGGGAATATTTATTTTAAAATCGAAGAACAAGATTATATAACAATTAGAAAAATGTATGATAAAGGTTATGATAATTTTTATTTAATTGTTAATGCTGATAGTTCAAATACACAATTATATTCAGGTAAATATGTATTTTATGAAGATTTAACATTTGTTAATGAAGTTGTATCAAACCCATCAACGGGTACTGTAAATACATCTGGTGTAACAACAGCTACATCAAAATCAGAATCCGTAACGGATCAAGAAACTGTTAATACTGAAACTATTGATGAACCATCATATCAAATGGAAAAGGTGGTACAACAGAATAATGCTTTTAACCAAAGTAATATGGATGCATATTCTGAAAATACTGCATCAGATAAAAATTATTTTAATGTAATAATATATGTGAGATTCCAAACAAATATGGATAAATTAGATGCATATCTTGATACTGAAGGTATTACACCCAAGATAAAATATGCTAATATGTATTACTTAGAAAGAGTATATGCAACAAAAGTACAAGAAATTAAAAAATTAGATTATGTTGAACAAGTATTTGATATGAAATTAACTGCAGGTCAAGCACCTAAAGAAGTTAAAAAATTAAGTTCATTAACTCAAACTGAAAATAAATCTAAAAGGGTTTATAGAACAGCAGAAGTAAAAGATACTACACCCGTTAAACCTTATACCCCACCTTCACCTAATGTTGTATTAGAAAGAGTTGTTAGTAATAAGGTATTAAAACAAGATTTTGATAATACATTTTCAAGAACATCGGCATCAAGAGAAGCAAAACAATATGATGATAGAAGAAATACAAGATAAAATTTAATAATAAATAATGAGAATTAATTCACAAAATAATCAGTTTGTATTTCATTTACCACAAGCTTATATTACCAAAGATATTGAAGAAAAATTTCAAATACTTATGGATAAAAATTTTGTGCAATATAATGATGTTATGGATTATCTCAATAGTACTATTAAAGATATGGTGTTTCCTAGTATAGCATATGAAACTGTATCACAAACAAAATATCATGGTAAAAAGATTCAATGGAGAGAAGCTGGAAACGTTGCTGATAAATTCCAGGGTCAGATAGATATTACATATCGTTCTGTTGATTCACATTTAAACTATTTTTTATTATTAGAAATATGTAATAGATTTTATTTACAAGATAACCCAAACTATTTACCAACTTTAGATATAAAGATATTAGATAAAGATGGTGATGTTATCTATGTTATCCTATTAAAAGATGTTATTGTATCAGCATTATCGGAATTAAGATTAGCATATTATCAAACTGATTTTGCAGAACAAACTTTTTCATTAACATTAACATATAACTATATAGATATACTTTGGTCAATAGATAGAGAAGAATTAAAAGAAGAATCAATTTTTGATTTACCACAAACAAATGATCCAAGGGATGTCTCAGGACTTGAAGCAGAGATGATTATAAGAAAGAAGGAAAGTGAAGATAGAATAAATGATAAATAATTTTAAAATATTTTCAAAATAATTTCAAACTTTTCAATTTATCAATCCTATAAATTTAACAAACTGACAAATATACGAAATAAAAATTAAACTGACAAATGTTTTGTATATTTTTTTTAATATTAACTTATAAAAACAAAAAATTATGACTGTAAAAACGAAGGAGAGTAGAAGAGCTAAAATTGAAATTAATTCACCCGAAAATTGCGGAGATGTGAATTTTAATTGGGATTTATTAAAAAACGACAATTATGTACCTAAACATAGGGATATTGCCGAAGAAATAGAAGCCCCAATAGGTCGATTTGATTTTGATACTCTAAGAAAGTTCGGACTCTATGAGGGTTTGGACAATTTAACCCAGGTCGAAGTAGGTGCGACTATAGAAGGGAAGGTAATTAAAATTACCGAAAAAGATGTAACATTGGATATTAATAATAAAGACAATGTTATTATTGATAGGAAAGGTTCAGAAGAAAGAATTTGTAAGCAATTAGTCGTAGGTCAAGTAATGGATGTATTGATTAATGCGGTATCTGAACAACCCTTTATGATAAAAGGATCAATATCTGATCTTGTTAGAAGAAAGGTAGATACTAAGATGAAAGAATTCTTTGAAAACAAAGTTCCTATTAATGCACTTGTAAGGGAAATTATACCAGCAGGTTATATGTTAAGTATTGATTTAGATAGCATTTTAATTGATGCGTTTATGCCGAACACTTTAGCAGATGTTAACAAGTTGTATAATCCTGAAATCCTTCTAGGAAAAAACATAAATGTTATGTTAGAAACACTTCAACAAGACAAAGGGATATATGTTGTAAGTAGAAAGCGATATCTGAAAACACTTATTCCTGAAAAGGTTAAAGCGTTAAGTACACATCCAAAAGACAAAGTTTACACTGGTTTTGTTACTGGTACTAGAGATTTTGGTGTTTTTGTACAATTTGAAGAGTGTCTTACTGGTATGATTCATAAAGCAAATATCAATGAAGTTTTTAGGGATAAGCTAGATGAAATTAAACCAGGAACAGAGATAGACTTTTATGTTAAGGATATTATTAAAGGTGGGAACCAAATAATATTAACCCAAACATTAGAAGAAAGTCTTTGGGATACTGTAAGAGTTGGTGATAAGTTGTCTGGGAAAATAATCACAGTGAAACCATTTGGTGCATTAATCGCTTTAGATTATGAAACTAATGGTTTAATTCAAACAACTTATATAAATAAGAATAACAAAAGCCTTAAATCAGGTGAAAAAGTGGATGTGATTGTTATTAGTATTATTAGGGATGATCGAAAAATTTATCTAACATTTGCTGATGATTTAGAAATGGTAGATAAGCTAAAAGAAAAATCCACAGAGATTGATAAATTAAAGAAAAAATTCAACTCTAAAGATTAATATATACTAATACGAACTAACCCCAAATAAAGCTGATTTATTTGGGGTTTTTTATTAAACAACAAATTAAAATTTAAAATTAAAAATTATGATTAAGAGTACAATTGATTTTGACAAACGGAAATTCAGGAAAATGGGTGGAGAAGAAATCCCCGATATAATTCCTTATATTAAAAACTTTGTTAGTGAAGGAATGGATGTTAGAGTAATGGTAGGTTGTGATTCTAAACAAAAAAGAAAAATAACACTTTATTCATTAGTAATTGTTCTTTATGATGCAGAACTTCATAAAGGAGCTCATGTTGTTTATATGCGTATCAGAACCCCAAAAGAAAGGGATATATTTTCACGTATGATGAACGAAGCCGTTTATTCCCTTAATCTTTCATTATGGTTAGATGAACAATTAGAAGATATGTATCTTGTTCCTAAATTTGGACCTAATGAATATGATAGATCAATTCCTACAAGAAGGGTTGAAATTCATGTTGATGTAAACCCAGATGAAGGTGAAGGAAAACAAAATAAATCTAATGTAGCTTATAATGCTGTAATGGGTATGTTATGTGGTAGTGGATTTAGTGTTAGAGCTAAACCAATAGCTTATGCTGCATCCTGTGCTGCTGACTATTTAGTTAAATAAAAAAAGGGAAGTTAATCTTCCCTTTTTCATTCTAATTATTTATTTTTCCATTCTTAATTAAATCAATAATTATCTTTTTAATTTCTTTTAAATCTTGTTTTTTAATTAATTCTTTTAGTGTTTCATCTCGATACCCTACATCACCAGCTTTATCACCCAATTCAAAAATAAGATTTTGAAAATCTTTAAATGTTTTTATATCTTTAGTTTTTGCTTTAAATTCATCAAAGATATCATTTCTAAAATAATTCATATGATTTGGCATATAATTAAGTACATCATCTATATGTGTTTTAATAAAATCTAATCCAAATTTATTTAATATAGGAAAATATAATTGATCTGGATAGTCTACAATATCGAATATCTTTCTTTTTTCTTCCATAGATAAATTTAAATAATATAATACTGTAACCATTAAAATATCATCAAAATTATTTTCATTGTTAATATATTCTATTAAATTGTCTTTTGATATATGTTTTTCAGAATATAAACAATCTTTTTCTATCTTTTCCATTTTTTTCTTGAAACTAAGTTTAGATAAGTAGCTATCTATTTCATCTTTTGATAAATATTCTTCAATATATAAGTTATTTGATTTAAGTAATGATATTTTATCATTAATTGGGAAATTTGATAAGATTTTATGAATTTCTTCTTTTATAGATTTAATTTCTTTTTCTGATAAATGTTTAATACGATCCCATCTTATTTTTGAAGATAATAGATTAAGTTTATTATATGTGTTTATAATAGGGGTATATTTTTTAATATCAATACCATATTTGGAAAACATATTAGTAATATCTTTATTTAAACTTAATTGTTTTAAAATAGCACTTTTTATAAAATCATCAGATTTAGGTACCATTGCATCCCTAATACTTTCATTTATAAATTCGTTAAAAGTTTTCATATTGGTTCTTATTTACATTCATTAATATCTTCACATTTCATAAGTTTTTCACCATATTGTGATAATCCTTCACCTTTGTTCCAACCTTTTTTAATATCATCATAAAACTTTTTACTTAGTTCTTCTTTACCTTTAAATTGTATAGGTGATGTTACATTATATAATTTTAGAAGATGAGTAAAAAATTCTCTATAGTCATCCTGTAATTTAGATTCGTTTAAAAAATCATTAAATCTTGTTTTCATCATTATTCTTTATTTTTATCTATATATTAAATTAGCAAAATAACATTATATGTTAAATAATATATAATCATATGATAAGTACAAAAATTCAATTCCCTATAATAGTTCATAAGAATTATTATGGGGTTTTGTGTTTTAAAAAACAATCCGATATGAAAATATATGGCTAAAACTAATGGTAAACGTAACGGTAGTAATGGTAGCACGAATGGAACGATAGAATTATTACCAAATGAAAATTCTAAAAATTTTAAAGATTATGATGGAACATATGGAAGAAAACCTAGAATTAAATGTAAAAATCCAGAACAGAAAGAATTTATAAGAACAATAGATGATAATGAAATAACATTATGTAACGGGATGGCTGGTGCAGGTAAATCATATCTTTCTTTATTAAAAGCATTAGATTATATACAGCGATCAGACAATTCATATAAAAGATTATTTATAATGACACCTGCTGTTGAACTTGAAGAAAAATTAGGAGCTCTACCAGGTAGTCTTTTAGAAAAATTACATCCGTTTCTATTTTCAAGTTATTATTTAATTGATAAAATAATAGGAAAAGAATCAAGGGAAAAAATGGTCATAGATCAAACAATTCAACCAATGGCATTATCATTCTTAACAGGTGTTAATATAGATAATGGAATATTAATATTTGAAGAAGCACAAAACTCATCAGTTAAACAAATGAAACGCTTATTAACAAGAATTGGATATAATGCTAAATTTATCATATCAGGTGATTTACAACAAGTAGATAGATTTAGAACTATTGAAGAAAGTGGATTACATTATGCTATGGAAAAATTAACTGGAATAGATGGTGTTGGTATTTATGAATTTCCTGAAGGTAGTAGTGTTAGAAACCCAATAATAAATAAAATAATTGAAAAATATGATTAAAAATTTGGAAGTTTAAAATATTATTAATATCTTTGAATTATAGATTAGTTATAGATAGATTTATTATTAACTTTTAAACATCCGGAAAATGAGCTACATACGAGCAGGACCCTAAATAGAATTATAGATAAATATATAATATGTATAATTGTAAATATAGAAAATAATTAAAAAAGGAAAGGGAATCAATATTTGGTTCCCTTTTTTATTTTACCACCATTCTTTAATTGGTTCAATGTCAAATATTGTATCGTTTAAATATTTGTATAATTTATCTTCTTCTTCAGGTAACACCCTTATATTAGTCCAAGTTCCATCATACCCACTTCCTAGATTAACTCTAGTTACATATGTGTATTTATTATCTATACTATTTAAGCTATGTGATTTAACAGATTCAACTCTATTTTCAACTTCTAATTTATCATTTGGTTTTTTATAATTTTTAATAAAATTTATAGCATCTAATATATCAATTATAGTAACTTTATTAAAATCATTTGGTATTCCAAATTTATCTGCTATTTTAACTATTAAATCTTTTGGTGGGTTTTTCTTATAAACATCATAAAGCATATCAGTTACTTCAGATATATCTTTGTTAATAATAGCATTAAATATATCTTCATCTGATTTAGCTACCATTTTATCCCTTAAAGATTCATTATATGTTTGCATATATTTCATAAAAAATATGGTCTTTTATAATTTTTTTAAATTCTTCTTTATCATATGATTTTACTATTTCTTGCATAAGTGAATAATAATCTTCTTCTGTTAAATCATCATTAAATTCTACAATTTCATCCCATACAGCAGCTAGTACTTCAGTATTAATCTTTTCATCTTTTATTTCATTTTCTAAATTATCACCAAAATTTGTTTTATCTAATATTGTATTTATTAACCACTGGTTATCAAATTCCCATATTGTTTCATCAACTAAAGTTACCCAAGAATAATTAGGATTACCTTTATGAATAACATCGTATAATTGTCCTAATATTTTTAAATTATCATCCCCTTTAAGAATATTTTTTAAAGCAATATTAAATTCTTCTTCAGATTTCGGTTTCATATGATCTCTTAAAGATTCTTCTAATGCACCATATTTTTTAAATAATTCACGGAATTTTTCTTTTTTATTTGGTGGTAAATAGACATCAAATCTTGTACCTGGTAATGTTTTTATATCAGCACCTTGTTCTAATAGATATTTAAATGCATCATAATGACCATTTAAAAATGCTGTGTTCAAAGAAACATCATTATTATTCGCACCTTTATCAATAAAAAATTTAATTATATCTACAAAACCATCTTCTGCAGCTTTTCTTTCACCATAATTTAACCAATCCTGGGTAACATTTAATCTTTTAAATGCTTTTTTTACACCATCAAGGAAACCTAATTCAATAGATTTGGTTAAAGCTTCAGATGCTTTCATTTTTTCCAAATTCTTTAATATTTCTTCGTCTGGTTTAGATGACATTTTATCTCTTAAAGATTCGTTTATATATTCGTTAAATTTTTGAACCATTATATATAATCGTTTATTTTTAATTCCTTTTTTAATATTTCTAATGCAATTTCTTTAAATTCTTCAGGATCATAAAGATTTATTAAATCTTCCATCATTTCCATATACATATAATCATCTTGAACTTCCAAAAGATCATTTATATCATTTAAAAATCTTTCTGTATTTTTTTGGTCTATTTTTAATGCAGCTTTATAATATGTTTCATCCATTATATCTTTGATAAAATTTATAACTGTTTTTTTTGTAAAATCGAAATCAAATCTAATTGATAAATCTTCATATACATCAGCATAAGAATAACCATCGTATATTTTCACAAAAAAATGATATAAATTATCTGTAATTTCTTCATTAGTTCCATCTAAAATATTATCTATTTTTTTCTGAACTTCTTCTAATGGTACACCTACCATTTTATCTCTTAAAGATTCGTTTATGTAATCATTAAATTTTGTAATCATTATTAGTTATAATTTTTCAATATTTATATATAAAATAAATATATTCTTTTATAATGATTAAGAAGTATAAAGATTTTAATGAATCACTCAGGGATAAGATGATACCTAAAGATGAAAAAGAAGTTAATGATAAAATTGATGCTAAACTTAAAGATTTTTCAAAGATATCATATGCAGATATTGCAGATTTATGGGTGTTAGCAAATAAAGAAACTAGAAAACGAATTGAAAATAAATTTATCGAAACTGAAACATTAGAAATATTTCAAGGTATGTTACGTAGTCACTACTTAACACAATATATAGATAGTGATTTAGCAAAAACTGATGAATGGATGCAATAATATGAAAAATATAAGGAAATATCAAAATTTTAATGTATCTTTACCAATTAACAAAAAAGTGAAGAAGGATGTAAGAAGTAGACTATTTACTTTTAATATATAAATTTATGGCAAGACCGAGACTTTATACATTGAATGAAAAATATTTTGATGAAATAGATACAGATAATAAAGCATATTTATTGGGATTTATATATGCTGATGGGTGTATTTCTAATAATAGATTAGAAATTTCTTTATCAAACAAAGATAAAAAAATATTAGAATTTATAAAAGATGAATTAGAATATAATGGTCCAATTTCGGAATATAATATTAAAAATAATAAATATAATAGATTAACTATATGTTCTAAAAAATTAAGTTATACCTTGGTTAAAAAAGGTATATTAGAAAATAAAACATATACATCAAAAACATTACCATTTTTTAATAATAGATTTAGTCCTTTTTTATTGGGGTTTTTTGATGGTGATGGATCAATTTATAAATCATTTAATAAATCAAAAAATATTACAGAATATGGTATTTGTTTTGCATGTAATCAATCTATATTATTAGAAATTAAAGAATTAATAATTGATTATAATATATCATCATGTGAAATAAGAAAACGATATAATAATGATATATCTTGTATGTTAGAAATTAGGGGAAATATAAATATAGAAAAAATGTATAACTTTTTATATAATAATAAAACAACTTGTTATTTAGAAAGAAAAAATAATTTATTCGTTGAATTCATTACACAATTAAAAAAAATAAATAGAAGAAATATACCACAAAACACAATTAATGAAATCAAAAAATTATACATTAGTGGAAATAAACAATATGAAATTGCGAATAAATTAAAAATACCAAATTCTAGTATCAGATGTGTTATACAAAGACTTAGAAAAAATAATGAAATTTTAAATTAAAAAAATTATATTTATATATAAATAAAAAGTGTTTATATTATGATTAAAAAGTTTGATGATATGATAAATAAACGTAAAAAAGTTGATATGGATATCCCTAATGATGTTATTGACTTTTATAACTTATTCCATAAAAAAGGATATAATTTATATATAGTTGGTGGTGCAGTGCGAGATTTTTTAATGGGGAAAGACCCACACGACTTTGATCTGGTTACTAACGCAACATCTGAAAAATCAATGGAAATTCTTAAAGATTATAAGACAGATTTACAGGGTGTCCAGTTTGGTGTTGTTAGGGTATTTACTAAAGATGAACCTGAAGGATATGAAATCGCTTCTTATAGAAAAGATATATCTAAAGAT
>Ga0210003_1000990_pt1 | contig 25278 bp, 38 predicted proteins | sample LantaG_FD_182804 | JGI IMG/M metagenome (GOLD analysis project Ga0210003, IMG submission 182804) | Deep subsurface microbial communities from Baltic Sea to uncover new lineages of life (NeLLi) - Landsort_02402 metaG (SPAdes) (version 2) | ecosystem: Environmental > Aquatic > Marine > Oceanic >... | reverse complement strand
TTATCAGCCATAAATCTAATAACCTCAATAAATTTTTGAATTTCCTACGCTTGGAAGGAACATTCAAGCTTTAAATGCTTTGAGCGTTTAAGCGCAGCAAGTTTTAGACTTTCGCCTTAATCCTCTTAACTAAAAAATTAAGGATGAGAGCATAAGCGTGATAGCAAAAACTGCAAGACGTTCATAACATCTCATCCTAATTTCCATATACCATAAATCTACATAATCTCAATCAATTTGTCAATATCTAATTATGCTATCCATACTTCCGTGTGGTGTATCGCCATTGAGTTCTGCGGTCTTGTTACCATGATAATCGGATGGTCTATTGTCTTCGTTGCATCCTGCGGATCCGTTATCCTGACTTTCATCATATGGTTAATCGTCTGGACCGGCTTGAAGAACAGCTTTGCGAATGATAGAACTTCCTCTCCCTGATAGTTCCGGATAAGCTTATTCGTGTACATGATTCGGCAAGTTACGTTAGGGATTATTGCTTCTGCTGGCTCTAACCACGGACCTGTAGTAGTATCTATCAGGTCGACTTTGTTGATTAATAAGGAATTATAACTCATTTTATTTTCCCTTCAAGAATCTATTTTTCACAATCAATGCCATTTTCCAATCAGGATGATCGGGAGGCACAATCATCGGAAAAAGAAATATCTTTTCCGGTATCCTTTTCATTATCCAATTTATGACTGTTCCTACATAAAGCGTGCGGTAAGGCACGGGTGTATAATCGTGCATAAAAAGAAGACCGCCATCACGTACACGGCCATAGCCATACATGATATCACCCGCAACCTGGGGAAGCTCATGATCCCCATCAACCAAGATGAGATCAAATTCTTTTGGCAAATCTACTGACGGCAGGAAAAAACTGTTGCTTACAATCGGTATGATATTCTTCCCCCTGTCTATATTATGCTGATATAATCCTGTCAATGGATGTTTCGGCATACTCCTAACATTTCTTCCCCAATTAGGATCGCTTGCCGGAATATCAATCGTATATATTTTCGCATCTGGAAATAACCTTGAAAATACGATTGTGCTCTGTGCCATCCCAGAGCCAATTTCGAGAACATTCTTTACATCTTTTAGGATTAACGATGCCATTGCATAATAAAACCTATCAAAAAGCGGTCCGTCCTTTCTATAATATTTGATCGGCTGTGGGTTCGGCGGTATATGCACTCGGTCAATCAGCATCCCATCTTCGCCCAAGCTAATTAATTTTTTTTCTATGTCATCTATGTTTACACCAAAAATTTCGCATACCGCCTTCATCTTTTGTCTTTCTAGTTCATTCGACATTTTTTTTGCTCCTGTTTTATGCTTTTGTTATGCTTATAATAACTCTGCGAGCTCCAAATTTTTTAATGCTTTTTATATTAACAATTTTATCATATCTCTGCCTTATTGCAACATCAGAACTGAAACATCTTACATGACTACTCCCAACATTGGCCCAATTTGGGAGAGAGAATATAAATGGAATATTTGGCCTCAGATTCTTTATAACATCAAAATCCCTTGCAATATGTTCTAAAACCTCTATGGCTAAATAGGCATCATATTCACCTTCATAATTCTTTTTATCCAAAGCATTGCCAACCCATACGTTGTCTAACTTATTATGCTTTTTACAGATATTAATAGCTACAGAGCTAATATCAAATCCATGACAAACAAGGCCACTATCCCGACAAAGCGAAAGAAGCATTCCTATTCCACATCCAATATCAAGCATGGTCTTTATTCCACGTCGTTTCAGTTCAGCAATAACATACCTATGTCTTGGTATCATTTCAGGTTTTTTCCATCCAGTTTCCTCGAAACTTTCATCATAAAACGATGCAGGTCTTTCTATATCTGGCATTTAATATCTCCGTGGCAAAATTCCTAATTTCATTTTTTCCTCAACCATGCAATTCTTGATTCTGGCTGGTTATAATTATCTGGAAGCAATCGAAACTTTTCATCAATAATTCCACCAAAATAATTAACGACACTCAATATATCATTAATATTACTCAAAGTGGTATAGTCATGCATAAACAGAAAGCCATCCTTTTTAAGCCGGCTATAGCTATACATTGTATCGCAGCCAACAACAGGATGATTGTGTCCGCCATCTATAAAAATCAAATCGAATTTCATTGGCAAATCAATCAAGGGCAACAAAAGACTGTTGGTTATTATAAGATGAATATTATCCCGCGATATGTTGTCTTTGTATTCCTTGGCCTCTTCTTTAGTCTGTCTCCATGATAGCTTTTTATAGTCGGGATCAGTATCAGAAATGTCAATTGTATATATGTTTGATTTTGGAAAAATCTTCGATAATATCCTTACGTTATTTCCGGCTCCAGTTCCTATCTCCAAAATATTTGTAATAGATTTTATTGCATAGGCAATCGCTGCAAAACAAACGATCAAAATAGACTTCGTTCCCGACTTGTATTGAGGCTCACCAATCTTTAAGATTTGTTTTTCTGCCTGTTCTACCGAATATCCAAATTCAGAACAGAAATTCTGTAACTCATTGCGTATTTGATCGATCACTTTATTTTCCTCACATCCTCAATGTATCGCCAGGGATGGCTATCTAATATCTCAGGATGCTTTCCATTATAAACATAGACATCATGGGGATTGGTTCCCAACGTAAAAGCGACGGCATCTTTCTGCTTTAAAAAGTCCTCATCATTTCTCCATTCAATTTCCATCCATTTCTTGAATCTGCCTATTGATGTGCTTGTCCCTTTTTCTATAGACATGACTTGACGAGCATTCATTCGTTCAGGCCTTTTTATTAACGTATAATGAAATGTGGTTATATCAAGTTCTTTTTGATTGATTGAATACAAAGCGCCACCTTTATAATGAATGTTTGCAATCGGCGTATAATAGCAGCCGCTTGTAATTCTATCAAAAGGAATGCCACCAGTTGTCAAGGAGCTAAAGCGAAAATTGTATGTGAATTTGCGTTGTTTGAATTTAATCTTATCATAATTAGTAGTTTCAAGAGTTTTTCTGATCTTTTTTAAGTCATCATCAAACCAAAAAATGTCATCATCCCATTGAATTATCCAATTTCCAGGCTGCCATGATTCGAAAGAATTGTTTATTATACTAAAAATTCGGCACTGGACACGATCGTATCTTTGCCGTTCTAGTCCGTTCTTCTTATAATCTATATTCAGGACTTTTAGTTTCGGATGCTTTAAAGAATTTAGATATTCTACTGTCCCATCCGTAGAATGTTTCGGATATTGATTTGAATGACAGCCCTCTACAACTATCACCTCATCGCAAAAATCAAGCGCCTGCTTAAGGGATAATTTGAAAAATTCCAGATTGTTCCAAGTAACAACAGCCCCAAGAATCTTCATAGTCCTCTCGCATATTTGGAATAAAATGTTTTTGGCACAAGATTGAATTCAGCCAATAGCCAGATCAGCCATCTATATCGCCTGAACATCCTGTGATACGTCTCGAAATCTTTATGGGTTCTCCTTGTCTTGTCATTCATGTAAGTCTCAAGCTTGGGATAATCTTTCTTTATTCTTTGCAAAAGCCCTTTAGGCATATATGGCTTTTTTTCAAGCTCTTCCGTTGCCTCACTTTTTGTCATCCAGCCTTGTCGAACATGTGTTGAGAGTTCGATGATTCTTTTGTCTATATTGAATTTCTTAGGCAAAAGATAAGATGTTACGAATGTGCAGTAATCATTCTCCAATCGAAGTCCTCCATAATCCTGCCAGCCAAATTTTTCTGCCAATAATTTCTTTGCCTCAGATTTTCTATACTGAATATAATCCAACGGGCGTATTTCCTTAATCCCAAGAAGGGCAGTCTTCAGATGATCCGAAAATCTTGCCAATGGAAAATTAGATAACTGTTCTTTCCAGTGCCAATAATAAACACTTTCAACATATTTCGCATCTAAATATGACCAACCAAGAGGAACAGAGCCTTCAGTCCTGAACGAATGGCCGACCAGGACGTATTTGATCTTATACCGCCTGGCTGTATCTTTCCAGGTGGCCATTATTGCCATGTCCTGAGGAGCGTCTGCATCCTGAACGGATGCCTCAAGAAAGGCCGTATTCAACTTCGTATATGTTTTCTTGTTTATTTGTATTCTGAGAAAATCGATATTCAGGGCATTCACAATATTTTTCATATTGTTTTCAGCCTGGCTTGTGTTCCAATGATTATCCAAATGAACAGCAAGAACACGCAAGCCAAAAGCTTTTACTGCCAGATAGAGAAGATAGGATGAATCGCATCCCCCACTTATCCCTACGATGCAGTCATATCGTTTTCCCCTGCCCGCCTTTTTTATTTTGGCAATCAAACGGTGAAGCCTCCCATCATCTATCGGATTTTGCTCATTCAGTTTGTCATGAAGCCTGCAGAGATCGCAGATGCCATCCTTGATTTTCATGTCAGGAATATAATCCCCGACCAAGCATCTTTTACACATCGCTATTTTCATAATTTCCTTATGTCGTCAACGTCCTTCCAGGGATGATCGTCAAGAATCGAAGGATGTCTATCCTCATATTTATGCAAGATAAAATTGCCTATATAGCATGGATATTCTTTGCTGTCTTCCAATTTGAAATTATCCCAATTTGTATCAAACCATTTCAGCATGTTGGGATACATGCTGGATGTCCTCATTCTCATCCGCATCCTCCCTCTCGGCTTTAACCAATAATAATGATAATGACCGATTCGGGGGATCGTTATCATGTTTTTGCCCGGATTTACATAATGATGAGTAGGCTTAAAATAAAGACCTTCTGTTTTCTTGACGATAACAGCCCTCGGCTGTATCTCTCCAAAATCGATACGCCATCTGAAACCAAAAGCAAATCCATATCCCAATGCCTTAATATAATCAGCCTTCCCCTCTCTCATTATTTCATTTGTTTCTGCAATCCATTCATCAGTGAAAAATTCGTCTGCATCAAGGTGAATGAAGTAATCCCCCATATTGCAGTAATCAAGACCCAAATTAAAATTAGCGCATTGATTAAACCTATAATTATTATGCTTTCTTATTGTGTTTATAATCTTTATTCTTCCAGGGTATTGCTTTGTTTTATCAGCCACGATATCTAACGTGTCATCATCAGATCGTTTGGGAATATCAGGGAAGGCAATGAATTGAGACCCTTCGCAAACAATTAGCTCATCGCAGAAATTCATAGCCTGATCTATCGCATAACCAATCCAGTTGATTTCATTATAAACTTGTATAAATCCTATTTTCATTTCATTATACCTTTCTGAGCCATGCAATCTTGGATCCGCCCGTCATTATGGACGGAAGGAATTTTACATTTTCTTCTATTCGATTATTTACGTAATCTATGGTTGGCTTGACATTTAACTTTACCCCACCATAATCATGCATGAACAGAAAGCCGCCTGAGCACAATCTATTATAAGAAAACATAATATCCCACGCCACAACAGGATAGCAATGGCCTCCATCAACCCATATCAAATCAAACTTACTGGGAAGCTTTAGGGATGGCAGAAAGAAACTGTTTGTTTCGATAAAAACAATATTATCTTTACTTATGTTTTTCTTGAAATTTTCCAAATTCCCTTTATCTCGATTTCTGTATGCATATTCTTTATAGTCGTCGTCATCTTCGGGAAGATCAACTGTATATATCATTGCATTTGGGAATAATGCAGATAACACGGCAGTCGTCTTTCCTAGCCCAGTACCCTGCTCAAGAATGTTTCTGGCATTTTTCAATATATATGATATGGTGGAAAAATAAAGCATATGCCAATTTCCGGCCCTGCTTCCATCCTCTTTGAAATAGCCTCCTCCATCTACTGGAAAAACCCCTCGAAGCTTGCTCTCTGCTTCTTCCAGGCCTATGCCAAAATCGGTACAGAATCTAGCTGCCATGTCTAAATTACTCAATTATTTTCTCCCATCTCTTGATGAATTTGGGGATTGTGAAATCGGATATCAAGGGTTGACAGTCTTCAACTATTTTTTCCTGGAGCTGCTTGTCAGCCAATAGATAATGCAGTTTGTCCCCCATGTCTTCAGGATCGTCTTTCTTATGGTATGGAACATTGTCTCCATAGACTTCTCTGAATACATCTAAATCGCTCAATAAAACCGGAACTCTACAATATAAAGATTCGATTGGAGTCATGCCCCAGCCCTCATGAATGGATGGCGAGACAAGAACATCCGCACTCTTTAGTAGCCCCATAACTATTCTTGTATCTTTATTGCAATAAAAATCGACATCGGTATGCAACTCTTCTGCTAATTCCTTGAGCTTGCCATAATCTCCGGTACCTACACAAACAAGTTTTCTATCCAGATTGCTTATTGCTTTTATAGATATATCAAAGCGCTTATTCTGTGCAAACCTGCCGATCTGAATAATATGCCCACTCTTTTTCTTCTGGGGAATCATATCAATATCCTTTGTATCAATATAGAAATATACTTGCTCGCTTCTTATGTCAAATTTCTCCTTCAGTATCCGCTGTGTAAACTTGCTTGCACTAATCACTTTGTCGCATTTCCGCAGATTCGATATTGTCTTTTTTATATAATTATCCCTCCAGTGATTTTTTTGGATTTCAGAATTTGTCCTGCACCATTCTCTCCAGGAATAAGGAATATCCCATACCCAACAAATCAATGGTTTCCCATACTGTTGTTTTGCTGCCATAGCTTTACCCAACTGCGATGCACTTCCACAATAAATCAAATCAACATCTGCTGTGCAGTGATTATGTAAGAATTTATGGTTCTTGACATAAGGGACAAATAATCTGTGATGTTTATTCGGAGAAAAATATGATATCAGCATAGGCTTTCCTTCATATATTCAAGCGCATCCCTAATTCTATCTGTATAAGTCGCATTTCCATGTACCCATTTATAACCTATTCCAGCAACTTCTTTTCTCTCTTTTTCATGGCCTAACCAGTAATTTATTTTTGTTACAATATCTTTTGTGTTTTTATAATAATCTAAAATATTGGAAGGGAAAATTTCATGCAAATCGTTTCTATAAAGCTCCAACAGAAAGCCTCCGGCACCCATTATTTTATAATCTCTGACTGACACGCATTTGCCATTTTCTGGATAGGCAGAACAGCCCAGATTGATTTTTGAAAGGGCGACCATCTTATTGTGTTCTTCGTTATAAATCCCAGTCCAATGCTTGAAGTTTATTCCCGTCTTCTTAACCGGAATTAAATACTTGTCTCTGAATTTATGATGTTTTCCCGCCAGATTTCCGCAGAACGAAATATCACATGAATACTTTTTGATATCTGTACTGGTCATATTTTTTGGTTTGTCGTAGACCTCATTCTGCAACCCCTGCGGAAGCCAGAATGTGTTTGGATTTAATTTTTTCCATTCCGGAATTTGGTTGTAATTTACAACAAAATGATAATCACAGATATTTATAAGAGGAAATAGTCCTTTCCAATTCTCTATATTCTTTCGCGTATCTGGGTTCCACATGCAGACAACTGGATTAAATTCTTGTTTTATTTGCCTGATTTGCTCTGTCACTTCCGGCGTTTTTGTGCAAAAAACCAGATCGCCACCGGATTCGCAATAACTCTCATAAATCTTATTAGTCTGAAGCCTGGCATCGATTGCCTTAACCTTGTGTCCCAGCCATTCAAAGGCGTGTTTTATTGCCGGTCCGGTCTGACCGTTGGCCATCGGAAACACAAGAAACACTCTCATTTTAATTCTCTATAATTTTTAAGATAATATTCTTTATAAAATATTTCCCTTATTTCTCTTGCTTTCTCATTATGGAAAAGACAGCCGCTATCATTCGATGATTCAAGATTTTTGTATCTCTTGGTCGGGACCACATATTTCGGAACTTCCGGGAAAGCCTTCATTTGCCAGTACAAATCCTCAACTGGAGTCTGGCAGTCCTTCAAATCGAATGCCAGGTATTCTCTTGGTGAGAATGTGATGACTCCTACAAAATCAACCTTCTGAATTTTATCGACTTTATAAGATGCACAAAATGAAGTCTTTCTATAATAACTTTCTCCATTGAAGCGTCTGCCTATTATTCCGCATATTCCATTTGAGCCGGCTTCAGCCCACCCATTATGGATATCTTTGATAAATCCCGGCAATGGCATGACGTCGTCATCGGCTTTTATGACAAAGTCCCCGGAGGTAAGATTCGCAACTGCATGGCGTGCTTTGCTTCCACAGTCAGGGATGACATGCACTATATTCACTGGCAGTGAGGTCTTATAGCCAGGACCGCAGTCGCAGAGCCATACATCAGGCGTTTCGGAAAGCCAGGCATTCAAAACAGCATCTAAATCCTTGTATCGCCTGTGTGTCAATACCACTATACTAATATTCATGTTATACCCCTATCCTGATGCCAAATTCTTCTAGTATTCCTGATGTTTTATCCTGACTTATGGAATAGCCCTGGCCTGTTCTCCTGCCAATTTCAATCCCATTCCTTCTCGGATCAACATGAAGATTCATCTTGTGGTCCAGACAGCAAACCATTCTGTCTTTGATTATTATTGGATCGAACCGATTCCTTACCTTCGTCAAATCGCATCTGCAATGCTCATAAAAGCTCTCTTGAGTAAAGGTTCCCGGGCTGTACTTTATGGCAATATTTGGCATTGACCACCGAACAAATGTTGACATTTTCCTTGTACGAATATCATATATATAACCGTTGCAGAACATGAGCATGGGGATGTCACGCAAGGGGCTTAAAATCTCTTTAGTTTTCCTCTCCACATCTCTATGGTACAGATCATCCGAATCAATCTTCAGGAAATATAGCTGCTTGTTGTTATTCTCAAGATATGAAATCTTTTTGTTCTCATCAAACACAAAGTCAACAATATCCATTTCCGGATGCTTTTCTTTCATGGTCTTAACTTTAGGAGCAAGAATGCTTTCCGATTCTTCCAAGCAAGTCATCCAGACACGAAAATGATTGTCAGTCTGGTTAAGCAAGGATCTGAGCGTATATCGCTGGAAAAGCTCTAGCCTATAATCAAGCCAGTCAGAATTGGTGTTGTTGCCTAAGTGAGGCATTTTCACATTGAATAACACCAGCACATAATAATTGCACTTATTCATTATCGCCCCAAATCAATCCTTTTGCCTTGCGCCCTAACGACATCTTTTGGTCTTTTCTTCTGAATATCCTGGCTTCTGCATGAGTATTATCGCTTTCTGATTTATAGAAGCCCGGATGATAATGGTTTATCCCAGCTTTTGTTTCAAAATGCAATTTTCCCAGTTTTACGGCCAGGCGCTCTATTTCCTGGCATGAGAAATGGAAATATCCGGGATAGAAAAGTTTTTTCTGAGGATAGCGGCAAAGAAACTTCTGACCAATAAGAGCCACCCCGGTCTTGCTTTGTGAATGGCTATTTATTATTTTAAAGCCCACTACCCCATCTTCATCTGGAAATATTTTCTGCATCTTCTCTGCGGCAATTGAAATTGAATCCGGCAGGAAGTCTATATCATCAACCGCATATAGCAATGCATCTTCTACGGTTTGGGTCACAAGATTGCGGCAGTATACCGAGCCGCTGTGATCGCGTACGAAAATTATTCGGTCTACTAGACCATCATTTGAAGTCAAGAGCTTATAGGCCGTCTCTTTGTCTCCGTCGCATACAACAATAACATTAAGGATAAGTCCTGGAATTTGTTTTGGGATAGACTTCAAGCAATGCTGTAGCTTATCCCAACGATTTCTGGTAGGGATTATCAAATCAATTTTTTTCATGTAACAATTCCTTATATGCGGATATGTATGGCTTTAATCTCTCAATCGGATGCCAGTTTTGAAGAACCCACAGCCTTGAGAATTCCTGCAGGCATCTTATGTTCGCTACGTTATCAATTAAATTTATCAGTGTGGTCTCAAGTGAATCCAAATCAGCATAGACAAATGGCATGCTTTCATTTCGATTGAGAACAACACAGCCAAAGCACAGCCCTTCAAGGCTTGTCCTGTGCCAATTTCCAGTGACAACATCATCAATAAGTATATCCGACCTTTGCTTCCGCTTCAAATTTTCCTCATACGGAAGCCTTTCGATCCATTCGATTTCAACATCTCTTTTTGATGCAACTAAATTCAGTATTCCCTTCACTTCATAATAACCCTTGCTTATCAAACTGCCGACCGAAGCCCTGGTAGTCGGCGCGAATGCTATTCTTATTTTGGGTCCTCTCTTTATCGGTCTATATTCATCCGGATCAATGATGTTAGGCAGTCCTTTGAGTTTATATTCCTTTAGTTGCAATGGCTGGTCAATGGTATAGCAAGCATCTGCAAATGACATTAGTTCTCGCCAATTCCCAAGCCTTGGAAGAGAATGAAATTGGGCAAGCACTTTCTGCGAACTCTTATGCTGAGTCAATACCGGGCTCAAATAGTTATGAACATGCCAGAGATCACTTTCATCCAACGCTTTGCTTGCTGTGCCGTTATTTGAATTCCAGAGCAAATGAAAAGGGAATATTCGCCCATCATTATATCTGTTTCTTTCGTTAATGTATGCTACTTCATGATTCGTGTATTTCTTCAATGCTTTGTAAAGTTCCCACGGAGCAGCCGCTAAAGGTGTACGACTATAGATGCAGATATTGATGATGTTCCTCCTTAAAATTTCATTTTGCCTTGTCTATGCCACCGATAGATTCTCGTTCGATATCATCACCATGAAATTTAACCTCATATACCTCAAGACAAACAACAGAAGTCAAGGCCTTAAATTGATGATATACTCCGGGCTGAATTTCAGTCTGCTCACCCTGCCATAACACGGTCTCATCTTTTACTCCCTCTGAAGTCCAGATTATTAGCTTTAAATTCCCTGAAATGATATAAAAGGTATTTGACTTGCTGCCATGCCGATGTTTCGAGCAGTATCCGCCCTTTTCGATGTTTAGAATATGTATTGCTGTATTATCATTGCAGAACAATAGATCAGTCGTACCCCAAATCTTGCCTTTTTTCAATGTAGTACCTCCTTATAATGCTTTTTAGGAAAGCAGTCTAGTGCCGAGTCGGGATTCAGATTAATCACCTTAATCTTTGTTTTATTTTTGATTTCGTTTGCAGCATAATTAAAATATTTCTTATAGCTTTCTAACACGTTCGATTTCATCGGGCTTTTATGTCCGTCATGCCAGTGTGTCTTTTTGCCATTGCATCTCATATCAAAACCTAAAAGATAGATTCGCTTGGACCCCAAGCATACAGCCAGATTCAATGCGCCGTAGCCGGAATTATTGCCGTGTCCTATGCCGTCTTTCATTGTCGTTGGGAAAGCCTTGAAACCTTTTGAATAGTTCATATAGACAGGAATTATAAAGATGTTTTCTGGCAGCTTGCAGGTATACGTACACAGCCAAACTTTGTAAGTTTTTGATTTTTGGAATTTTGAGCTGGCATCAACGCCGTATTGATTTTGCAGAATCCAGTTTAGATATCGGGTGTCCATTGAGAATATGATTGTTGGATCGAACTTCTCGAATACCCTGTTTATCCCTATCGTGCGCTTGCCTTTCAGTAGAGACCAGTCGAAATCCTCAAGGCTCGGTCCGCCACCTATAATATAGCTATCCTTATCCTTCCAACTGTTATCGGGTAATACTTCTATCAGGTTGCGATTGCTGAGTTTTTCAGCCTTGAATACATATCTTTCTGGATGGAATGGATGTCGCCTCTCATTAATAACCATATTAGACACATTCGCAGTTATGTTTTTATTTCTCCTTTTGTTCCTCGTCACGGTGCCATTACTATAGGCTTTCTCTTCACATACAGACGCAGGAACTGATCGGCCTCCAAGATGCCAGTCAGGATTTCGTCTTGTGAGCCGGCAAGATTCGTATAGGAATAGTCTCCTATCTTCTCGGCTTTCTTGTATGAGATATTAGTATAGAGCGATGGGTCGTTCTCCCACTTGGCTAGAATTATGGCTGCCTGCTTTATAGCCTCCGGCACAGCGCCCTCATCGCCATAAGTGCCCTGGATCCAGATATTGTTGTAGCCTCTGGGGAATATGCCAGCCTCGTATACCGAAGCCAGCCTATATATCAGTTCCGGATCAAAAGCACCACCAGAACCGGAAGTGCAAGGGTCAAGGAATATGGAGTTCTTATCCCATGTGTACCAGGAATCAGGCATTTCAATACATGAAACATATACATGAGTGACAGTGATTATGTCCGACTCAAGCGGAATGAAAAGCCGGTTCTTGTCATTGCCATTGAGCTTAATGTCGAATTCTTCGCCACCGAAATGCGTATTACAAATCTTGTCGATTAACTGCTCGACCTTATCGATTATGGCTTTATAGTCATCATAATCCGATCCACTTGGCCAGTTATCTATCTCATAAGCACAAATGTAGTCTCCACAGTATTCTCCTGATTCAGGCATGGGATGCTCCTTTTAGAAAAGATAAGTTGTGAATGGGGCTGCAAACCGTGAAGCCTACAGCCCCTTAATTAACATCCAGATGAACAATGTGCTATTCTAGGAATCGTATATCTTCTCATCAGCCAATCACTCTCTTCTGCGCACATTTCACGTAATCAACCAGCAATGTCTTTGCTGCGTCTTCTCCTGCCATAACTCCGAACCCGAGTGCAAGTTCGGTAACAGGAATGGTAGTGGTGATCTGGCCAGTACAGAGAACAGTCTGCGGATAATCCCCATCTTGAATTACCCACCAACGGATGGTTCCTGCGCCATCCCAGTGGATTCCGATTCTGCCCCAGGTGTGAGAGCCCATAATACAACCAGTTGCCTGATTTGTGACCACTCCGCCAAGTGACGTAGAGGCTATAAGTGCATCAGAACCATCTGCCTGCCTTACAACCACATAGTTATTGCATCCGCCAAACCATGTTGTTCTCTGAATCAGTCCGAACCAAAAATCGCTTTGAATTGCATCATCCAAATGAAACCGGCCTTCAGCATATAGTGGATAGCAGTTTACAAGCTGCCAACATTCGCAACACTGAATCATTTCTCCATAGTCATCATCATCACCGCCGGTAGTCAAATTCAATACTCCATTAACCGCATCTGTGCAAACAGGGGCTGCTAATCCCGAAACTCTTGGCATTTCATTGATGTCCCAGACTCCGCAACCATCTTCAGTACAAAGGCAAGGTGTGCCACAGAAGTCGTCCTCGAATCTATGTGCATCCATGATATCAACAATGTCTTTTAGCCACTGTAATTTATCATGCTGAATATGCAAATTGTGCATCGCAAAATCACGCCAGATCAGTTCAGGTTGGTGGGCAAGGTCGTTGTCTAAAACTTTAGGATATTCCATCTTTTTCCTCCAAATTTTCAATCAATATTTTCTTCGTCATTTTGAAAACGCCAGAGATTCCCTTTGCCGAAGCCATAGAGCGCAATTGCTGTATTTTGAATTTCGAATAATCCACTTTCACCTCTTCGATTATCCTGACTTCCAACTGTATGTCTCTGCGCTTGCTGTAATCCTGCAACTGTTTAATGAGCCTCGGATCTCTTAGCTCTATGGGAACAAGCCTGTTAAGCCATAGGTTGCCCTGGCATGAGGGAAATACTCTCGGCCTTCCATAATTAGTGACTACTGCTAACATTTATGCTCCAGGCACTTCAAGAATACGATTGCGTTCACGTTTTCGATCGCCACTCCAACTTTCATGCTGTAATAGTAATAGGTGCATTCGTCCGCAGCACTTCTTTCAGGCTCAATTTTAATCTGTCTCTGGATTCCAATTATCAGGTTGTTCTTCGGAGTCAGCATCGCATCAGTAAATTCTCCCCCGAGAATTCCGTAATCAGGGGCAGTCCCAAGATTGGTAGGCATGAGTGGAACATCAACAATGGGAACTTTATGATAAGGGGTAAAGCCACCGTCTGTGATTGTCACGTCTCCGAGCGGCGTGCCTCTGCGCTCGAGTGCCATTAGATAGTCCTGCGTAACAAGATCGGAGTTTAGGAACACCATGTCCTTCAATCCCCCCATCTTATATTTCGAGGGCATATTCTTCAGCATCATCCCGTATTTGATTTCAAGATTAAACGGTGCGACACTCGACTGTTCTGCAATCTTCCCTGCCATCTCAAAATGAGCATCTGCATCCTCATGACCGCTCTCGCAGGCCGCTCCGCTTTCGCACAAACAAGCGCTCTTGATGTGTGCCGCTCCGCAAACCGAGTTGTAATACTGGCCTCCAACCTGGCTGTTGTTTATGATATAGCGCCAGCCATCGAACTTACTTTCTATATTTTGGGGACACCAGGCATTGTAGGAATGGGTGTCAGCCATATAGCTTGCATATTCCAATTCATTAGCTGTCTTTTTTGCGATTATCGACATGAGATGGGTCTTATATGCGGCGCCCTCTAATCCTTCCTCGAGATCGCTGTCATATACGGGTGCGCATCCTCTGAATTCATGAGCGGTAATGGTTATGAGATTGTGGGTCCACTGTTTCTTATAGTCGCTCTCATCGAAAGCATCAGCTGGGTACAGGAAATGGCCATCGCCGAATCCCAAGTGACGAATGCGCTTGGTAGGTTTTGACATCTTTATGATTCTGGCATAGTTCTTCAAAACACTTTCATCGACAATACAGTCGATAAAACGGTCGGCTTCTTCGGGTGGCAGGTCAATGGTCGGCAGGGAGATCAGATTATACTTCTCAATTCTTTTCTTTTTGAGCAAATCCTTCGTATCTTTCATTATTTCAATCCTCCATAAAATTTTTCTATCTTACTACTGGTATTGATGGGAAGGGATCTTCCACATCCTTATCACCGTCAGCGTCTTCGTCTGGACCTTCGATGCTTTTTTTTGTTCCTTTGACTTTTTTGAGATCCTCAACATCTTGCTTAAGATTCTTGAAATCCTCATCTTTCTGTTTCTGCTTCTCTTCATTCTCTTTCTTCACTCTCTCTTTATCGGCCTTCTCAAGCTCATCGAGCCTTTCAAGTCTTTTCACGATATCATCTGATAGCTTTTCGCCATCTTTACCTTTGAACTTCTCGGTCTTTTCACCAATAAGCTTCACAATAATTTCCTGGATTTTCTTCAACTGCTCGATTGTTGCCTTTGAAAGCGATGCTCCGGCTTTCTCTACGTCCTCAAAATCAAGTGCGGATTCCTTTTCCGGATAATCATAAGTCGCACTCTTCGCAAGCGACAAGAAAGCTTCGTCTAATGTTGGGCCAAAAGCGTCTCGATACCCTTCGACTTCTTCAAGAGCCTTCCTGATTTCTTCAACCTTCTCTTCAGGAAGCGCTTTTATCTTCTCGACAGAATTGTCATCGATTGTTTCGTCCCCCAGAATTTTCTTCAGAATTTCTAATAGTTCTTTCATTTTTAACTTCTCCTGTTTTAAAATATAAAATTTCTTGCGATTAGCAGGCTCATCACAAATAGTGATTTCCTCTATCTCGACATCTTTCAGTTTTCTAGCCATATAAACCAGGCCTCCTTAACTGTGATTATTTTCTTGAATCCCCCCATAAAAAAAGGGCGGTCAAGACTCATTTGCATAAACAAGCCCTGAACGCCCTTAAGAACGTTCGCAAATCCTGAAGATTTCGACTTCTAGCTTCAGGCTCTAATCAAACGATTATCTATAAAATAAATTATTCTTTTCTGTTTGTCAAGTTTTATTCCTTAGTTGCTTTGCCACCCATCGAAAAACCGCCCAACTTTCCATTCTCAATATCTGTCCATATCTTTTTATTGTCAATCTTAATCATTAGCCACCAAGCATCCTTCTTTATTATCTGTCCGCCTTTCTTTGTATCCTCATCGGGGATGTACGATTCAATGATCGGAAACGTAAAATCCTTCCCCTTGTGATTGATTTTGAACTTCTTATCACCAGTCATATACTTATAAGCCATCTTCTCAATCTCATCTGCTTCCATATAATCGCCTTGGCTATCTTCAACATTCGGTTCATAAATTATCCCCCCAACTATTTGCTGTTTCTTGTCAATCTTATCAAACTTGAAATATTTCTCTCCTGACTCCGTCTTCTCAATCTGCTTCTCCTTCTTCTCCTCTTTTTTCGCAGCCTCAAAGCTTATGTAATTAATCTTATTATCTGATAGGAACTTCTTTGCCTGAGCGACAGTATACTTATCCTTCGGGAATCTCAGAGCCTGCGGAACCCATATCCTGGCCGGCTTACCCTTCGGATGTCCCCAGATTATAGAGATTGAGGCCGGAATGGCTATCTTGAAATATATCTTGCCTCCCTTAGTCCTTCTCCAGTCATCATATTTATTTGGGTCCTGAAGTCGGGCTGAATGTTCATTCTCTTCCTTGGCCATTTTCTCCTTGTGCTCTTTTATCCACTTCTTCGCCTTAGTCATAGTCCAGCCTTTCGCCTTATCAAATATATAAGTCCGAATCTTCTTTTCTTTACCGCAGTACAACGCCTTTATTCCTTCTTTGGCAGATATTGTTATGGTCGCTGTTACTTCGCAGTCCGAGATGGGTATTCTTATTGTTGTGTCTGTCTCTTCCGGCTTTTTTATGGGAAAGGCTTTCTCTAATATTATTTTATGGACGATTTTATTTTTTTCATACTTATGTATTACTATATAACTCATGTTTTTTTCTCCTGAAAAAGCTAAATTATTAGAAGGAATTCTTGATAAAATCTCCAAAAGAGCCTTTTCTATTTTTCGAATTGTGATTTTTTTTCCTATGTAGTTCCACTTCTCGGGATAAACAATCATTTACCATTCCTTTGATTTTTGCTTTAAAGTCATACCTGCCTTCATTTTTTTAGGAATTATATCAGCTTTTTTTGCCTCTTCATCTGACCAGACAACTTCCTGAGTAGATTCTAATCCAGCAATTATATGAAAGATGCCATCTTTTATTTCTTTGTTATCAATATAAGCTTTGCCATTTTTTATTAGAATATGATTTTGTTCAAATAAATTCCCGAGATGATCATATAAAAAACAATGATGGATTTCTTCCTCTCCATTGTTTATTTCCACATGATGAATAAGGTATTCATAATCTTCTAAAACTTCTTCTTTATTTATTTTTTCAGTCTTTGAGGGTGAAGTTTTCTTCCAATAACCATTGCTGGTTTTTTCATGCTTGATTTTCTCCAATCTCTCCTTCGGCTTCAATACCAGATCAAATAGGGACAGGCAGTCTTCGGGCGGATCCTCCTCATATTTCATTATCGCAGGACTTTTACCCAGCTCTTCTTCGAGTACCTGCCTCACCCGCTCTTCAACCTCCACAAGTCTCTTGTCGGCCGTGTCCTTAATGTATATGCTAAACGAACCTATTGATTTCGGACTTTTAAGGAAAGAGCCGGTTATTGAAATATAATCACTCATTACGGGAATATCAGGCAAGCTTTTAACATCTACCCCAACCATATCTTTGCTGAATATCACCTTGTCAAGCTCACTGCTCTTATTGACTTTGAGTTTTCGGCTCTTTATCTCGCCGGAAAGCAATTTATATCTCTCAAGAAAGTCCTTTCTCTCCAGAAAATTAAAGTCGCTCTTTTTGAACAGATTTGTTTTATAGAATTTCTTGAACAGCTGTGTAAATCTCATTCGCAGGTTGAAAAGCTCATTATCATTTTCTTTCTCAAGATTATCTTTCGTTATGCTTTCTATTCGCATCGTAATCCTCCATAATTATCATCTCTTTCTTTTATATACTTCTTTCCACCGGCATTTCGTGCATTTCCAGATGTCTCGACAGCAGGACTGCTTTTTCCGCATATCCGCTCCGCATTTGGGACACTTCTTAGCTTCGGCCATCTTGTCTTTTATGCCTTTTCGTAATCCCATATAAATCATGCAGATAGTTTGAAAGCCTCTGTACCGCAAAAGGCAACAGCAAATACCATAAGCCAAAGACCATGAGAAGTATCGCAAACACAGATACCCAGAAGCTCAAGCACCATCCACATGACATCAGCCTTGCCAGCCACCTGCTTTTTATCGAAAGCCAATCTCTCGGCTTGTCAAAAAGCTCAGAATGGAGCAGCGCTTCCGTTGTTCCTTCGACTGCTATGATTGCTGTTAATAAAATTATAACTCTCATGCGGCCACCCATGCACATTCACAAGCCGGATGAGTCTCACCATCAATAGACCTGGCCTCATCTATGGTGACCACTTGGCCATTTATATTCTCCAAGCACCACTCGCAAGAATCGGAGCTTGAGACCCCCTCAAGCTTTTTTATCCCCATTTGACTATAGCCCTGAAAAGTCCCCTCGTTAAGAGCCATTCTGGTCTCAGTTTTTGAGATTAACTGGGCTCTATATCGGTGCAACCGCCTCGCATGGACTTCCGCCATCTCTCTAATGACTTTCATGGAGTATTCAGGGCGGTTCAGTATCAGCCATTCCTCATAATTTGCAACAGCAAATACCTGCTTCTCTGTGAGCCCAACCAGAGGCCGAAGCTCTTTTGCTATCGCAGGAATCGACTTGCCCTTCTTCACTCCTTCCACTATATAAGCCTTTATGGCATTCTGAGTCTCGAGTGTTACTTCCGTAACAAGTACAGCCGTATGCTTTTCGGCCCATGCAACAGCATCAACTCCGATCTCATCGAAGCGATCCTGCTTCATTATCTTCCGTTCGATTACCGCCTTGCCGCCCTCTCCGAGTATAGCCAGGATCGTGGGCTTCAGTATCAGCTTGCCAGCCTCTTCTATCTCTTTCCAGTCTGCCAGACTTTTAATATTCTTCGACTTAAGATTCGGCAGGCCATGCTGTATATCCTCAATCATCAACCTCATCCACTCGTTTACTTTCGGGCGCAACTTCCGCTCATTCAACGTAATCATTCGCCGCATATTCTTTGCCGCCTTTGGCTTTCGGCCGAGCTTCTCCAATGATGTGCTGATTGACTTGGATAACAATGAAAGCATAATTAGTTCCTACCCCTCGGAAATATAAGATTCGGTGATACCAGTTGTCCGCTTCGCTGCCTTTCCTGCTTCAGCTTCTTCTCATATTCCGCCTTCTGCTTCTTGAGTTCCTCTTCTGATATTTCTTCTATGTGAGAAATGTTATCCTTAATGATAAGCACAGAACCGCCATCAATCTTCTCAAACCAAGTGGCAAGAACCTTATCAAATTTTAGTAATGTTCCTTCATCCAAAAGCTTTCTATCTCCCTTGACGGCGATTGCCCTATTGGGCTGTTTAAGAAATATTAGTAGTGGCATATTTACTCCTTTTCCTTATATAGAAGTTTTTTCGGAATATCGGCAAGGGTTATTGGCACCGCTTCCGTCCCACCCGTCACGGTGATGGTCTTTGTCCCTGCATTATAAGTTACTGCTACGGCCTTTAATTTCTTTCCACAGAATGGGCAATATTTAATTGGCTGATAATCACAACCGCTATTATCAAAATCTATTCTCCACATTATCTGCCATTTACCATCTTTATCATCAAATGGAGAATGCCCACATGGCTCTTCGCAGATTTTTTTAAATTTATCACAACAATATTCACTCATTACTATTCCTTTTCCCTATATGAAAATAACATTTTAGGGCTGGCAATGACATCATTACCATTTCGCACTAGAATCTGCATATTAGTAATTTTAGCAGAAGGATTTTTCGTTAAATATAAATCAAGCCCTTCCCTTAAATCATGCACATCATTAAATTTCATTTATTTCTCCTTATTTAAAATCTGGAATCCTAGCCTCTCTTTCTCTAAGCCATATCAGAAATTTATCAGCTATCCAGGGATTTCTATCTGCCATTTCATAATATGACAAGCCTTTGGGTAATTTTTCAGCAAGATATTCTTCATATAATTTTCGTAACTCAAGTAAAGTATATGATTTATCTTTCATTATAATTCTTTTAAATAATAGAAAAATCTTAGCTTAGGTTTTCTGATTGAATATGTATGAATACCAATCTTTAACAGCCATAAATTTATAGCCACATAATAACCGAAACACATTCCATGAGGAACACGAATTATTTTAATTATCGGATTATCGAATAACTTATTATATTTAACAATTACATTCAATTCAGCCATTTATTTCTCCTTACTCAGCACCTCATCCACCTTAGCTTTCAGCCCCTCAAGCTCAGCCACCAGAGCCCGCTCACGCTTCTCAACTTCCTCCTCTCCGACTGGGACATAAGCAGATGACACATAATACTGCTTGCCCTCTTCATATTCTTTTTCGCCTCGCTTCCGCCTTATCTCATTCGGAGTCATCGCCCCGATCGAGAATAGTATCTGATCCCTCTTGACTTCTGCATCCTTATCCCTCAGATCGACTTCATTCAGCACAAATTCATAAGTCTTACATTCTAGGCCTTCATGTATAATCTTATTTGTAACAAGGCGGTTGATTGTTTTCTCAAGCGGTTTCACGACAGAACTGATGTATATTTTCGTTGACTCTGGTGCGGTCGAACCTCCAAGCGAGCCTTCTTTAGCAATTCCTATCCGGTATGGCGGCATCTTATATGAAACAAGTACTTCTTCGCTCAGGCTGTTTTTGTACCACTCGAATGAACCCTCTTTCTGAGTCTGTTTCATGTCCAATGGTATCCATTCCATTGTCCCACCTTCAGGCGAGTGCATGACTATCGTTTTGTGTGCATTCTCTGTTCGCTTTATCTCAACATCAAGAAAGTCAGATATCTGTTTCCCAGCATCTTTAGACCATTTTCCGGTGAGATATACTATCGCGGCCGGTACTCCATAGTTCTCAAAGAAGGCCAGGTTGTAATCCCGAACAGCTATTAGTCCGAGAACAGAGCCGACAGATGGAAGTATGTTCGGTGCTCCGTAATAGTCGCTTCCGGAATAGTAGTTCCGGTAGAATATCATCTCATTGGCTTTCTTTTCCGAATCGCTTTCCTTCAGCGGCTTTCCGTCCTCGCTGTTAAAATCCTCTTTCAGCCCGAACCGCTTAAACCACATCTTATCGTTGTTACGTATCTGGCAGTACTTATCATGTGATTCATGCACTCGGATCGTTCTGGCAGGGACATGCCAAATGCCATTGATCTCATTCTTATTGCCTCTGGATGTCTCCCAGCCCCACCAGCCTATGACGCCCCAGTCTATGACGCTTCGCTCAAGCGTGTCCTCGAATGTCTCATCCCTATCGCCGCCGGATTCGCTGATGAAGTCCTCTATCTTCTTCTTTTCTGTCTCATTTTCTTTCTTGCCTTCGACTAGCTGCAGAGTCCAGCCCTGGCCTATGACGTCTTTCGCAATCTGTTTAACACAGGCATCGAAATATGAACAGTTATCCTGGAGCTTGAGAAGCGATAATACCTCGAATGGCAGCGGAACAAGCCCATTCTCAGCCAAATACTTTACTTCTCCCAGCTGCTTGCTCTTTACGTCCTTCGATTTCTTGACGCCCTCTGCATCCTTTTTGTCTGTCTTCTGTTTTGTGAACATCTGGTTTGCAGAAAATACGCCTGCCGATGTCACTACCCAGCATTCTTTGTGTTCTTCATTTTCGCTTTCAGGCAACGGGCTTGCCGAGGCCATAGCCGGTTGTTTTTGAGGCGGCAATCCGGATATATAATTTGTCTTTCCTATCCACCAGTTCTTAATTTTTGAGGCTATCTCTTTCATTGTCATTCCTTTAGTTTTATTTTTGGATCCCTTTTAATTCTTATTATAATTGATTCTTTTGTTTCTAATTTTTTCTCCACATATTTCTTAAGCTTATTCCAATCCAAATTTTCAAGCTTAAAACTTGTAAACATTCTATAATATGGGTCGAAATGTTCAGATTCTTTCATTTTCATTCCCTGTGGAGGCTTAGACGGTCTTTGAGAAGACAGCTTAAAATTACGACCTCCCTTCTTTGCTCCTTCTTGAAGTTTTGCGAATATCTTCTTCATTTTTGTTCCTTTAAAAATTCTCTACAGTGCTTAATTTTGTTAATTATATCCCCTATTACATTATTACAATGTATAATAAGTATGCCCCTAGGAACCATATAAACATCACTTTCTATTTTCTGCTTAAGAACCGCAGTCTCCAAAAGCTCATCTTGACAATAAACTATTTGAGATTCAATCATTAATCTATCCATTGTCACTCCTTACACCACCCAGCCTTCCTTCTCTTCTTGAAGCTTCTCTATCTCTGGCTTTGGCTCAGGCTCAGGAGGCAGCTTGAAATCCTTGCCGTATATAAAACGGTTTCTCTTGTGTTCATTGAATCCCAAGGCTGTCAGCCGTTTCCGTAGATCATCTTCCGGGACCGACAGCGAATACGCAAAAGCTCCAAGCGCCGCATGACCATGCTTGGCAATCATCTGCCTAGCCTTCTCGACAAGCGCAATATCATCCAGAATAATAGGGGTTCTCTCTCTCTTCTCCTGGCCTCTGTAGTAGACCTTTCCCGGGCCAAGAGCCTTCAGCCTGTCTTTCATGTGGGTATAAACCGCATAGCGTGAGCCATCGCAACTATGGTCATTATATTCTACCGGCTCATCCAGCACGTTGCCATTCTTATCGACTTTCCATTTGTAGCCGCTAAATTCAGTATTCAAATTCATATTCTCTTCAAGGCTGTACCGCCGGAACCGCTTAACCATATCAATACCATTCTTAACAGATCCTTTTCCTTTGTCCGCAGGCTTTATATTGAAACCCGCCTTGTATATCTCTTCAATCCTCGCCGGCTCAGAGGCATCCGCATATATCTCACGCTGCCTTACTTCCGGAGGCATGGCAGTCTTCATCTTCTCTATCAGCTCATCATTAGTTAAATGCGTCTCGTATATCAATTCTCTGAAATATAATGCCATCGCATCAATATCTATTCCTATTTCTATCAGAGTCGAAGGATTATTGTATCCGAAGTCCATGCCATAGACCGTCTCTTTAACCTCAGGAAATTCTTGTGGTATCTCAGGCCGTCCCCAAATCAAGCCTTTTATTTCAGCATATTCCCCAAGAGCATATATTTTATAATATGATTCATCCTGATTCTTAAGGCCTTCTAATACTTCAATATCAGCCAGTTGAGAAAATGGATTGTCTTTATAAGTCGAGTGTATATAATCATATTCAGTCGATTTTAATTTAGTGTTTATCCATCCGTGTTCATCTGTCGGGTTGCAGGAAAGATACATGCGGTTCGGATTGCCGTCTGTTGTTTTTCTCCGTAGCCGCAACTTGAGAATAATAAAATCTTCCCATGAAAATTCATTGCTTTCTTCCAGCCATTCATAATTGAATTCCGCGCTCTTTATTTTCTCCGGATCGTCAAGTCCTGAGAACTGCATGAAATTGCTTCCATATTCTATCGTGTGAAAGCTCTTATTATGATTCACAAACCTGTATCTGTCATATTCTTTCAATAGGTTTATTATGAGACGGTAGGCTGTCAAACGGTTCGATGGCATCGTCTTTCTTACCACCAGGAACGCCTTGTCCTTCTCCCCGAAGAACTTCTCAATCAGTAGTTGTGCTATCGAATATGATTTGCTACTGTCAGCTCCGCCCACATTCAAAACTACTGGCTTTGCGGCTTCCCGATTTCGTTTATAGACAGAGGTCATTTTTGGAAATGCTTCTCTCATTTCTTTTCCTTAGAATAATCGCTTTCGTTCATCTGCACATATGTAATCTTCAAAGCCTCTCTGTCTTTGCCTGACAATTCTGCGGTCACATTCGATGGAAGCATCTTGAAATACCAGCCATATAAAAGCCCTTGATTATGAAAGTTCTTTTTTGCCCATTTCAAAATTCCCTCATAACCCCCAAGTTCCTTTACAACCTTTTCAATGTTCTCTTTAGCTGTCCTTGTTATCTTATCTTTCGCTCCTTTTGGTCTGCCTGGATTTCCACGTTTGAACTTACCAGACTTATCACGAATAGCCGATTTCTTTACGTTATTTACGGTTTTGCTCATTTCTTCTCATCCATTATCACAATCATGACATTAGAATCAGCTTGATGAAGGGCGTTAAGACTGTTTAGTGTCAACAATTCTTTGGTAGAATCAAACTCTAATGTAATCCTGGTTGCCTTATCGCCCGACACCAAGCTTTTATTATTTATTGCCTTTATCATGGCTGAAAATGCTACTTTCATTTCTTCCCTTTTATATTAAATATTCTATTCGTATTCTCGCTAATCTGCTTTTCAATATTAGTTGTCATCTGTATGCAGTGTTTCTTCTGATTACTCACATCAGTTTTTATGATTTCAATATCGATTTTCATATTACCAACATTTTCATCCGTCTTCTTCACGGTATTCTTGATTTCCCTTAAATCACTCCCATTCCCATTCTGCTTTCTTGTATCTCTAAAAATCTTAAGCCAGCTTCCGATGTTTGAAATTACAAGGACAATTATTCCACCTGTGGTGGCTGTAATTGGATCAATCATTTATTTCTCCTTTTGTTCTAATTCTTCTTTCGCATCTCTCCACCCCCTGTCATAAGCTATCTTATAAATATAATATGGAATCCCTAAAATTTGTGCATGCATTTTTTTGCTTATTGATTTGCCCATTTATTTCTTCTTCACTATCTTTATCTTCTGCTCATCCTTCAAAAAACCATCTAATAAAGCACCGATAGCTTGGCAAAATCGCATCATGCTAACTGAAATAACTGTCATTTCATCAAATGAATACTCAAGCTTTTTAGGAATATACATTTCAAGATTGCCTGTTTTTCCATCAATTTTGAAAACCCAGTCATCTTTATTTATTTTCATTTAATCCTCTTCTAACAGCTTTCTAAGCCTGATAATTTCTGTTTTTAGCTCTTCTACCCACATGATATAACCAGGCGTCACGATTACGTTTCCTTCTATAAATCCTACTATGTCAACATCCGGACCCGGGATGAGGATGTCTTGTGCCGGGTAGAAAGCCGGGTCATACCTGCAATTATTTAGACTTAGGCTTACGACCAAGATTAAGCTCAAGCAGACGAACCAAATCTTGATTTTGTATGGCCTTGACAATTTTCCTTTTCTTACTAGCATTTCTTTCTTTCCTATAAATTTTAAATATCCCTTTCCCCATTTTAATAAGTTCGAGTAATAATTTCACATAATCACGCATAGTTTTCACAAGCTACCAAAATGCTCTGCTATATATAAATCAGCCATTTTATTATGAAGCCACTTGTGATATGGTCTTGAGCAAATCAATAAATTGCAATT